>MDSZ01152455.1_pt1 | contig 15478 bp, 1 predicted proteins | sample 811201 | NCBI WGS metagenome assembly MDSZ01 (sample SAMN05326647, study PRJNA326480) | marine metagenome | isolation source: seawater | place: Indian Ocean: North | collected 2010
ATGGATGGTAAGATCAAGTTTAATGTTGGTATATCATCTAATACTACTACTCATACATTCGTTTCTGCAGTTACAGATGCTGTAACTACTGGTGGAAATTATGCTCATCAATTTGCTGGTTCTGCTTCTAGTGCTTTAATGCCTAGTCATGGATTTGCTATAGGTGATAAGGTCATGTTTAGCGAAGGATCATTGGAATTCCAGTGTGATATGGATCAGAGTTCATCGGTTAAGAAGTATCCAAGAACTAGCGATCCTTATTATAACAAGTGGCTTACTATTTCTAATGTCAGCAATAATGCGTTTGATGTTAATGTAGGTGCTACAACAAATACTACTTTTAACGTATCTGCTGCTACTTATAGTCCTGCATCAGGTGATTTGACATTAACTATTGGTGCTCATACCTTAGATATTGGTGATAGCATCAAACTTGCTGATAATTCATTAACCTTCCGTTGTGATTTCAATAACGATAATTACACAACTAATAAGACTTATCCTCGTACAACTGGTGAAGATTATGCATATAATACTGCTTTACCAATTATTGCGAGAACACCTACTACAATTACAATCAATGTTAATGGTGGACAAGGTGCTATTACAGATACCACTAACCATGTATTCCAGTCAGCAACATCAGGTGCTGTAATTGCTGGTGGTAATTATACACACAAATTCCTTAAAGGTGCACCTAATGGTTTAACTAAGGCAGGAGAGACATTCTCACTTGCTAATAATTCATTGACATTTACTTGTTCAATGGATCAACATATGAGCGATCATACTTATCCTAGAGCAACAGATCCTGCTTCTGCAACTTCTCTTCCTGTTTATAGAGATGGATCTCTTTATTCAGCAACTGCTGCACAATATGGACCTGCTGATGGTAAGTTAGTTATTACTGCAGGTAAGCAATTTACTCCAACTAGTGCTACCTATGAAGCAACAACAGGTGTAATGAAACTCACCATTCCTGGTCATGGAATGGCTAATAACGATAGAATTAAGATTGATGATAATGCATTGAAGTTTACATGTTCAATGGATAGTCATAAGTCTGATCATGTATATCCAAGATCAAGTGATCCTAAGAGTGGTACATGGTTACCTCTTTCAAATGTAACTACAGATACACTTGATGTTAATGTCGGTGCATCTCCTTTAGTTGCTTATAATCCAACTGCTGCAACATATAACCCATTAACAGGTGATATGTCATTAACAATTGGTAGTCATACTTTAACTGCTGGTACTAATGTTAAGATTGCAAATGCTGGATTGACATTTAGATGTGCAATGGATGGTAACTTTAGTAACCATGCATATCCAAGAGCAACTGATCCTTTCTATAATAAGCCTGTTGAGATTAAGTCTGTAACTTCAACAGCAATAACACTCAATGTTGGTTCAACACCAACAATTGAATATACACCTACTGGTGCAACTTATACTCCTACAACAGGACTCTTAGTATTAACAATTGGTTCACATGGAATTACAACTGGAGATTCAGTTAAACTTTTAGATGGTGCTGTAACATTCACTTGTACTCAAGGTAGTGGAAATCATTCTTATCCAAGAACTACTATTGATAATCATACAGCAACTAATGGTGCTTATAATCCTAATACAGGTATTATGACATTAACAGTTGCTGGACATGGAATGCGTAATGGTGACTGGGTTAAATTAGATGATGGTGCTATAACCTTTAAATGTACATATGGTGAAGAAGTTCACAATTATGTCAGTGGTACTGTAGCAGATGCTGTTACTGATAATAATAACGCAACATACGCAGTATATGATGCAACATATACACCTGATACTGGTGTTTTAGTAATGACTATTGGTAACCATGCATTAACAACTTCTAATACAGTTACTATTGGTGCTAATAAGTTAGGATTTACTTGTGCTCTTGATAATAATGCAACAACCCATACATATCCTCGTGCAACCGACCCCGCACATAACACTGCATTAGCAATTACTGCAGCAGATACTAGTGCTGGTACAATTACAGTTAACGTTGGAACCACTGCTGGATCTGGTACTGCTTATCCTCGTTCTACTGATGCAATAAGTGGTAAGTGGATTCAAGTATCGAATGTTGCTACAGATACATTTGATATTCAAGTCTTAGATACTATACCTTCTACAAATACAAATGCACACACATTTGTTTCTTCTGTTACTAATGCTATTAAGCAGAAGCGTGATAAGGCATATGATACTGCTGTTGCTGTAACTGCAACAACTCCTACAACTATTACTTTAGATGTTGGTATATCATCTAATACTACTGCTCATACCTTTGTTTCTGCATTGGCAAATGGTGTAATTTCTGGTGGTAATCATACACATACATTCTTCCCAACTGCTGCTACCTATACTCCTACAACTGCTTCATATACACCTGCAACAGGTGATTTAGTACTAACAATTGCTGATCATGGAATGGAAGTTGGTGAGTACATTAAGATTGCTGATGATGGTATATCATTCAGTTGTACATTTGGTGGTGGAGGTGCAGTTACTAAGTCATATCCTCGTTCTACTGACCCAATGGGAGGTGGTAGATATGTACCTATTACAGCAGCAACTGGAAGTACAATTACAGTTAATGCTCTACAGGGTACAACTCCTACTAATACAGATACACATACTTTTGTTTCAGCAGTTGCTAATTCTGTTACCAGAGCAATAATCAGCACTGGTGGTGATTATGATCACATCTTTAAGTATGCCGTTCCTGATAGCATTTCTTCTGAGAAGCATCAACTTTCTAATGGAGATGAAATTAGAATTGAAAATGGATCTTTATCATTTACTTGTGAAAAGGATGGTAATTATACAACTGCGAAATATCCTCGTCATGGAGTCGATGCTTATGCTAATAGATGGTTAAAGGTATCAGATGTTACAGATACTGCATTTACAGTTGATGTTGGTAAAGCAGCTCTTTCTGATGATCAATATACTCATACATTTGTTTCTGCTTTAAGAAACAGCATTGTTAAGAGAGATAATACTATTACATTTAATGTTGGTCCTACACCTCTAATTAAGAAGGACGTTACAAACGGCACATATGACCCTGCAACAGGTCTTATGGTATTGACTATAGGAACACATGGTTTGGCTGCTCCAACGACTCATACTCCAACTGGAGCATCATATAGTAATGCTACTGGCATATTAACTCTAACACTTGCTAATCATGGATTCCAAAATGGCAATAAAGTTAAACTTGATAATAGTGCAATAACATTTAGTTGTGCTGGTGGTACAGGAACTCATACATTTGTAAGTGGTGTTACTAATGCTATTACTGCAAACTCTGGTGGACCATTTACTGCAGCTGCAGGAACAACTTATGATCCTTCAAATGGTAATTTAGTATTAGAAATTGGATCACATAGTTTGACTACAAGTAATACAATCAGCATTGCTGATAATGGATTAACATTTACTTGTGATGCTGATAACCATGCTTCTAATCATACATATCCACGTGCTACTGACCCTGCATCTACTAATACATCAGCTCTTAATAATGGTGTTCTAGCAATTAGTGCTGTATCTGCTACAACAATTACAGTTAACGTTACTGCAGTTACTTCATCTCAGGCTGCATATCCTCGTGCTACTGATCCAATTAGCGGAGTATGGACTCCAATATCTAATGTAACTGACAATACATTTGATATCTACGTTGGGACTACAACAAATATTCAAAGTCATACATTTGTATCATTTGCTACAAATGGTTTAAGCAAAGCGAATTCTACAGTTAAACTTACTGATAATTCATTAACATTCCAGTGTAATACCGATAGTTATGGATCAGATCATACTTATCCAAGAACTACTATTGATACTCATACTGCTACAGCAGGAACTGCATATGCACCAGCAACAGGTGTAATGACAGTGACAACTTCTTCTGCTCATGGAATGAAGAATGGAGATTATATTAAGTTTGATGACAATTCATTAACATTTAAGTGCGATCAAGATCAACAAACTGAAAATCATACTTATCCAAGATCAACTGATCCGTTTAGTGGTAAATGGTTACCAGTTTATGAAGTAACAAATACAACATTTAAGGTTCAAGTTGGTATTTCCTCTAATACAACAAACCATTTCTTCCAGTCAGGAACCACTAATGGTATTAAGCAGAAACGTGATAGAGCATATGATACTGCTCTTGAAGTTGTTGCTACAGCAGCTACTACTATTACTCTTGATGTAGGTAAGTCTAGTGATACCAGTACTCACCAGTGGAAGTCTGGATATGTTGGAACTGATGGTGTTATCATTGGTGGTGATTATGTTCATAAGTTTAAGACATCAGCAACTAATGCAATAACAACAGGTGGTAATTATACACACACATTTGTTACTGCAAAAGCTAATGGAATTACAGTTGGTGCTAATGCTGTTTATCTTGCACCTGAATCAGTACTCTTTACATGTACTATGGATGGTAATGATAAGGTAGCTGCATATCCTCGTGCTGATGATCCTGCTGCAAATCAATTATTAGAAGTACTTTCAAATACTAAGGATACATTTACAGTTAATGTAGGTGCTTCACCTCTTGGTGATCGTTATGCACATACATTCTCAAGTGCTAAATCCAATGCAGTTTCTATTGCACATTACGATCCTGTAGGTTGTTCAGATGTATATACAACCATTGGTAATTTGATGAATATCATTGCTGATACTCTTACTAATGCAAATGCAGCAAGTCCAGTTGATCATTTAGGAAACTTACCAAAAATTACACCAGCTGCAGAATTTATTGGTGGAACATTGGATGGATTCTATGAAGTTCCATTTAATGTTGATTATCATGATGCAGCTAATGATTTACTTTATACTAATCAGATTGATACTGATATAGTTGGTAGATATAGAGATGCTGCTAAGTTAATTCGTTTAAATGCTAGTGCTATTGTAGATAAGGCATCTGTTGATATGCTTACTAGATATCCAGATCTTGCTACTGAAATGCCTAGAAATGCTGATGGTAGTGGTGCTGGTACTTTACGTTGTAAGTCTGACCTTTCTTCAATATTAGAAGATATAATTTTAGACGTTGAATTAGGTGGTAATTACAATGTTACTAAGGTTGCTAATCAATATATTAATTCTACTACAGGTGAAATTAAGCATATTCGTTTACAAGTTTGGCAATCAGAATATGCTCATGAGCGTTTAGCACATTATTCAAAACAGGCTGTTATTGGTACACTTGATGATACTAATACAGATGCTATTATTACTGGTGATTGGGGAATAACACAACAGACTCAAGTTCAATATACACCAACAGCAGCAACTTATGATGGTTCTACTGGTGATTTAGTTCTAACCGTTGCTCCTAATGCAGGATCTTATACTGCTGCAGCAGGAACCACCTATGATCCTGCTACTGGTGATTTAGTATTAGAAATTGGATCTCATAGTTTAACTACTAAAGATAAGATTAAACTTGCTGAGAATTCACTTTCATTCTCTTGTAATCCAGGTTCAGGTGTTGCAACTAGAACTTATCCTCGTTCAAGTGGTGCTAATACATCTGATGGTCGTGACTATGCATATAATAAGATTTTAGATATTACTGCTGTAACTGCTTCTAAGATTACAGTCAATGTTAATAGTGCACCAAATAGTGCTATTAGCAGCAACGTTGCTCATACATTTGTCTCAGGAGTTGCTAATGGTATAACAGTTGCACATGACTTTATCGTTGGTGATGCTATTACAATTGCTCAAGATTCATTAACATTCACTTGTTCAATGGATGGTAATAGCACTAATAAGACATATCCTCGTACTTCAGATCCATTCTATAATAAGAACATCTATGTAACTGCATTTGATACAAATACTATAACAGTTAATGTTGGAACAACTCCACTTTCTTACTATGATATAACCAATGCTGCATATACACCTGCTACTGGTGTAATGGTTTTAACTATTGGTTCACATAGTTTGGCTGCTGGTACAAGTATTAAACTTGCTGATGAAGCAATAACATTAACTTGTGATTATAATAGTGATGGTTGGACAACTCCTAAGTCATATCCAAGAAGCACTATTGATCAGATGACAGCAGCTTCTGGTACAACATATAATCCAACTACAGGTATTGTTAATATTACTAAGTCCACTCATGGATTAGAAACTGGTGATCTGGTTAAACTTGCTGATAATTCATTAACCTTCAGTTGTGATACTGGTAGTGGTGCAGTTAATAAGACTTATCCACGTTCTACTGACCCAATTAGCGGTAAGTGGATTCCAGTTACGAAGGTAGATGCTAATAACTTTACTATTCAAGTTCTAGAAACTACACCTTCTACTAATACAAATGCTCACACTTGGGTATCAGCAGTAACCAATGGTATTTCTGCTAAGAGAGATAGAGCATATGACCATGCTATTAACATTGATTCTGTAACAGATACTACAATTACTATTAATGTTGGTCCATCTACAGATACTAGTGAGCATAGATTTGTTTCTGCGAAAGATAATGCTGTAATTGCTGGTGGTAATTATACACATACATTTGTATCTGCAGCAACAAATGCAATCACACGTCCTGCAGATTGTGTTAATGTACAAACTACAATTGATACATTAGTCAATACATTAAATGATATTATTGCTCCTAAGGGAGATGACTTTGAGATTTCTGCTGATAGACTTTATTTCAATAGAAAGTATATTGCTGCAGAGATTACTGGTCTTACAACAGCAGAGTTTACTTATACACTTAATGGTACTGATTACTCAGCATTTACTTATCCTGGTACTACTGGTGAAGCAACATGTCAGAGAGATATCAAAGAGATTATCAAGAGTATAATTTCAGATTTACAGACAGGTGGTAATAATAGTACTATTACTGCTATCAGACTTTATCTTGATGCTAATACTGAACTTAAGGAAATTGAAGATGAATTATTAGCAACACTCTTTGCAATTGAACAGATTAAGACTCTTGGTGAATTTGCATTAGGTAATAATTTACTTGCTAAGAATTCTAGTCCTGCATCAGGTAAATATGTTGCAGTTCATACAACTGAAACTCCATATACAGATAGTGAGACACCTACAAATACTGGACAAGTAGTACAACGTTTGAGAGAACTTGTTGATTTAGCACTTGATATGCTTGCTCCAGGCGGAAAAGTTATGAGATCTGCTGCTAAACAGATTTTATTCAATGAAAATTACTATGAAAATGAATTAGAATCTCTTGTAAATACTCAGTTTGGTTCTGGTAGTTGGACTTATGATAATTTTGTTAGTGAAATAACAACTAATATTTCGCATGATCTTATTACTACCAATATCCATGATAAGTCTCATGCTATTGACATTGTTCTAACTAGTGTTACTGGAGACTTTACTGCAGGAGAAATTGTTGTTTCTTCTAATAGTGCAGTTTCTGGAAAAGGATATGCTAAGTGTTTAGAATTTGATGAAGATGTACCTTCAATGGTTGTTGGTCCTTTCTTCTCAAATACTTCCTTTGCTGTTGGAGATGTTCTTACAGGTCAGAGTTCTGGTGCTACAGCAACTGTTGCTGCAAATGGTGTAAGTGCAACATATGACTGGTATAACAAACCAGGTAATATTAAGACTAAGAAGACTGCTATTGGAATTACTTCCTTAATTGAAGGACAGGTTTCAGGTGCTAATTTATGGAACTCTCCTGAAGATTTCATTGCTAATTGGACTGCATCTGAAGTAACTAGAACTGCTAATACTGGAGTTGCTCCTGATGGAACAACAACAGCAGAGAAAGTGATGGATACTACTAATAATACTGAGCACTTTGTTTATAGAGATTATTCTCTAACTGCTTTTGAAACATTAGACTCTGGAACAGTTAAGTACGATAGTGGAAATGAAACATGGGATACAGGTTCTGCTGAACAAACTCAGACATTTACAGTATCATTCTTCGCTAAGTCTGGTGAGTATAATCATATAAGAATGGAGATGCAGCTTGACCCTGCTACAAGCGTATCTACACAAAGATTACTCTTTGATATTGCTCTTGATACTGGTGTTGTAGGAACTACCTTCCAGATAGATGGACAAGGTAACCTTGGTGATATGATAGATGTTTCTACAGGTGTTATACCTCATGGTGATGGATGGTTTAGAGTTTATGCAACTGCAACATTCGCATTTGGATTTAGTACTTTACGTCAAATCATTTACGTTAAGAACGTACCACAATCTCTAGTTTACGCTGGTACTGGTAGCAGTGGAGTTTATCTCTGGGGTGCGAAACTTGCTAAGGGTGCTCTAGATCCTTATACATCACAAGATGATGATGTTTTCTATACTAGCACTGAGTATAATATCAAGTCATTGATCATGAAGAGACTCATTGAATATATGGGCAAATCTCTTGATAATGGTCTTACAAGTCCTTCTCCTAATGCTTCATTCTACAAGTATTATGATAGCACGAAGGGTACGGATTATGATAAGTTATCTATTACTAGGTGTATAAGATATCTCAATGGAATTATTAAGAATCAACTTGGTAATAGTGCTTATAATAATACAATTCTTAAGAACAATGGTATAACAATTCCAACATATAAGTATGGAACTAGAGTGATACCTAATGGTGTTGGTGGTGGAATTCAATTTGCTGAGTTTGCTTATGGCACACAAAGTGGTATTTCTGGTGAAATTAACTCAGTAACTCTTAATGAAGGTAGAGTTGCTAAGGTCTATAAGAGATTCCGTTTTGATGGTGATATTACTGATGGTCCATTCACTATGAATGAAACCATTGTTAAGAGTGGTGATGCAACAGTTACAGGTGTTGTTTATGGTTATCATGAAGATACAAATTATAAGTATCTTGATGTTGAAGTAACTGGTGGAACTTGGGCAATTACTGATAATATTGTAGGTTCAGAAAACTCTACTACTGCTCAGATTAGTGCAATTGAAGATCGTATTCAGATTTCAACTCTGAAGGGTACATTTACTGAAGACATTCCATTCAAGGGATACAATAGTAAGCAAACTGCACAACCTGTTGCATTCTATAAGAATGAGGCAGCAGTTACAGATAATACTGGTGGTACATTAACAATTGATACTGATAGTCTACTTGGTGATTTTGAGACAACATCTGTTGTTTATCCTAAGACTTCTAAGCAGTATATTGATGCTGCAAGATATAATGGAATAGATGTTCAAGTTGGTCAGAGAATTGCTTCTTCTGGACACCTTAAACTTGGTATTAGTATCATCACACTTAATAACATTACCTACAACAATTGGACTGAAGGACATAGAGTTTATAAGGTAGTTGCAGGTGGTCAGGATACCAATACGTATGGTGTTATTACTGGAGTTGATCTTGATAATAACTTCATCTATATTCAGATGATTCAAGGAACTATTAATTCTACTGATTATGTTGGTGATTATGGTCCTACTGGTAATCTTAATTTCCCTGTTGGTTACGCAACCGTATCTACTAAACTTACAGTCGCAGGTCAAGCATCTGCATTGATACAAGATATTGAAGATGGTACGACTACGAAGAGACTTTATTTGAGTGATATTGTTGGAACCTTCTCTGAGAAGGATACCATTATTGGACCTAATGATTATAAGGCTGCTGTTATTGATCTTGTTACCCTTAAGGGACGTGTTAAGAGAGCATTCAAAGGATTTGATGGAACCACAACTTCATTCAAACTTACTATTAATAATGGTACTCAATACTTCCCAGATCCTGCTGGACACCTCTTGATATTCATTAATGGTATTCTACAACCTCCAGGTGCTTCTAACGCATATACAGCGTTCTCTGATCAGATTCAGTTTACTGAAGCACCTGATGTGGGAGCATCATTCACAGGATTCTACGTAGGTAAGTTGAGACAATTGGATGATATCTCATTCGAGTTTGATTCCTTACGTCAGTCCTTCAACCTCAAGCGTAATGATATATTCTACTCACTAACTCTAACTGAAGGTGTACAATCCACAACCGTTAGACCAGAAAATAACATCATTGTTTCACTGAATGGTGTTGTACAAGAAGCGGGTATTGGTTTTGAAATTGTTGGTTCTAGAATAATCTTTACTGAAATTCCTCGTGTGGGATCAACATTCGTTGCATTCTCTTACGTTGGTTCTGAGGCAGACGTTGATGCTGCTGAAGTTGTACCACCTGTAGAAGCTGGAGACTTCTTGGATATTCAAGGAGAGGTTTCTGATAGAGAAGTTGCTGTTATTGAGTCTTCTAACTCTCTAATCACTTTCGATTACCTTGGATCTGTATTCGGACGTGATGGTCAAGCAACCGCAAATCTAACATCAGGACTTATTAAGGCAGTTCAAATTACTGGTGGTGGATCTGGATATACTTCTAGACCTACCGTTAGAATTGACTCCATCTCAGGTTTTGATGGTAACATCCGTGCATTGGTCGGTGTTTCTGGTGTTGAACTTAGTGCAACTGGTACGGGATATAAAAACCCATCCGTTGATGTTGAAACTTCTGTTCCAGATAACTGGACTGCTCCTGACTTAAGTCAATATGGAGAAGAAGTTATAGATCCTGAAATACTCTGATAAATAACTAAAAATCTCTGCAAGTAATGGCTAAACAAGCACTCGGCATAGGCGCAGCTGCCAACGATAACACTGGAGACACTCTACGTGATGGTGGAGATAAGATTAATGATAATTTTAATGAGATCTATAGTGCTATTGGTAACGGAACTGATTTAAATGTTGCGGTTGCAAACCCAACATTAAATCAAGTTTTAAAGTACACTTCTAATAACAGGTTTGAACCTGCTGATTACAATACGTTAACATCTGCATTGGATGTTAATAGTAACAGCATTGTATCATCTAGTAATGGTAATATTACTATCGCTCCTAATGGAAGTGGTGATTTAATTGCTACTGTTGGTGGTATTACGAATAATTTTGATGGTGCTACTGGAATTATAGATTTACCGACTAAAGTAAAATATAAGAATCAGTACACACTAATTGGAGATGCTCCTACTGCAGCATCATATCCTGGTTATTTCTTCACTGTTAATGGTGATGATAATCCATATGTAAACATTAATATTACTGCTGGTGGTGCTGGTAATGTAAGAGCAAAAGTTGCAACTGAGTATTCTAGTATTGGACTTTTAGGTGATGTTGATTTATCAACTGCTCCTACAAACCTTCAGGTACTTAAGTGGAATAATAGTTCAGGTAAATGGGTTGCTGCAGATGATGATGCTGGTATTTCGAGTGTAAACATATTTGCTACAGTTACTGGAGATACGGGGACCACTACAGCAAATAGTCAGACTGATACATTAACTGTTGCTGGTGGTACGGATATTACCACATCAGTTTCTGGAGATACATTAACTGTTGCTTTTAGTGGTACAATCCCTACCACTTTTGCAGCATTAACTGATTCGGATATGACCACTGGTCAGTTTGGAACTCCTGTTCAAGGAGATTCTTTATTCTGGAATGGTACTGATTGGATAGTAACACGCAGTCCTATTACTTGGTGGGAAATTAATGCTAATGGATCATCAGACTTTACTTTCCAAGGACCAGGTTTCCCATCTACAGCAAATGACCCAACCATCTATGTACATAGAGGGTTTACATATGCTTTTGATAATACTGTACAGGGTGGTGCTCATCCATTCAGAATTCAATCAACTCAAGGATTAACTGGTAATCCTTACACTGCTGGTCAAGCTGGTAGTGGAACTGGTGTTTTGTATTGGACAGTACCTATGGATGCTCCTAATACACTTTATTATCAATGTACAATACATGCTGCGATGAACGGCACAATAAACGTAGTAACATAATTAAATGGCAAGAACTGTTCCTGGATCTGGTGCTGTAATAGAACCTATTTTTGATGAAATATTTGGAGTTCGTGCAGTAAGAGTAGTTGAGGGAGGTACTGGTTACTCACAATCAGATCCCCCTCGTTTAACTGTGACTGGTTGTGGTACTCCAGATGAAGAAGCACTTTTATATCCAATTATAGATACTGATTCAGGAAAGATTATACATGTTAGGGTTTTAACTAGAGGTAGTGGATATGATCCTTTAAGGTTACAAATTGTTCCTCAACAAGAAACACCTAATGTTGTTACTTCATTTGATTTTAATAGAATTTGGCAAACACATCCTAACTCTCCAACATCAGGATCGTATGCTGTAGTAAATAATGAGGTAACAGATAGATTAACAATCGTTTCTGATAATGATCCTAAACCAACGCCAATTTCAACAGAATTAGTTCCAGGAGGTGGTCCGTTAACTGATAGAACATTTAATCAAACTTTTGTTTATAGAGGTGGTAAAGACGTTCCTGATATGGGAACCAGAGTTCTTCAAAATGATAAGGTAACAGGTATTCTAGCAAATGGTGGATTGCTTCATACTCCTGGATGGGGTACTGATGGTAATGTATTTCCAGGATTTGAAATTGATGCAGTTAAGTATAATTATGTAAAGAGTAATAATGTTCATGATACTGTTATAGAAGGTAATGTTCAATATTACCAATCTAGTAAATCTATTGATCAATTCGCATTAACGAATGGTGTTTTTCAATGGGGTAAATTTAAACAATATACTTGGACTACAAAGGTAGAGACTGACAACATAATGTTGGAAGTTAATAGTGTTGATGAATCTCTTGGTACTATTGAAGTTGGTAGAATTGTAGATGAAGTTGCTGGTGCATCTAGAGGTGAAATATCTAAGGTTGTAAGAAATAATAGTAATGTAGTTACCAGAGTATACTTAAGACAACTTGCTGGTGGTGAAGGTAATGAAGTATTTGAAAATGGAGATTCTTGTTTAGGATCTAATGGATTTACTTTTAAAATTGGTGCTATACCAACACAATTAAGTGGTGTTTTCTATATTGAGTTTGGAACTAATGCAGCAGATTTCGGTGCATTTACACCAGGAACATATTATTTTGCACCAGAAAATATTAAAGTAGAACCAAATTATCTAATTAAATTTGATCAGAGTGATTCTACTAATAACAATCATCCAATTAGATTCAGTACAACTGCCGATGGTACTTTAAATAGTGGAACTCTTTATTATAATAGTACAGGTGCAAGTTCTGCACCTTCTGCAGATTACGAGAATCAATATCAACCGCTATTCATAATGAATAGTGATGAGACAGCAAAGATTTATTATCATTGTGCAAATCACAGATATATGTCTGGATATGCAGGTGATGAAGGATATATGATTATTGATGGAAGTCCTAATAATACTGATGCATTAACAAATAATTATTATGTTGAGAAGTATTATCAAAGTGATCCAAATAATGCTGCTACAATAGATTATTCTAGACATGTAGATGGTCACTCTAAGATTGTTGGTATGTCCTATGATGGATATCCCATTTATGGTCCTTGGGGATATAATTCTTCTGGTACAGTTGCTAGAGAAGTTTCTGGATATAGATTAAGAACATCTGGAGAACATGCAGGTAATAGACCTGAGATAGTTACTGCATCAACTGTTACTTATGCTGTAACAATTGCTAATGGTAAATTTTTAATTGATGGTGCTGTTCCACAATTCTTAACTCTTAAGAGGGGTAAAACATACGTTTTCAATCAGAATGATTCTAGTAATGATAGTGAACATATGTTTGTATCTACTACAGAGGATGGTTGGCATGTAGGGTCTCCTCCTAGTATTGGAGATACATCAAAACTTTATACAGGAAATGGTATATCATATTGGATTGATGGATCGGAAGTAACTTATACTGCATATTTAAGTGCTTTTAATCTAGCAACTACAAGAGAAATGAGATGGACAGTAGCAGTAGATTCTCCTGCTGCTCTGTATATGTTTGGATATACAACTGCTGGTCAAGGATTTAGAACAGTACAAGAAGGATATATTTTAGGTGATTTAATTCAAGATTATATTTGGGATACAGCAGTTTCTAATCGTACTCTTGATGCACATAATGGTAAATTCTCATCAACTCCAGAGTATCCAAATGGAACTTATGCATATTATATGACTGAGGATGGCAGTGGTAATCCTCAATATCCATATGCTATTGGTACTACTTACTATAGTGTTCCTTTATTTGAAGGTGATACTCCACCTTCTTCTGTTTCTAGTTATCCAACAGAAGCAACTGGTGATGTTGTATTAAAAGATGATGGAACAGTCTCTTATATTAAGATGACAAAAACAGGTGATAATTTCTTTGGTGCTGCTAATGCAAATATTTTAGGTGGAGAAGGATCTGGTGCTGTAGGAACTCCTACAGTTCAAACAGTTACAGGTCTTTCATTAATAAATGCTGGTAGAGATTATGCAACTCCACCAACACTTATCTTTGAAGGTGGTGGTGGACAAGGTGCTCAAGGTGCTGCTGAGATTGATACATTAGGAAGAGTTACTAGTGTTAGTATTGTTAACGATGGTGAGTTCTATCAAGAAGCACCATATGTTTTAATAACTGGTGGTGGAGGTTCTGGTGCTAAAGCAGTAGCAACTATAGATCAGGGTGAGATTAAATCTATTGATGTTACTGATCCAGGAACAGGATATACATCTCCTCCTAAAATTGTATTCACTAAACTTGTAAATCTCAAACGTAAGACTAGAGCAAGACAATCAAATAATTCGGGTGTTATATACTTAACAGGTCTTGTTGGAGATGTAAGTGCTAATGCTACTGATATATTTGTAAATTCTACTGATGCTTATCCAGGATCTGGATCCCTTATTTTAAATACAGAAACTATTGCTTATACATCTAAAACAGCAGGTAAATTCTCTGGTTTAACAAGAGGTGTTAATTTCAATTATGATCAAAGAGTTATTCTTGATGATTCCCAGGTTGATAATGATGGAGTTTCTACTTACAAATTTAATGTAGGTGATAGGGTAATTCGTAAAGTAGAGAATGAAAATAATAAAATAGCAAAAGTATATGATTGGAATCCATCTACAAGAGAATTATTAGTTACATTTGAAGTTGATGAGTTGGCATTTATTGATGGTGGTAGACCATCTACTGAGGATGCTATTGTTCAGTTTGATGCTGGTATATACGAAAGTACTAATTCTAGTCAACTTCCACATGTAATTCTTACTTCTGCTGGAGATTCTATTGCACTATTAACAGATCCATTAAGTACTCTTGCTAATAGTAAGTTCCAAGATATTTTACCAACTACTGCAGGTGATGGTATTCCTGATCTTGTAAATACTGGTACAGCATTTGATAATCAAATTAAACTAGATGGTGGAATTTACAATTCACTATATGGTATTGAAGAAGAATTAGGTGGACAAAATACCACACTATTTGCAGTTGGTGATAATATTAAAGATGCAAGTATTC
>MDSZ01017898.1_pt1 | contig 15477 bp, 10 predicted proteins | sample 811201 | NCBI WGS metagenome assembly MDSZ01 (sample SAMN05326647, study PRJNA326480) | marine metagenome | isolation source: seawater | place: Indian Ocean: North | collected 2010
AAGGCCGAGATCGACCGCGTTGCAACCACAACCACCTTCAACAGCCAAAATCTCCTGGATGGCAGCTACAAAGCCACTTTCCAAATTGGCGACAAGGGCGGTCAAACTGTTGGTTTGCAGATTGGTTCTGTCTTGACATCGTCGCTTGGCATGGGTGAAGGCTCATCCGGCGCGAATTCTCTCGTTTCAAGTCGGGTCAACTTTAGCGCTGTCGATGCTGGCGATGTTGTGATCAACGGCCAGGCCCTTGGTGCAATTTCAGCAAACGACCACATGGAAGATGTCGTTCAGAACATCAACGACAAGGTTGATAACGTAAAGGCTTCTGGATTTAACGTTGTTGTGGCTGAAAACGTTGGTAATGGTATTACTGGCGGAAACGGTGTCGCAGCTTCTGGAACCTTCAGTAAGACGTTTACTATTGCGGAAGAGAATCTGGCAATAGGTGACATCATCAAACTGAACGGAACTAGCATTACCCTGTCAGCGCCGACTGGAGGTGGAACGGTACCTACTATTGCTACCCTTGTGGCAGATATTAACGCGCAAACCGCAACAACTGGCATTACGGCGTCTGCTAATGGCAACGATGTTACGCTGGTTGGTGATAGCGTGACGTCCGTGCACATCGCTTACGGAACAGAAGCCGAAATCGAGACAACCATCAGCGCAGGAACGGACCAAGTAAACCCTGGTGGTAACGCTTCCAACGCTCTTGACGTATCCCTGGTGCTTGCCGCTGCTGATGTTGTGGCTAACCGTACCTACCAGCTTGAAATCACTGCGGAAGGCGGCTCCAGCGGCACAAACGCTACCGTCACATACAAGTCCGAGGATGGTGATACTGCGCAGGACATCATGCGTGGTCTTCGCAATGCATTGCTCGAGCATACCACTGCAGGCATCCGCACCGCTTACACTGGAACTGCAGCCACTACTGTCGACGTTGAAGATACAGCCGGTACCATGATCTTGCGGGGGGAACTGGATCTCGGCCGGGCCACCATCGACTTTGGCTTTGCAGATAGCAACACTGCCTTTGGAGCTGAACAGGTCCATGCCAGTTCGACCATTTCTGAGTCAGGCATGGTCATCACTGTGACTGAGCAAGGTGTTGCCACTCCTACAGCCTTCACCATATCCGCTTCCAGTTCGATGGATGAACTGGTTGATAATATCAATGCGGAGACAGGTGGAGTTGTCACGGCCGATGTCAATGATGACGGCAAACTCGTTCTCTCGAATAACACTGGTGCCGCAATCACTGTTGAGGATGACAGTACATCTGGCTCTGGCTTCTCAAGCACGGCTACAACCTTTAATGGTTTCCTTAAGCTTGAGTCAACCGACGGCAGCGTCGTTCGCGTAGAGAGCGGGAATTCCGCGCTTGCATCACCAGGCACAGTTAGTGACGTACAAGCACTTGGCTTCAACACGACCTTCCAGCAGGATGAGAGTGATGGCTACACTGTCAAAGGCACCGCTCTGACTTCGCCTAGTACTGCGATTGCAAAGGGTGACCTTGTCATCAATGGCGTGGAAATGTTCGACGCGAACATGGATACGACCAGCTTCAAGGGCAAGCTTGACGTGATCAACGCCTTCTCGCAGCAGACCGGCGTTGTTGCATCTGCCTCATTCGAACAGACTTTCTCCATCAGCAACGCGGAGATCGTCGAAGGTGATGTCTATTTCCTCAACGGGACGAAAATCACCATTGGTGGCACCGTTGGTGGCAGTGCCACTTCCATTGATGTTGCCGGCGTGGCGGCTCTGATCAACGACAAGTCTGATGAGATCGGCCTGACGGCAAAGGTGAATGGCAACAACCTTGTTCTGAGCGGTGACAACGTCCAGTCCCTGACCATCAACAACGAGACCCTGTCTGATAAGTCAAAGGCACTTACAGGCACGACTGAGGTTGCGGCGGGAACTCAAACCACCAACCAAGTGGTAAACGTCTTGGACGCCGACGTCAAAGAGGGTCGCACATTTACCCTTAAGATCCTGGGTGGCAGTGGTACGAACACCAACACCGCTGCTGGTGGTGTTAGCTACACAGCCGAAGCCGGTGATACTGCCGAAGAGGTTGCAGAAGGTCTTCGTGATGCACTTCGTGCGGCAGGTCTAGCAGCATATGATGAAACTAATGCCAACACCGTGGCAATTGCTGATATCACCAGCCCTGGCAACGGTAACTCGATGACGTTCAACAACGGCGCTAGCGAACTGAACAACGGTGATGCGACAATCACCATTGAGCGGACTGATGACAACGACCTGTTCCGCAATGGCCAGACTTCGGGCGACCAAACCACAACATTTGGCTCGATCAAGCTTGATTCGGTAAATAACTCACCAATCAAGATCGACCTTGGTCAGAATACGACGGCTGCCGCCCATGCAGCCAACCACGGCCTGCTTGAGTCAAATGTCGGTGCAGCTGATTTTGATGTCAACGAACCAACGCTCAGCGCATCTGGCGGTACATCAATGTCAGGACTGACTGTCACTGACGCCGCCAGCGCAACCAAGGCACTGGGCACCATCGATACTGCGATCGACACGGTAAATAGCATTCGTGGTGATCTCGGTGCTCTTCAGAACCGGCTTGAGTATACGATCAACAACCTGTCTTCGATTTCGAACGCCACCACTGGCGCTCGTGGCCGGATCCTGGATGCTGATTTTGCCAAGACGACATCTGAGCTCACCAAGCATCAGATCTTGACTCAGGCCGCAACCAGCATGCTGGCGCAGGCTAATCAGTCGAAGCAAGGTATCCTTGCACTCCTGCAGGGCTAATCAAACCCACCTTCGACCAAATCTTAAAAGCAGCCTCGGCCTAGCCGGGGCTGTTTTTGTTTAAAGCTGATCTGAGCGACTGTAGAGAACCGGTCCAGTCGTTAAGTTTTTGCTGCCGATGGAGCGATAAAGACTGATACCAGTAACTCTGCGTTTCGCTATTATCACCCCACCTCCAATCAGGAGAGTGATGCAACAAAACGTGACATGCTTTGCCGAGAGCGCCTGCGAAATGAACAGTTGAATTATCAATCGAAACAACAGAATCACAGGCAGATATTAATGCAGCAAACTTATCCAAGTGGCTGAAATTATCTATGTCATCGAAAGTAGAGACCCCTCTGCCCAGGTTGGTCTCCACCGCTCTCAAATCAGCCATCACCTCACCATACTGCAGGTTGATGATGAAGTAATCTTCGGGTATCGCTGCAACTAATTCGGTTAAGGATATGCTCCGGTGTCTGCCATAGCGCTTGTTCTTGCTCATCCAGCTCACCCCGACTATTGGCTTGCCGCCGGACGCTTGTTCCAAATTATCACGAACACTTTGCACCCAAATGGGATCAGCATGGAGATAGGGTTGGCTGGCAGAATTGAAATCTTCCACCTCATGCCTCACCAGACCTGTGGCGGTCAAAGCGGGTGCATGACAATCAAACTGGTCGTCAGGCAACCCATCTTCTGCGGAGACAAACCTAATTCTGTCATCAAAACTGCGACTAAAAAGCGATATCAAGCGAGGACTGCAGGCAACGGTAAGCTGATTACATTTTTCAAGCAAATCATGGAAGCAGGAAGCGAACATGATCTCATCGCCCACACCTTGCTCAGCCCAGATATAAAGCCTTTCAACTTTGGATCCATCCCAAAGCGGCCGTGATGTCTGTATATATGGCTTCCACCCATCGTTTGTCTCTTTTATCCAACGAGCCTCTCTGAGGCTCCACCCCTCAGCAAAATTTTTCATCCTCAACTGTATTCCAGCAAGGTTGTAGACGGCAGTCGCGTAGTTTGAATCTAGAGACATAGCTTTGGAGTAGCAATCAAACGCTTCTTCATACCGCGCCAAAGTTTCATAAACGGCACCCAGATTATTTTGTGTCTCTGCCAGGGATGGGTTTAATTTTGCCGCTGTATTATGCACTTCCAGGGCTTCGTCGAATTTATCAAGATCCAAGAGGGCATTTCCAAGGTTTGTGTACCCCGCAAAATATGATGGGTCGTTTGCGATGGACTTTCTAAATGCCGTCTCAGCCAAACGAGGATAACCCTGTTTCGCATGCGCACAACCAAGGTAGTTCCAAAGCTCTGCCGAGTTGTCATGATGCTGTATGAGATCAAGACATCTTTTCGCCAAAAGGGTCCACTCTTGAGAATTCACAAGATCCTGTAATTCATCAATAATAACTTTTGGCAAAGCAGCGTTTTCTAGATCTTTAACCTGCTGTTTTGTGATCTGAGGCTTAGAAAGGCGTTTGGCCAGGGCTTGCAACCTGGGGTTTTCCGGATAGGTTTCGAGTGCGTCTATACAAGTCATTATTGCCGCTGCGAAATCGCCAGACTTAGCAGATTTCTCTGCTTTTTTGATCATGCGATCGATTGATACAGACATCTTGGAAGCCCAATCCAACAGATTTTTACCTGAGTGAAAAACAGCAAGTCGCGTGCCAAACACAGGCTGTACCCACAGGAATTTGATAATCATCCAGCAGAAGCGTTGAAGGGCGCATTGGCAAAAAATAACTCGAAACAGAATTATCCCAATTCAATATCGCCTCTGATGCCTTTCCGGAAGCTCACATATGGCACTTTGGGCAATGTCTGTTCCATTTAAGTTTGGTGGATATTGCAAAGGTGCTCGAAAACTACGCGAACCCAGACATTAACATTGCACTGATTAACAATCATTTTTTACCAGACAATGTCGAACAAACGACTCAAATCAGAGGAGACAATATCGATGCTACGGCAAGTTGAGGTGTTAATGGGGCAAGGCATGTCCCGTCTAGATGCAGTCAGGCAGATCAGAATTGTTGAACGAACCTGTTACGGCTTGCGCAAGCAATTGGGGGGTGGATGTAGTTCAATCAAATATGCCCGACCGACAACTTAATCTGATAAATATTTCGTTGAAATTAGTTGAGCATTTATCCGAAATTGGTTACAGGTTTGCCAGCGCTAATGGCACAAAGTTTGCACCCTCCCCTATATGTTTTTTTGGAGGCGATTGTGCAGCAGCAGCAAAAAAATCAGGTTATCAGCAACCAAACGCAGTCGAGACAGACCAAGCTTGAAGGCGTTTCAGATGAGCCTCAAAAAGCAAGTAATCCCAAATCAGCAGTCCAATCGGCCTCCGTGCAGCGGAAAGAATACGCTTTTGATTGGGGGGCCTTTGCACTCATTGAATTCCTTGTTTCATGTCAGAGACTAATTGGCAAAAAATACAAAACAGCACTTGATATCGGTGCTGGCATGGGTGTGCAGACCGCGATAATGAGGCACGCAGGGTTGGAGGTTTTCCAAGTCGATAAATACTCAGAAAGTGCTGATTTTCAGGTCGATTTCATTGAACACGAATTTAAGCAAAAATTTGATATTATTTATTGCTCGCACGTCATAGAGCATCAACGGAACGTGGGGGCGTTTCTAGATAAAATTTTCGACAGTTTAGAAGACGACGGACTACTTTTAATTTCTGCCCCCAAACATCCCGCTGAGAGGCTTATTGAGGGGCATTTGAATTGTTTCTTTACCACGTACTTTATCCAACACTTGATACATGCTGGTTTCGATTGCAAAAATGGAAAATTCCTATCTTGCGGTGGCATAGAAAATGCGGCGATTGTGCCAAAAGCGGCAAATTTTTGCACTACAGAACGTAAAGAGGATGGCTACCAATGGACAGCCAAACATCAAGAACGTTCATTTTTGCCATTGAAAAATCAGGAGCTGAAAACAGCGGTCTGGTTTCTACATAATTGTCAAATCATCACGTCAACTGGCCCATCTTCTATAAACATCAAATTCCCTGCACCCAGAACGGAATTTGGAATTGAGCTTGCACTAAACCGATGGGGAATTCATGTGAGCCTTTAGTAAAACTGAGACTAACGTTGCAAATTAGGGTCTTTGCCCATCCAAAACTGACAAGCATGGCCTCCATGCAAGGTGTAGGTATTGATATCTTTAAGGCGGTTTAGGTGACGTATGTAAGTGTCTCGCCAATAGCAGACAAAAAAAGCCTGCGCTACTACCTTCCCCATACTCAGTAGAGACCCAGATATCACCTACGTGCTGTCACTATCCCTATACTGATAACTATAAGGTTATGCAGGCCCTTTCTATTTCAAAGCTTGAGAGGTAATCAGCCTTACGGGCAGCGATCTAGCGCGCCAACACGATGCGTTACGGCATGAATTTTGCATCCCGACGCAAAGATACTATGTGAGAAAACTCAGATGTTAGACATTGTTAGACATGCCGGACCTATGCCCGGCATAAAAGATCAGGCGAATACAGAACAGCAAGATATCGAATGTTTTGAAAGCAGCGAATACCGATATCTTTTTGGCAACAAAGTTCATAGGACTGCAGTTGTGGCCTGGGACCAATTGCAAATCGGGACTGGAAACGTCATTGGTCCATTCGCATGCATAGGCGGCGAGGCGCAACACAGGAGCGCAAAAAGTATTGGCAAAGTCGTGATCGGTAACAACAACACGTTCCGAGAATTTTCCACGATCCATCGGCCGACCGACCCAAGCGTCGGCACCACAGTAGGCGATGGCAACTACATCATGGCTGGCGCGCACATCAATCATGACTGCGTCCTCGAGGATGACATAATTCTTTGCAACAACGCCACTTTGGCAGGGCACGTCTATGTCATGAGTGGTGCATTCCTATCCATGAACTGTTCAGTGCATCAGAATCAAATTATTGGCTCCTGGAGCATAATTGGAATGAACAGTTGTGTGACCAAGTCTGCAATTGTGGAGCCCGGATACAAGTATTTTGGCGTCCCGGCAAAGAAGCATGACGAGAACACTGTTGCTTTAGAGCGACAAAAAATTACCAACAAAAAACTGAAAATCGCAAAAAGCAGGTTTATCACGCTTCGTGACGCGCGTAGTACGTCAGAGAATGTGTCTTGATGGTAGGGCGATGGCCTGTAATAGGAAAGATCCAGGTTTCGGGCATTAACATACTGTGACCGTCGGCAGTGGGCATTTTCGCAATGCCTGCAAGTCCACTTGGCCAGCGCTCGATGTCCTGAGGCAAAAGCTATCGTTACCCCTTGCCGCCATCGGGATGATCCATTCAGAAAGTGGAGTTGAAGTATGCGAACTGAGGTTGAGTTCAGTCAGCAGGGGTATACGGATCTACTGAAGCGTATAAAAGCGGCGAATTACGCGTTCGTTCGTATGAGCGATGCCCTATCGACCGATGGAAAGCGCATCATTCTGCGTCACGATATTGATTTCAGCGTTGAATATGCTCTTGAGATGGCGCGTCTTGAAAAGAGCCAAGACATTGAGGCGACTTATTTTTTCATGACTACCTCGGAATTTTACAACATCTTTAATGAAAGAAACAGGAAGTTGCTGCGACAAATCCATGAAATGGGTCACGAGATAGGGCTTCATTGGGATTCACGTTTTGTGGAACAAAACGGCGAACTAACTGATAGATTTTTTGCTAGCCAACTGGCTCTGCTTTCAGAAATTTTTGGGCATAACGTCACATCCGCTTCGCAGCATGTTCCCACAGACACGCCTGCCATCAAGATTGACCATTTGGTCAAGGTCGAGGCCTATTCGAACGAAATCATGCAAAGTTTCGAATATGTTTCAGACAGTTCAATGGCCTGGCGTGATTTGACCCCACTTGACCTCATCAACGCGAATGTAAGTTTCCAGTTTCTGGCTCATCCGATTTGGTGGATGTCTAAAGGTGTCACCCAAGAAGCGAAGTTTGAGAGTTTTCTCAACCAAGAAATACGTAACGTAACCACCAAGATTGACTCGAGTCTTTGCTACATGAAACGCGTGCTTGCCGAACGTCATACGTTTGATGAGCGGTTCGCCAGACGCTTCAGCATATCTTGAAAAAAGTCGGCGCAAACAAAAGGCCCGCCCCATGACAGAAGCTTTGGAAATTGTGGAACGGTGTAAGTCGATACTCAATAGCAAGACACTCGAAAGGTCTGACTGTCTAGAAATCTGTTCTGCGGTAAATTTCTATTTCAAAAATGGAAGGCCACGGATCTTTAGAGAAGTGGAAGGTAAAATACGAAATAGTTTCAAAGAGGTGCTGGAGAGATTGACGGTAGAAGAGGGCATAGCTTACGTAGATAATTTTTTCCTGTTGAGCTACAACATCGCTGATGATGCGCGGATGTGCCAGACGGAAATACATGATGATATTTGTAAGCCATATATGGATTGGCTCAAAAAACAGAACGTCAACATCGAGTTTTTAGAAGGACAACTTGACAGCAAACAAGTTTTGTTTTTGTGCAGACACGCTACCACCGCGGGCGGCTATGCACCAGGAATGTCCGTATACACATTCAGCAAGGCTCTGACCATGGCTGGATATAAAGTGTCAATTCTTGCGATGGGCAATATCGACGCGCCATTTTCTGCATATGTGAAGGCGAACCCCACGGTCGAACTATTTCAAGTCAATGAAAGCCGGTTAATAACCAGGATCCAGAGCACATTATCACTTATTCAGAAAGTTAAGCCTAGCGTTATACTTACAGAAATAGAGTTTGGGGTTCCTGCTTTCCTTTCAATTCAGAATCTACCAATCCCTATTATCTATCTGTCACCGGGCTTTTACAATCTGCCATGGTATGACCGTATTGGCCTAACCGATACATTGAGCAAAAATCCTATATCGACTTATGAAGATAAATTCTTTGAAATCCCGACATATGTCGACATGGATATCCTGAGCCCGTCGGTTGATATCAATGTGATTAACGACGCAAGGCAGCATCTCGGATTTAGCAGAATGGACCTTGTTGTAGGTGCATTCGCTCGTATGGAAAAATTCTCTCCCGAATTCCTTGAGATGCTCTGCAAAATGATGTTGGAAAATGGAAGGATTAAAACACTTTTGGCAGGACCCAACGACAAAGATCGGGTTGTCCAGCATTTAAAACCCTTTATTGAAGACAAGCGCTGCGTTGTCCTTGGAACGTCTAATGTTCATGTTCTTGGGCATTTGTTGAATTTTGGCATCGATACTTTTCCCAACCACTCTGGATTCACCCTGAATGAACTTATGGCAAAGGGTGTACCAGTCCTGACAAAATGGACTGAGACCATTGATGCCAATTGGGAAATGCGTATCCCTGAGTTGATCTTCGAGACAGAAGATGCACTGGTTGAATTTATTCTAAAAAGCAGCCATGAGCCTACGACCTATGCAAAATGGTGTAAAAGCAGCAGGGATTTCATAAAGTCCAAGGAGCGTCATAAAGAATTTGCAGAAATCATGGTCAGGGAAATAACAGAGCTCACAGTTAATAGAAATGCCGCCAAGTGACAGATGATCATTTGGTTTGCCAAGGGTTAAAAATGATTCTTTTACAAAGAAAAATTTCAAACAGAGAGCTGGCAGACAGTTTGAGTTTTGAATTTCATGGCTCTGAACGAGCCATCAGGCAGATACAGAAAATTGAGGATAATACGAGCGACGGGCTCTCGTTTTCCAATCACGGTCATGCTGAACTAACTCCGAACGGAACGCTCATAAGTAAATCGTCGAATGTGATACATCCGTCGGCTTCTTACATATTCCATGATAACCCAAGGCTGGCCTTTGTTCTGTCATTAAATCTTTTGATAGATGAGGGTTTCTTGACCTATTTCAGATGGGGCACTCATATCGATACATCTGTAAGAATACACTCATCCGCCATTATCGAAGATGGGTGCATCATTGGTGGAGGGTCAATGATCGGTGCAGGAGCGGTGATAAAAAGAGGAACCTCGATTGGAGCCAACTGTGTTGTTGAAGAAAACGCTGTTTTGGGAGCAGATGGGTTCGCTCATGTGCATGATGTCGATGGCAACCTTTTGCATTTTCCGCAGCTGTCTGGATTATTAATTAGCAACCATGTCACGGTTGGGGCCAATACGGTCATATCGATTGGTAGTCTTCAAAATACAATGATCGGATGTCATACCAAAATTAATGGTAACGTATTTATTGGGCATGGTGTGGAAATCGGATCCAACGTACGTGTCAACGCCGGTGCTGTTACAAGTGGCGAGTGCAAAATCGCGAACAACAGTTGGATAGGCACGAATGCCACAGTACTCCAGAAGATTAAAGTCGGCGAGAAATGTATTATTGGTTCTGGTGCTGTTGTAAACAAAGATTGCACGGCGGGCGCAACTTATGTGGGCGTACCAGCGAAGAAACTAGAAAAATAAACCGTCAAAACAAAAACAGGTAACGATCGGTTGTGTATCTATGAACTTAAGTCCATCTCGTGTGATATGTGCTCCGGACTTAAACCGCAGAGCGTCGGCAGAACCTCCATCTTTGAAAAGGTAAGAGCTGGAAATGAGTTGCCACGTTAAATTCTTGAATCATAGCTGCTTAATTCTATCTTCCCCAACAACCAAAATACTTTGTGATCCATGGTTTAAAGGAACTGCTTTCGGAAATGGCTGGTCCTTACTTTTTGACAATTCCCATGACATAAACAGTTTGGATTTCGATTACATTTGGATATCGCATGAGCATCCGGACCACTTTTCCATACCGACCCTGCTTGATCTCAACAGAAGCTGCACTTTTTTGTTTCAAGAAACTAAGGACAAAAAAGTTAAGACATTCCTTGAGGGTAAAGGGCATAGCGTAATTGAGTTAAAGCATCAGGAAGCAACGAAAATTGGCGACCTTGAGTTAACTTGCATCGTTTGCGACGGTTATGACTCGAGCCTGTTGGTGCAGTATCCTGACCGAAAACTTTTACTTAATATTAATGATGCCCGCATTGAATTAAACGACCATTTGTGCACTGAGATTTTGCCTTTATTGGAAAATAGGACAATAGATATGTTGGTATTTCAGTTTAGTTATGCCAACTGGGCCGGAAACCCTGGAGATAATCAAATACCGAGGTATCTTCAGAATGAAGCCGATTGCAGGGCAGACTATGCGATATCAAGAATAAAACCAAAACTCATAATGCCATTTGCCAGTTTTATTTATTTTTCGCATGAAGAAAACTATCATTGGAATGATAACAATTGGCTCCATCACGTTTTTCAACGATATACCTCTAGCGATTCGATATTGATTTTCCCAAAGCCAGATCAAGAAATTTCGCTTAACGAAATTGATCGGACCAAACATATTGGTTCGAATAGAAAATCATTGGATTTCTGGTTAGAGAAACATCAAAACCTAAGCGTCAAAGATTGCATCAAACCGGTTTCGCTTAACGAAATTGAAGCCTGCTACTTAAAATTCAACGCAAGGTTGAACAAAGAAAATCCTTTATTGAGCTTAGTCGAAAATTCTCAAAATTTCTTTTTGACCCTTAAGATTCATGATCTGAAAACAACTATCAGGGTTGGCCTATTTAAAAGTTCATTCGAGGTTGTAAAAGATGTTGAAGCGGCAAGCGTTTCATCGGAAACAGCGAATTTTTTATTCAATCACTTGTTTGCGCGCGGCACGGTTAGTATCAATGGGCGCGTTTCATTTAATTACGAAAAAGCGCACCTCTTCTTTTTATTCTTTTTTGTTCCGTACGCGAATAATATCGGGATTTATTTCAACCAAATACAAAAGTTGCAGAAAGAGATGCTTTGGTCAGTGATGAGAACAGCGGTGATGATGGCGATAAGCCATGTCTGCAAGGAGGTATGCGAAAATTCTGAACGCGATGTCAATTTACTGTTTGATATTCTCAGAAATGCTGAAAAGAGCGTAAAAAGTTATGACATTTTTAATAATGAGCCACAAAACGAAATGCTTAACTAGAGCCTTCTATTCAAATACTTACAAACTAACTCAAATCCAAGCGCCTTGAAATCGTTAGGGTGCTACTTTTTGGCATAATGATTGCGTGGCGTAGCACAGAAATATTTTGCTCATGAAACATGTTGGTCTCGCTGTGCTGTTGTCCCTCAAACACAAGTTCATTTTCTTACACATACCAAAAACCGGTGGAACGTCAGTCAAGAAGGCTCTTGAGCACGTCTCTGAGGACATAAGGCCTCATTTAATATCTCAAGCAAAAGCCTACGTCGCAAAACGGCTGGCCAACGGTTTGAGCACAAATCCACCCCATCTTTGCCTAAACTCGGCGGCGGAAATGCTGGATATAAATCTGGAAGATTTTATCGTTGTGTGTGTGGTGAGACACCCTGTGGATCGCATAGTTTCCTACTACAAGTATTTAAAAAACGTGAATAAAAAACACAGACTGCACAATGTAGCCAACACATCGGATTTTACTGGATTTGTAAGAAAGTTTATCTCGGACGCTAACCACGATACCAGGCCTCAATTTTCATATTTTGCGCCGAACAAAGACCTAATCGTTGGAGGCCACATAGTGCTTCGCTATGAAAGCCTTGATGATGATTTCGCGCAAATGCAGAGCCACTTGGGGCTAAGAGGTGTCAAATTGCCCCGACTCAATAGATCAACATCAGAAGAAATTGAAGTGTCAGATGTTAGCAAACAGTATTTGATGGATTTTGAAGCAGAGACTGTTGAATTGATGAGGTATGCTTGATCCATATGATCACGCATTAATTTTGGCATTATACTTTCTATGTCTGGCCAAGGCTGTGTTCTCCAGACAATTCTGATATGGCCTACCCTTCTGATTAATTGAGTCAAATCTTTACCGTGACGCTCAACCACCTAAGTTATGGACAATTTTTACTAACCATCAGGTTTTGTCTATCAACACACTGCGGAAATGCTGACCAGATTTCACATTCTTGATGAGTTTTGATCCGCGTTTGAATTAGTTTAATTACTTTAGCCTGCACACAACCTGCTTTGTAAACAACGACACCGCCACGACCTCATATTTAAAGCCGCTTGCGTCACAGAACTCGTTCAGCGCCTTGAACTCGTCCTGCTCCCACTTGTTGTTCACGATGAATTCATCGAAGACCAGCGTGGTTTGTTGATCGATTACCGGACTTGCGTTAGACAGCGCGGTGATGGTTGATGAATAGAGATCGGCATCGAAGTTGATCAACCCGGCCATCGGTCGTTTGCCGTCGAAGAACTCCGGCAGGGTGGCGGCAAACTCACCGACGACGAATTTTGCATTTTCAATATCCGGCACCCGGCCACGGCTGGAATAGGTACCCCGCGGCACCACACCCCAGTCCTCGGGCAGGCCCTGGAAACTGTCGAACCCAAACCCGCCGGCAAAGCTCGGGACGATATATTTGAAGGAGTCGCCCATCCAGACGCCGAACTCGTAGAACGACCTGTCGCGGTCTGACATTTCGATGGCGCGGTCATATATGGACCAACGGTTGAAATGGACCTCCGGTATATGCGGAAGCGACAGGATCCATTCGATGGATCTCACAAGTGGTTCATCCTTGAAGCCATATTCGAGCAGTTCGTCGAAGGCACGTCTGTCGCCATTGAAGGCCCGAAGCCCGGCCAGCGTGAAGATGGCAATTTCATCAGTCGGGCATTTCGATATGCAGGCCTCGATGATGGACTGTGCCTCCCCCGTATTGTTGGACGTCGCATGAAGGTTCCAGTAGGCGATGTGGTCTTCCGGATTGATCTCGATCGCGCGCATGAAGCACTGCCGCGCCTCTGGCAAACGGGCCTTGTCGTTGAGTAGATTTCCGTAATTGTTGTAGGCCGCCGCGAACTGGTCATCCAGACGCAGCGCCTCCTTGAATTCGATTTCGGCTTGGTCAAGGAACCCCAGCGTCTTCAGGGACACCGCAAGGTTGTTATAGACCGTTGCCAGATTGTCCTGTTTGAACTTCGCATCACAGGCGACAGGCTCTATCTCCAGAAACCGCCGGCAATGGTAGACGGCCTTGTCATTCTCCCCAATCTTTGAAAAGGCGGTCCCAAGCGCATAATGCGGATACACCGAATTAGGCGCATCCTGAAGAAGCTCGTCCGCCATCGAAATGGCCGCATCGAAATTTGATTTCGAGAGAAGCGCCTTGACCAGCAGTTTCATCATCAGCAGCTTCACGCTGACGCTGAGCTCCTGCCCGGTAGCATCAACCTGTTTTGTGGCATCGATCGCGGAATCCAGCTGGTCTTCCAGATAATCGATGTCGAACGCCATCGTCGAGCATGTCAACGAAGCAGACAAATCTGATGTATGTTGGTGACGAAACCCACGCATAGCAAACCCCTTCGCGTTTGTTAACGACGAAGGGGCGAAAGGTTTAGAAAGTAATTTCGGCGACGCTACCGGATGTAGTTGAACAGGTTGTCCTGCGCAATCTTGATGAAGGTCTGCTGCGCGGCGTTTCGGCTGACTAATTTCGCCTGCAGATCCGTGACAAGCTTGGCGATGTCGGCATCTTCCAGATTTGAGATTTCCTCGTTCATCAGAAGCAGGCGCTTCTCGTTCACTCCACGCTGAAGCTCTGCCCGGTTCATTTGCGAGCCGAGCTTTGTCTGCTGCAAGCTGAAATGTTCGAGCGCATTGTTCACATTATCAACGTCCGCATCTTCCATCTCACCGCGTTCAAGGGACTCGATCATGGAATCGAGGCTCGAGAAGACAGTCTCAACGGTTTCATCACCGGGCACCCGCAGAAACACATCCGCACCATCTAGCGATGTCGAGATGCGCTGGTTATCGGAAATCTGCAACGCGTGAACACCACGGTCACCGGCGTGTAGGATATCGCCATCTTCATCAGCGACAAACGGCTTGGAGTCCACCTTGTAGCCGGCGAAAATATACTGACCGTTTGTGTCACGGCTGTTGGCAAGGCTCAGGACCTGATCTCGCAGATTGCGGATTTCCATCGCGATGACCTTGCGGTCGCCGGCATTGTTGGTGTCGTTTCGCGCCTGGACGGCCAGTTCATAGACCCGCTGCAGGATGTTGACGCCGGTCCCAATGGCGCTTTCCGCCTGTGACAGCCTGTTCTGGGCGCGATCGATATTGGCGTTGAAGCGTTCCAGAAGGATTTTCTGATCCTTGGTGAAGGAAATCTTGGCGCCAACCGCCGGGTTGTCCGATGTCTTCAGGATGTTCCGGCCAGTGGCAATACGCTGCTGGATCCCCTGAATGTCGCCGGTGATCCGGTTCAGGCTGCTCATTGCAAGATCATTATATACGCGTGTGCTGATTGGCATTTTTACCTAGCCTCATACAACTTGGAGAAGTGTCTCGAACAATTCACGTGCCGTGGACAGGATACGGGCGGACGCCTGATAGGCCTGCTGCTGCTGGATCAGATTCGCCGCCTCGGTATCCAGATTGACGCCGGAATAGGCCGACTCAGCTTCAATGCTAGCTTCACGCAGGGACACGGCGGCTTCGGCTCCGATCTTGGCTGACTGAACGATGGCACCAAGTCGCGACACCGCATTGGTGAATTTCTTCTGGAAACCGCCGGATGACTGCGCATCCGATGCGGGATATTGCAGGTCGATGATGGCCTGCAGGTTCCG
>MDSZ01075654.1_pt1 | contig 15476 bp, 13 predicted proteins | sample 811201 | NCBI WGS metagenome assembly MDSZ01 (sample SAMN05326647, study PRJNA326480) | marine metagenome | isolation source: seawater | place: Indian Ocean: North | collected 2010
CAGATTCAATTAAAGCAATAACCTCCAGGAATAATACCAACTTGAAATGAATCTATTACAGATCCAGTACTAGCATATCTATAGACCCAACCTTGCTGCACAAAATCAACAGCATCTGATCCATAGATTTCATTTAAAACTGGATCATAGCCTAATCCGTAGAAACTTCTAGCTATAATTGGACTGGTGGATAGGGATGTGTCTAGAATTCCAAATTCATATACCGACATGCTCCAAGCTCCATCACAATAATACATTTTATCCCCAGCACCATTAATAACTAAATCCCTTGGATGATTTCCAACTGGAAAAGTATAAGAAACCTCAACTGTATTAGTTACAGCATTAATCATTGCTAAAACACCAGGAGTTTCGAAAACAACATTCCAATTTGCATCATACTCAGTATAACCCCCTGTTAAAATCCAGATATTTCCATTTTTATCAACAACTGCAGAATTTGGCTTATCTCCAACTGTTAAAGTAGTCTCAACAGCATCAGTATTGATATTAATTACAGTTACAGTAGAATCTAAACCCCATCCTCCTACATTACATACATAGGCAAATCCATTTGAAACTGCTAATCCTTCTGGACCAACTCCACATGTAATTGTAGTAGAAACGGTGTTGGAAGTTAAATCTATTACTTGAACTCCATCAATTCCCCAATCAGTAGCATATGCTTTGTTTACATCCACTTGTTTTATATATCTAGGAGTTACAGCAGGAATTGTTGCTATATAATTTGCATTTTCATCAACAACCTCAATTTTAGCAGAATTATTAATACACAGGTAACCTCTTTCATTAAAATACTCCATAGACTGAACCACATCACCTAATAAAGCTCCTCCATTAGCTGTAGCAAAAACATTATTTGTTACATTATTAGTAGTGTTATCGTACACTGATAATGAACCGTTCCCAGTTCCAAAATTTCCTTCATTGGTTATAAAAACCTTTGATGATTGTGAAAGTCCTAATAAAGGAATTAGTAAAGTGATTTGAAATAAAAATTTTCTCATGATTGTTTAATTTTAATTAATAATATAATTTATAGTTAATAATAGTTCCCTGCCTGGGTTAGGATAATTTTCATAAGTAATATAGTACTTATCCATTAAGTTTTTAACTTTTATTTGATATGAAATAGGTAAGGAATTAAGTTTATATTTTATAGCAAAATCGGTTAAAACGAAGCTATCTAAAGTGTTATTTTCTTGCTCTCCATATGTTGTAACTACTTCTCCTGTAAATGAATTGTTTAGACTAAACTGTAAATCTCCATCTACTATTGATATATTGAAATTACCTTTGTGTAAAGGAACATATCTGAGCTGTTGACCAACAGAATTATCAAGAGCTGTAGTGGCTCTTTCATTTGTTGATTTGGTATATGTGTAATTTCCAGTAAATATTAATTTATCAAACATAATTTTTGTTGATACCTCTACACCTCTACTGAAGACTTTCTTAACATTACTTGGGGTCCAATTACCGATTTCTGATTGACCCCATAATATCATATCATTAATATTTAAATTGTAAGCAGTAATGCTAAAGCTTATATCTTTTAAATTAAAATCTACCCCTGCCTCTTTGTTCCAAGATTCTTCTGGTTTTAAAAAAATATTACCATTAGACCCAGATCCTACCCAAAACCTATCATTAAATGTAGGTGAGCGAAAGCTTCTATTATATTTTGCTCTAAAATTTATAGAATTTGTTAATTTAAAATCAAAAGAAATAGTAGGTATTAAAGGAACTTTAAATGTAGTTTGCCATTCCTTCCGCAAGACATGATTTAGAACCAGATTATTTAATTTATACTGTAAAGATGAAAAAACAGCAAAACTTTTTTCTGTTTTTAAATTTGATGTATAATTATTATTATCTAATCGATTGTTTGTAAATGCAGCTCCTAAATTAAAGGAATAATTGTTTTTTAAAAATTTGATATCAACATCAGAAATATAGCTTTTAGACAAATAATTGCTAAAGATGTTTTTTGAAACCTCGGTATAAGAAAAATCTTCTTGTAAATAAGCTTGTTTCAATATAATTCGTAATTTGTTTATATTGTGATTTAAGGAAATAAGAAGACGTTTGTTATCATCTAATTGTTTAGCATCAGAAAAAGGAGTGGTCATATTTTGAGAGACTTCTCTATCTAAATTACTAGCCCAATAATTAAGGCCATACTTTGTATTTTTATTTAACTGATATAATATGTCTAAATTATAACTACTTAGTTTTATTACTCCGTAATCATTAACACTCAAAGGGCGACCTATTTGAGTAATATTAACATATTCAAAATCATTAACATGATTTAAATAGTGTAATCCACCTGAAACAAATAAATTCTGATTATTAAATGAAAAATCTATAGCTTGACTAGATAATCCATAACTTCCTTTAGTGTTGCTAAGTAAGATTTCTTTTTTTTCAACTAATTCTGTATTTAAGTGAATACTTCCTCCAATAGCACCAGAGCCAAAGATAGAAGCATCTCCTCCACGAACGATATATATATCCTTATATTTATGACAATAAATTCCTGAGAGATCAGACAGACCATTGGCAAGTGAATTAATAGGAATTCCATTCCAAAGAACTAATGTGTGAGAGCTAGAGGTTCCTCTAAATGTTGGAGTAGCTAAAGCTCCGTATGACTTTACAAATAAAGAAGATGAGCCGCTAATTAAATTTCCTAAATCAACGCTGCTTCCTTCAGCTAATAATTCTGTATTAATAACATCTACATGTATTCCAATGTCATGATTAGACAATTTACTTTCCATTAACCTCACTTCAGGTAGTTTAATGGTATCAAATGCCATCTGTCCTTGAGCATTGAATGCAAGGAATAATGTTAAATATGTATAGATTAATTTCTTTTTCATAAGCCTGACGTTTTATCCAGAAACGATTCGGTTAAATTAATCTAGCAGGTCTTCTGACTTAGTCTTTTTGGATTGGCCTTCCCATTAATCAAAACAGTGGCACTTGTAGTTTCCAAAAAAAAACGGACTTTACAGCTTCTGGTAAAGTTGAGGAGTTACACCCCATTCCCTTTTACACTAAAAAGTGTACTAGATTACAAGCAAATATATTACAAAATATTAAATAAAGAAAAAAAATTTAAAATATGGAGGAGGTCAACTTTAGAGCTTTAGAAAATTCTATTTCATTTAAATCTAAATCTTTTTTAAAATAGGATATTACTTTCTCAGTTGGTATGTTCCCAAGTAATTTATTATCTGCCATAGGACAGCCTCCAATCCCTTTTAAGGTAGAGTCAAAACGTCTGCACCCATTTTTATAAGCAGCATCAATTTTTTCTCTCCAGCTATCTGAAGTACTATGAAAATGGGCGCCAAATTCAATATCTGGATATTCTGAAATTAAAATATCGAAAAGAGTAGTAATATTATTTGGATTAGAAACACCAACAGTATCTGAAAGAGCAATTGTAGATATTTTCATACAATTTAATTTTCTTACTAGTGCCGCTACTTTATCAGGATGATAAATTTCGTTGTAAGGATTACCAAAAGCCATGGAAAGATAAACAACTAATTTTTTGTTTTTTTTAACTGCAATAGAATAAATATTTTCTAAAACAATTAAAGATTGGTCAATTGAAGTATTAGTATTTCGTTTCTGAAAAATTTCAGAAACAGAAAGCGGATATCCTAGATATGAAACCTCATCAAAAAAACTGGCCTCTTTAGCTCCTCTTTCATTTGCAACTATAGCTAATAATCTGGACAAACTTTGGCTCAAATCAAGAGAAGACAATACTTTATTAGTGTCTCTCATTTGCGGCATTACTTTAGGAGAAACAAAACTCCCAAAATCAATTGTATCAAAACCAATCTTTAAAAGCTGATTAATGTATTGAATCTTTAAATCAGTTGGAATAAAATTGATAATTCCCTGCATAGCATCTCTAGGACATTCGATTATTTTCATCGTCTAATTAAAGCTTTATTAATTTTATTTATAAGTATCGGTCCCTGATATATAAAACCAGTATATAACTGAATTAGGTCTGCTCCAGCATCTAGCTTCTCTAAGGCTGAATCTACAGAATCTATACCTCCTACTCCAATAATTGCAAAAGATTTGTTAGATTTTTGAGATAGATATTTAATAATCCTTGTTGATTGATCTTTTAAAGGGTTTCCGCTTAATCCTCCAGAGCCAATATCTGTTATTTTTTCAGATGCTGTATTTAAATCATCTCTAGAAATTGTAGTATTTGTGGCTATCACTCCATCAATACCTGTTTGTTTAATAATTTGAATAATATCATCAAGCTGATTAAAACTAAGATCTGGAGCAATTTTTAATAAAACTGGCTTCTTATTTTTCTTTTCAGAATTTAATTCTTGGACTCTAGATAGAAGTTTAATCAATGGTTTCTTTTCTTGCAAATCTCTTAATCCAGGTGTATTTGGAGAGCTTACATTTATTACAAAATAATCAACATAAGGAAATAACTTTTCAAAACAAATTTCGTAATCCTGAATTGCATTAGAATTTTTAGTTATTTTATTTCTACCAATATTACCTCCAACTATAATATCTGATTTTCTATTTCTTAATCTTGAAACAACTTCTTCGACACCAGAATTATTAAAGCCCATTCTATTGATTAATGCCTTGTCTTTTTTTAATCTAAATAATCTAGGTTTAGGGTTTCCATCCTGAGGTAAAGGTGTAACTGTACCTATTTCAACAAATCCAAATCCAAATGAACTTAATTCATCAACTAAATATGCATCTTTATCAAAACCAGCTGCCAAACCAACAGGGTTATCAAATTTAATTCCAAAAAGCTCTCGTTCTAATTTGTGATTTTTTATTCTATAAGAAGATCTAATTAGCCATTTAAAACCAGGAAAATAACAAATTGCTTTTATAATTTGAAAGGCAATAGTATGTATTTTCTCAGGATCAAAAAGAAATAATACCGGGCGAATTAACTTATACATGAATAATTTTTAGCAAAAATACAAGAATGGATAGATAATTACGGGGATAATTCATCAAAAGATTTGTCGCTATATAAAACCACTACCTTTTTAATCTTCTTATTATAATCTGCTTGATTATTTAAATTTTCTTTCATATTGCCAACTCCAGTAATCAACCAATTAGCATTTAAATCAGGGTAATTGTTCAATAATTTATCTAAAAAATCAATACTTGGCTTATTTCTTCCTGACAAAATGTGTGAAATAGTTGCTCTATTAGAGCCTATTAAATCAGCCAATTGTGATGATTTTAAGCCCTCAATTTTCATCCATTTCTTCAACCTTTCATGCATTTAATTATAATTTACATATGTTAATACAAAAATAGTAAATTAAAAAATTATATAAATATATTCATGTAATTAACAAAAATTAATAATAATTTATAACTTTATATAAAAATGTTAAATAATTGATTATAAACTATTTAGATATAATAATAAATAATTTTATATAAATTAGGAAAATTTTATTATTAATTAAAAAGAATGATTAACATAAGTAAATTAATTGTCAAAAAATACTTATGTAAGCAATCAATTATTTATCGATTTTAAGTCAATAGAAAAATATATTGTTCTTGGATAAGATGGACCGTAAATATAATTACTGTCTCGATTCTTTGAGGTGTCAAAATCTTGCTGATAAGAGTTTGTTAAATTCTTAACTCCTATACTATAATCTAAACTCACCCCTACTCTATTTATATTTTGTACATAAGTTAATTTTGCTCCAATTACATTAAATATCTCTGATTGCTTATAGCTATCGTATTCTTGCTCTGGAGATCCTCCTAAATGAAGAAGATGCATTTTACCAGTATAGACGAGATTAGATGATAGATAAAATTGATTTGATAATTTATAGCTGAAGGATGCGAACCCATAATTGTTTGGGGTTCTTAAAAATTCATCTCTACCCTCTAATTCATTTGAATATATTATTAAATCATCATACAATGAACTTTGCAGGGTTAATCCTGTTTCAAATTGAATATCTTTAAATAACTTTGTTCTTAACTCAAAAGTAGCACCTCTGACTACTGCTCCATTAGCATTATTCTTCTCAAAAACTTCACCAAATTGATCTTCTCCTAAAGGAGTATAATAAAAAACATCTTCTATTCTTGTGAAAAAACCTTCAATAGTAAATCCAAATAAATAATTACTTCTGACTAAATCATAATTAAGGGATCCGCTAAAGCTTTTAGAGCGTTCTTGGATTAAATCATCAGATAATTCTATTCTAGATATACCTCCTCCTGCAAAAGCAATATGTAAATCAGCATCAAATGCTTGCGGAGCTCTAAATCCAGTACTATATGATATTCTAAATTGAGTATTATCCTTAATCTTATAGAGAAAAGAGACTCTTGGGCTAACAACAAAATTATTTAAAAAAGAGTTCTTATCAAATCTTATCCCACTTAGAAGGCTTGTATTTTCTGTTAAATACCAATCAGATTGTAAGAAAATTCCTAAGTTTTTTACCCTCTGATCAATCAAATAGGAATAAGCCGGTATTTCATCCAATACATAGTCAAATATAAACTCTGATCCAATAGTAAACATATTAAATCCTAAAAATTTATTGTATTCATGATTTAATTGCAAGCCGATTTGACTAGTTGTGTTCACAGAAGATCCATATGGAGGATTTAGTATATGACTTGTGTCTTCAGGGGTTCCTATTTGAGGTCTAATTCCAGTATAGTGCTCTCTATTTGTGTTCTGAAATGCAATATAAGTATTTAATGAAGAAAAGCCATTGTTAAAATTAATATTATAATCTATATTACCTATATTAACATCATGTATTCTTTCTTCTGATTGCATGGCATAATGAGGTAAAAAGTCAGTAATCTCCCCTCCGTATCTATACTCATTAAATTTACTTAAATTGAGTTCTATTTTTTGCTTATTATCAGGTTGTAAAAATAAATTCATCCCGATTGAACTATTTTTTAGTTTCGATAATTCAGAATAATTATCTCCATTATGATCATAGGGTTCTCTTGTTCTATTATTGACAAAAAAAGTTGCTCCAGCATTTTTGCTCTTAGAAAGAACAGTTGCATTTCCATTTATAATCATATCTTCTGAAAATGAATTGATAGTACCATAATCTATTCCAAAATTAAATTCATTTTTTAAGGGTAACTTTGTAATGATATTTACAACTCCTGCTATTGCAGAAGATCCATAAAGAGCACTTCCTCCTCCTCTAACAATCTCAATTTTCTCTATCATATTTGAAGGAATCTGCTCCATACCATATAATGCAGTTAAAGGGCTAAAAATAGAACGGCTATTTATTAAGATTTGGGAATACCCTCCTGCTAATCCATTGATTCTTAACTGGGTATAATTACAGGTCTGACAATCAGTCTCTACCCTTATTCCTGATTGAAAATTTAGACCTTCTGCTAAATTACAAGCTTGAACGGTTTGAAGCCTATAATTATCAATAACATTAACAATCACTGGTGATTCGGTTTTTCTTTTAAATGTTTTTGTTGCTGTAACAACAACCTCATCTAAACTTAGGTCCAAAGGTTCTAAGTTAATATTAATTGTATTTATTCCTTTTTTAACATTTATAGCTATTTCTTTTTGCCTCATTCCAAGGCATTGAACTGTAATAATTTGATTGCCTAAAGGGGAATTATCTATTATAAAAGTCCCGTCTATTTTAGCTTTATAAATTAAATCGGTTTCTTTTATAAATAAATTTGAATATGAAGCAGGCTTATTATCTGCAGTTATATTACCCTTTATAATTTGTGCATTTAACAAGTTTGCAATAAAAAAGGCTGGTAATAATAGAAAATATATTTTTTTGCTTTTCAACGAAATAATTTAGATTGTAAAATTATAATATTTTTAGACATGTCTAAATTTTTATTAAGAATAATCTAATTTTTCTTATTTTTGCATAAAAAAAGAATTGTATACATCAGCAGAAGAGAATTACCTAAAAGCAATACTTACTATTCAGTTAGGCACAAAGAATAAAGTTTCAACAAATTCTATAGCAGTGGAACTTGGAACTTCACCAGCTTCTGTTTCAGATATGTTAAAAAAGCTATTAGATAAAAAATTAATTAAATATCAGAAATATAAAGGAGTATCGTTGAGCAGAAAAGGTAAAGCCAAAGCAGTTAGTGTTCTTAGAAAACATCGATTATGGGAAACATTTTTGGTAGAAAAGTTAAAGTTTAATTGGAGTGAAGTTCATAATATTGCAGAGCAATTGGAACACATAAGATCAGAAGAGCTAATAGACAGACTTGATTCTTTTTTAGGATATCCTGCATTTGACCCTCATGGTGAGCCAATTCCAGATAAAAATGGTGAAATGCCAATTACAGACACTATTTTACTAAGCAGTGTTCCAATTAATTTAAGTGTTAAGGTTATGGGTGTAAATACTGATAATCGTATATTTCTTGAATATCTTGACAGATTAAAGATTAGAATTGGGTCAATTATAAAAATCTTAAGTAAAATAGATTTTGATGAATCTATTCAGGTCTTAATTAATAAAAAAAAATACCAAATTAGCAACAAAACTGCAAGTCACATACTTGTTAAAAAAATATAAAAATGGAAAAATACACAATATATCAATGGTTTATCTCTCAGGGACCCATACTTCAAGCTCTTTATGCTGGACTATTTACATGGCTACTTACATCACTTGGGGCAGCTCTAGTTTTTTTATTTAAATCATCCAATCGTAAAGTTTTAGATTGCGCTCTTGGTTTTACTGGAGGCGTGATGATTGCTGCCAGTTTCTGGTCATTACTATCTCCTGCAATTACCTATGTAGAAATGCAAAATGAATCTGGATTATCAGATTTACCTCCATTTCTTCCTCCAGCTATTGGCTTCTTTCTTGGAGCATTATTTTTATATATTTTAGATAAGTACATTCCTCATTTACATCTTTTTTCTAAGAGAAATGAAGCGGAAGGAATGAAAACTAACTGGAAGAAAACAGAGCTATTGGTAATTGCGATAGCTCTTCATAACATTCCTGAAGGATTAGCAGTTGGAGTTGCTTTTGGAGCACTTGCTAATCCAGAATTATTAGGGATGGAAGGAATGAACTCTGTTTTTACAATTGGTGGAGCAATAGCTCTAGCAATTGGAATAGGAATTCAAAACTTCCCTGAGGGATTTGCCGTATCAATGCCTTTAAGAAGAAAAGGTTTATCAAGAATAAAATCTTGGAAATGGGGTCAGTTATCTGCAATAGTAGAACCAATTTTTGCTGTTATTGGTGCATTTATTGTGATGTCTGTCTTACCAATACTTCCTTATGCTTTGGCATTTGCTGCTGGAGCGATGATATTTATTGTAGTTGAAGAAGTTATTCCCGAGAGCCAAAGAGGAGGAAATACAGATATTGCTACAATGGGCTTGATTGCTGGATTTATAGTAATGATGTGTTTAGATGTTGCTTTAGGCTAAAAGTGACATCTAATAATTGTATTTTTGTAAAATGAGTATAAGTATAAAAAACAGGAAGGCTTATTTTGAATATAGTATAATCGATACATATACTGCTGGAATCTCATTGCAAGGAAGTGAGATTAAATCAATAAGAAATAGTAATGTTAATCTTGCTGGATCATTTTGCTCTTTTATTGATAAAGAATTATTTGTAAAAAACCTATACATCTATAGTGAAGAAGATAAAGAAGGAAAGCATATAAGAAATATAAAATTACTTCTTAATAGAAGTGAGCTTAACAAATTAGAAGTTAAGGTTATAGAAAAAGGCATGTCTATAATCCCTATTCGTTTATTTGTAAATGATAAAGGAATAGCTAAGATAGATATTGCCACTGCTAAGGGAAAAAAATTATATGATAAAAGACATAGTATAAAAGAAAAAGATTTAAAAAGAGATTTAAATAGATTAAATAAATAGATTATATGAAAAATACATCACTCTTTATCCTATTGCTTATAACCTTTTTTTATTGCTGTAAAAAAGAAACCTTTAGTGATATGAATGGCGCGTCAATATCTTTTTCTATGGATACAATAATCTTTGACACAACTTTTCATTCAATTGGAACTCCTTACAAGATATTGAAAGTTTATAATCAAAATGAATTTGATATAGTAACTGATGTTACACTGCAAGGGATAAATGAAGCCAGCTTTAGAATAAATGTGGATGGATCTCCAACAAACTTCATATCCAAACTTGAAATATCATCAAATGATAGTGCTTTTATATTTCTTGAAGTAACTCCTAACCTCAATTACACTAATGATTTTCTTCTTACTACAAAATTAGTGTTTAAAACAGGTAATCGCGACCAAGAGGTTAATTTGGTTTGTCCTGGAAGAAATGCTAATTTTCATGTTTTGCATGACAATCTTTTTTTTAACGGTACTGATACTGTAAATGTAAAATACTACTCAATATCAACAAATACTTTATGGGGAAATGATTTGCCTCACGTTGTTTACGGTGATGTCGTTATAGAGCCTGGAGTAACATTAACTATTGAGGAAGGTTCGGAGATATTCATGCACAACAACTCTAGTATATATGTAGGAAATCCATTACTAGTTAGCTCAGATAATATACCAATAAATAATGGGAAGTTAATTATTAACGGGTCAATAAATAATAAAGTCATTTTTAGGGGGGATAGATTAGATGAAAGGTATTCAGATATTCCAGGTCAATGGGGGTCGATTTATTTTACTCCAGGAACTATGGATAATGTTATTGATTATGCGATAATAAAAAATGGAACTACTGGTATTAGAGCTGACTCTCTAATAGCTAATAATAATGTAGTTACTATAAACAATACCATTATAAAAAACATGTCATCTATAGGTATACTAGCTCAGGGATCAAAAATAAGAGTCAACAACACTCTTGTTGTAAATTGTGGTCAATATACCATTGCATGTAATATTGGGGGGGATTATGAGTTTAAGCATTGTACATTTTCCAATCATTGGTTATGGGGGTCAAGAAACACTCCTTCTATTCTATTAAATAACTACTATGAGGATATAAATGGGCAAATTCGTGTTCGTAACCTTGATAACGCATATTTTGGAAATTGCATCATTGACGGTGGTTTATCAACAGAAATATCGTTTCAAGAAAATGAAGCTGGAGCCTTTGATTTTACCTTTGATCATTGCTTATTAAAAATTGACCCAAGTGTTAACACGGAAAATACAAATTTTAAAAATATTATAAAAAACGAAAATCCTAGTTTTGTTGATTATATTGAGGGGGATTACTCTCTTGATAGCACATCTATAGCGATTAATGCTGGAGATCCTATTATTACAAATTCAGATTTAGTTCTAATAAATGATATACTAGGAAATATTAGGGATAATCTACCTGATTTGGGATGTTATGAAGATTAGATTTTATTTATAAAATCTATGGTATCTACATTGTCCATATAACTAGATAATTTAGGCCTCTGGGCTAATCCAAAATTTAGATATGATTTTGACACAATACATTGAATATTGTTTTGATTTTCTTTAACAAATCTATCAACTTGTTTAATGTCATTATAATAAGAAAAATTCAATACGGAAGGAGGTGCGTTTAATCTATTACTATTAACTAATAAATAAAACTTACAGTCTACATGAGCTATACCTTTAATCTCAAAGATTGTCTTGTAATAATTATAGTTATTACTGTATTTCTCATTTAACATTATATGTTTGTAATGAGAAAAGCAATTCTGCAATCTTTCTAAATTAAAATTAGCTGGGAGAAATAATTGCGATACATTTCTACATCCTAAGCCATAATATATAAATATATCATCAGCTAACCTCTTGAGTTCTTTTTCGTCTTCATTTCCATTAATAATTGCAATAGATTTCCTGTTATTTCTTATTAATCTTTTATTATTTGAGAATATATAATTTAGATATAATGACGTATTGTTTGATCCGCTAGCAATAACGCCATCAACAATCTTATCGTTTAGATTTTTAACATATAAAATGTGCTTACAAATCTTCGGTTCAACTTCGCATAATTTATCAAGCAGCCAAGTTAATAGAATATTATTCCTTGAAGATGGCTTAATAACAGCTATATTGCCTGTCAATAATATGCATAGGAAATCATGAAGTCCAACCAAAGGTATATTGCTAGCTGTTATAAGTAATATGTTTTTAGATTTATTATTAATATCATATTTAGATATCCAATCTATGATATTTTCGTTTCTTAATTGAGAAGACCAGTGATTTAAACAGAAGTTAATGCTGTCATTCGAAAACCATGCGTTTTGCAAAAAAATCTTATTTCTTATCATTTTAGAGAGCGATGATTCTTTCTCTCTTAGAAGCAGTCCTAATTTAGACAATCCGTTTATAACTATATTCTGATTCATTTTTTATTAAATTCTTCAAAAATAACTTTTATCATCGAAATTATTAAATGTAAGGTTAACTATACATTATATTTGTATTATGAATAGACTTATCACTATAATTGCCTGTATTTTTATAAGTACACCTATTTTTTCTCAAAAGGTTTCAAAAAAATTACTTACTGAGTATGAAGATACTTTGCAAGAAATAGCTTATCAAATAATAAATGGAGAAGATATTGGGATTAGAAATAATGCAAATGATGCTTTTAAACAAACATTATTAGAAGTTCTTAAGTATAGGAACTCATTTACATTCCCATTTGATTCTTTAGTTAGTATATCAAAGTTATACTCTCCTGATAAAAGCTTTAGAATCTTTAGCTGGATAATGAAGATTGAGAATAATAAATTTAAATACTATGGAATAGTTCATTATCATAACAAAAGAAAAAAAAGATATGAAATAATAGAATTAAATGACATGTCTAATGAAATCAGAAATCCATTATCAAAAGATCTTGATAGCAAAAATTGGTACGGAGCATACTACTACAAGATAATTTATTTTAAAAAGAAAGGAAGGAAGTTCTACACGCTTTTAGGTAAAAATTGGAACAATGGAATAAGTGAAAAAAAAATTATTGATATCTTATATTTTGGAGGGAAAAATAAAATTAAGTTTGGACTACCGATAATTTATAAAGGAAAGGAAAAAACTAAACGATTTATAATTGAGTATGACGCAAAGGCTAGTGTTGGCTTAAATTATTCAGAAAAAAATAAAAGAATAGTATTTGATTATTTAGTTCCTTTAAAAGAGAATCTTGAAGGTTTCTATGAGTATTATGTTCCTAATGGTACTTATGATTGTTTTGAATATATTGATGGAAAGTGGATATATAAGCGAGATATTGATATTAGAAATGAGTCAATTAGGACTTTTAGAAAAAAACCTAAAATGGGACTTATAAATAGATAATGTTAAAGGCATCTTTTTCTGGAAAAATGGAAGCTGGCTGTGATGAAGCTGGAAGAGGAGCTTTAGCAGGTCCGGTTGTTGCTGCTGCAGTAATACTGCCTTCAGATTTTAACAACTGCGATATTAAAGATTCTAAAAAAATATCTTTTAAAAAAAGATTTGTACTAGAAAATGTAATTAAAGATTCAGCTATTGATTACGGTATAGGGGTTGTTGAATGTAAGGAGATAGATAAAATAAATATATTAAGTGCTTCTATTAAAGCAATGCATTTAGCTATAGATAAAATATGTAAAAACATTGATTTACTCTTAATTGATGGTAATAAATTCTTAAAATATAACAGAGTACCACATCATTGTATTATAAAAGGTGATAATTTATATTATTCTATAGCAGCTGCATCAATAATAGCCAAGGTACATAGAGATAATATTATGCAAGATTTACATAAAAAATATCCTGTTTATAACTGGAAAAACAACAAAGGATATCCAACAAAAGAACATCGAGATGCAATTAAAAAACACGGTATAACCAAATATCATCGAGAAAGTTTTCAACTGATAAAATATTTTTAAGATTTCTTATTTATAAATTATTTAATTTTGGAAAATAATTAAATCATGAAAAAAAAGATACTAAAAATAAGCATTCCATTACTACTAATTTTTACTATTCTTTATATAGGTTTTGTTGAATATAATAAAGTAGTATCTCTATCAAACAATCCTTTATCAACGATTCCAACTAATGCTTCAATTATTATCGAGATAAATAATATAGATCAACTTAACAAAGAGGTCAAAAGAAGAGATGTTTGGAAAAAACTTCGAAATTTTAAAATCATAAGAAGTTTTGAGGAACATTTAGAAATAATAGATATTTTATTATCTAATCTTAATATCTTCTATAAAGAATCAGTCATACTTTCGGTACATAGAACTGGTATCGAAGAATCAGGAGTGCTATTTGTTGCTAGTAAAAAAAAGAAACTTGATGAGGAATTGAATTTATGGATAAATGAAGTCTTGTTTGATATTGACAATAATCATTCGAAAAAAATTCTAGCAGACTATGATGGTGCGACTCTATGGGAAATTAATTGTATTCTCAATAATGATTCTCTTGAAAATAAAAGTTTTTTCTATTGTAGTACTGATGATTTGTTTATCTTAAGTAATAAAAGGTTGTTATTAGAAGATGCTATTAGGCAAAGTAAAAACAAGATAAATATTTTAAACACCTTAGAATTTAAACAAGTCTATGAAACAACTAGAAGAAATGCTACTGTTAATATTTTCTATAATTTTAATAATATAGTAGATCTTCTATCTATTTACTTAAAGGAAAAAATAAATCCAGTCTTTAATAATTTTTTAAATTGGACAGGGGGAGAAATGATAATCAGCAATCACAGTATAATTGCTAATGGATTCAGTTATACAAGTGAAGAGATGAAAAATTATACAGATATTCTTGTTAATAGCAATAATCAAAAATCAGAAATCCAAAACTATGTTCCAAAAACGACTCATATGTTAACTGGCTTAACATTTGATAATCCTAAAGATATTTTTAGGAATAAGAATAATTTCTTAGCAAATAATCATGCGCTCTGGGAATGGAATAAATACAAAAAAGATATAAATAATAAATATAATTTTGATTATGATGAGTTTATAGATCAAATCGATACTGAAGTGGGTTTATTTTACTGTTCATCTTCAAACATTAGAGAGATTGGTTATATTAAGGTTAAAAGTTCAGTTCTAGCAATTGCTCAATTACAAAGTTTATTTGATAAAAATCAGATAAAAAAACATCAAGGTTTTACAATAAACAAGCTACAAGAAGACAACCTGACAGGAAACCTATTTGGGTCTATTTTTGATATTAAAAATTCTAATTTTGTTACGAATATTGATGACTATCTTTTCTTCTCAGACTCCCCTTCTAATCTTGAGTACCTAATTGATTACTATAACACTTCTGATGTATTGTTTAACTCTCCTAATTTTCAAAATTATATTAAGTCTGTAAATGAGAATAA
>MDSZ01106840.1_pt1 | contig 15476 bp, 16 predicted proteins | sample 811201 | NCBI WGS metagenome assembly MDSZ01 (sample SAMN05326647, study PRJNA326480) | marine metagenome | isolation source: seawater | place: Indian Ocean: North | collected 2010
GGAAGACTGCGCGCGGCAGGCGGGGCTGATACCGCTTTTTGTTGCTGTGGAAGAGATCGGGCTCGACGGCGAGGGCCGGTTCGCCGACGCCGACAGTTTCGTGATCGACGCCCTGTTCAAGCTGTATCCCTACGAAGACATGCTGCGCGAGGATTACGGCCCCTATCTGCCCGATGCGCCGATACAGTTGCTTGAGCCACCCTGGAAGGCCGTGCTTTCGAACAAGGCAATCCTGCCGCTGCTCTGGCAGATGTTTCCGGACCATCCGAACCTGCTGCCGTCCTACTTCGAGGCGGAGGCGGATGAGGCATTCCTGAAGGGCCCGCATGTGCGCAAACCTTTCTTCAGTCGGGAGGGTGCCAACATCACGGTGCGCGGTATCGGATCTGAAGAACTCAGCACACCCGGCGGGTATGGCGCGGAAGGCCACATCCTGCAGGCCTATGCGGAACCGCCGAAATTCGTCGACGACTACGTCATGATCGGTTCATGGATTATTGGCGGCCAGGCATCGGGCATCTGCCTGCGTGAGGACAAGGCACCGGTGACGCAAGACCTGTCGCGGTTTGTGCCGCATGTCATTCTGGAAAGCTGATTGCCGAAAACGCGCTAGTTGACGGGGTATGGTTGGATGTGAAACCGACCCGGCGGCCGGGCGCGACCGTTATTATGGGTCGTTCTTGTTTTCGTGCGCCTCACGGCCGCCGGTCGGTTCACAGGCAGGCTGTGTCAGCCCGCCCTGAAGTGAAACCCGGTATCAGGACCGGCCGGCTGCAACTGATCTCGGCGGTGCCATGCCGTCATCCTGTTCCTGTCCGAAAAACGTTCCACCAAGCTGTCCGCCGGCGTTGGACTTGTCAGCGACCCGCTTGATCTTTTCTGCCTCCTGTTCGGCTTCCTTGCGAAGCTTCGGGCTGAGATCGTTCATGGAAAGGTCCATCTGGTCCTCCTGTGTTAGTTATGGGTCCATGGAATAAACGGAGCGCGCACAGGATGGTTCCTTGTCCGGCCTGGAGAGGGGGACGGCGGAACGGATTTCTGGACGGACAGAAACTCTGTAAATCGCGAAAAAGCGGGCTGTCTGGACGGTTCATGTTCCAGGCAGATTTTTTGCGGAAAATTTAAGTCGCGGGATGGAGAGACGCAGCTCCTCAAGAAGCTGCGTCTCTCGGCAAAAGGCCGTTTACAACGGTTGGAACGCTCCGTTCCAGTAAACCAGCGCGCCCGATGACTGGCTTTGCCGGATTGCACGCACCTTGCCGATGACAATCGAATGGGTCGCCCGGTCGATCATCTCCTCGACCTCGCAATCGAAAGCGGCCGGAGCATCTTCCAGCAGAAGAGCCCCGGTTTCCGCCGTGCGCCATGTGGCTCCGGCATAACGTTCCGCTCCCTTGACGCCGCCGAACCCCGAAAAGTTTTCGGCAACCTTGCGGTGCTCGGGCCCAAGCGAAGACCAGCCGAATTTCGGATACTTCTTCAGCAAGGGCCAACTGGAGGAAGCCTTGTTGACGCAGGCAAGCACCAGCGGCGGATCGGCGCTGAGAGACATTGCCGATGTGACGAGGAGGCCTGAAATGTCCTCTCCCTCACCGACCGTGATGATGGAACAATTGCCCACCAACGCCCGCATGGCGTTGGTGAATTCTCTGGACGGCACGGGGTCCATCACCGGATACCGGCTTCCGCAAGCAGCGGCAGAACATTGTCACGGAAATACGGGAACTCCTCGACATAGTCGACAAAGGAGAGCGTCGTTCCGGCAAAGCCTGTTTCGTGCAGTTTTAGGATGCCGTCGGCCACCTGCCGCGGAGTTCCAACCAGCGGGAACCCGCCGTGGCCCATGGCGAACAGGTTCTTGATCTGGGCCAGCAGGTCGTGCGGAAACGACTGCGCATGCGCGAACTGCAGATTGACCAGATTGTCCACCGCTTCCCAGTCTGCCAGATCGCCCATCAGCCGGTCTCGGAGGGCGGTCGCCTCTTCCTCAGTTTCCCGGCAGATGACGTGGCTGAAGGTCAGAACACCCACATCGCGCCCCTTCTCCGCCGCCTGCGCTTTCAGTTCCTTGATTTCATCGACGGACCGGTTGAGATCGATGGCAGGCGTGAACAGGTAGTCGGCATTGTCGGTGGCAAAGGTCCGTCCGGTTGCTGATCCTGCCGCGTTCAGGATCGGTGGCCGGCCGTTGACGGGCTTGGGGTCGCCAGCAACGTGCTTCAGGTTGAAGTATTTGCCCTCCCAGTCGAAATACTCCTTCGAGGTCCAGAGCTTCTCGACCACATCGAACCATTCCTGGGCGTAGCCGTAGCGGGTTTCGTGATCGTCGGGCAGGGTCAGGCCCAGGGCTTCGTATTCCGGCTTGTTCCAGCCCGCGACAATGTTCAGTCCCGCGCGGCCATTGCCCACCTGATCCATCGTGGCAATCTGCTTGGCGACGACCACCGGATTGTTTGCAGCTGTATGCACCGTGGCGAACACAGTGATGTTTTTCGTTGAGGCCAGCAGCGCGGTTGCCCAGGTGACCGTTTCCAGCACGCTGCCGTGAAAGTCCGTCTCGCCGCCGTAACCGATCCAGCGGGCGATCGGCAGCATGAAGTCGATGCCGGCATCATCCAGCATCTGGCCGAGTTTCAGGTTGTTTTCCCAGCTATTGACCCATCTGGACGGCGATTTGGTGACCGTCATCCCGGACGAGCAATTGGACGAAAAGGTCCCGAGTTTGAAGCCGTTCTTGTCTTGCATCATGTTGGTAGGCATGGATCCCCTCCATTTAGGATAGATTTTCAATTGTATTTTTTATTTGAAACTATGTGCAAAAACGCCCTTACGTCAAACTGAATCGCAGCTATATTCGATCTGAAAAAACGAAGAGGGACCGATGACCGGCAAGTCGGACGATCAGAAGCTCAACTATCACTGGCACCTTTCGGAGAACGATGCGGAGGTCGTCTGCACCGAGCTGGAATTCGCGTTGATGCGCTGTTTCGAGGCGTTCGGGCGATGGCAGACAGAATGCCTGGCGTCTGTCAGCGACGTTGGGGCGACCGGCCCGGAAAACGCACTGCTGCATATCGTGCGCATGAACGACCGGGCAAAAAGCATCAAGGAACTGGCCCGGCTTACCAACCGCGACGACATTCCGAACATCCAGTATTCGATGCGAAAACTCGTGGCGGCGGGGCTGATTGAAAAGCAGGGCTCGGGCCGCACGGGTGTGACCTATCAGGCGACACCGGAAGGCAAGAAGATCACCGATGATTACGGCGCTGTGCGCAAACGGCTGCTGATTGAGCAGATCTCAAGTCTGCCCGAATTCGACAAGCGCCTGAAAGAGGCAGGGCAAAGCCTCAATATCCTGGCGGGCATCTACGAAGAGATATCCCGCATCGCCGCGACCTACCGCCGGTAACGGTGGTTCCATACCATTGACGTGTATGGCCAGGCTTATCGCGCTGTTCCAGCGAGGAGCCGTCTCGCTGCGGCTCTGCTGCGGTTGGTGAGGTAAGTTTGCGCACTGTTGCGTTGCGGCTCTGGCAAGCGGGAGGAACTGTGATATGAGCGGGCCAGACGGCCTGGTCGAGACGGGCCACACCTTCAGCGCGGGTTAATTTTCAAAAATGTTGTCAGGGGTTTGTATCGGCGCCAACGATCTTTCGGCTGCCGGCCGGTTTTACGACGAAGTGCTTGCGACTATTGGCATGAAGCGGGTTTTTTCCGATCCCCGCGAGCTTGGCTATGCAGGTGCCGATGGCCGTATATCGCTGTTTGTCTTGTTGCCGTTTGACGGGCGGGCAGCCACATCGGGCAATGGTACGCAGGTCATGTTCTATGCGCCGGATGCGGAGGCCGTCAGGGCGTTTCATGCTGCTGCACTGCGGTGCGGTGGACGTGATGAAGGGGCACCCGGCCCTCGTTCCTATCACCCGGATTATTTCGGCGCTTATGTGCGTGATCTCGACGGTAACAAGCTGAATGTCTCCGTCAGCCTGGAAAACGGCACCACCGCCTGAACACGCAGTGTTGATCATCAGGCAAAGGAGTTGTCTTGATCGGGCCGGCCATTTTGGGTGCAAGAGGCGCTGGCCAGTTTCAGGAGATGCCAGCCCATGCCCAGATCAAGTCAGTCGATAATCGAGTTTGTGCGCCTGCCGGACATTCCGCTGGAAGAGCTGGTCGCGCATATGTCCGACCCGCGTGTCGGCACCCACATGCCGCTTCTGACCTTCTCATGGGATCTCGAGATGGCTGCGAAGTTCGTAGCGGCCAAGGAAGCCTGCTGGCAACGCGACGGACTTGGTCACTGGGCCTTTCTGGCAGACGGCCGCTATGTCGGCTGGGGTGGTTTTCAGAAAGAAGGCGAGGAGTGGGATTTCGGGCTGGTGCTGCACCCGGCAGCCTTTGGCCTCGGCATGCCGATCACCAGAAAGGCGCTGGCCTTTGCCAGTGAAGACCCGCGCATTCCATTCGTCACCTTCCTGCTGCCGCCGTCCCGACGGAACCTCGGTGCACTGCGTCGGATGGGGGCACGTTTCATCGGCGAGACCGATTATGACGGCACGCGTTTCCTGAAATACCGGCTGGAAACATCAGGCCCCGTTGGCGCGGTCAGCCGGACAGCTTGACCGTCTCCACATTGACGTGACTTGCCTTTCCGGCGAACCAGCCGTTGATGGCGGCGCCAAGGCCAAGCGCCACGAACAGCACCGCACTCCAGGCAAAGCTTCCCGTCCAGCTTCGGATGAGGCCGACGATCAGTGGGCCGATGGCGGCAAGCGTATAGCCGACGCATTGGGCCATGCCCGAAAGCTGCGCAGCGGAATGGGAATCCTGTGTCCGCAACACGATGACCGTAAGCGCCACCGCAATCAGTCCGCCCTGGCCGATGCCCTGCAGCACCGCCCAGATCCAGACGGTGGACAGTGGCGCGAATTGCAGGCCGAGCAGGGCTATAACCGCTATGGCGCAAAGTGCGACGTTGATCAGCCGCTGGTCCTTGCCGCGAACGGCAAGATGCGGTGCTATCAGGCAGGCGGCAGCCTGCACCATCACCGACACCGACACGATTGCGCCGGCAGTGACGCCGTCCAGCCCGCGGGCGCGGAGGATCGGTACCAGCCAGCCGAAGACGCAATAGGCAAGTGCGGATTGCAGACCCATGAACAGGGTCACGTGCCAGGCCAGCCTGTCACCCCACATGCCCTTCACCACATAAGTCGGACCCTTGGGGCGCTTGCGCGTCGCCATGACCTGCGGAAACCACAGGACGGCCACCACGAGTGCCGGCACGGCCCAGATCGCAAGCGCGCCCTCGATCGAACCACCGAGGGCCGCTTCAAACGGAATGGTCAATCCTGCGCCGGCGGCAGCGCCCGCGCAAAGTGCCATGGTGTACCACCCGGTCACCAGTGCGGCCTTGTCGGGGAAATCGCGCTTGACGAGCCCGGGCAGAAGTACGTTGCCAACCGCGATACAGGCACCCGCCAACGCCGTTCCAAGAAACAGCAACGGCACGGAGGACGTTCCTCGTGCTGCCGTTCCAATGGCCAGCAAAACCACGACAGCAAGCAATGTGCGTTCCGTGCCGATGCGGCGGGCAAGGCGTGGAGCCAGCGGTGAGAACAGGCCGAGACACACAACGGGCAGTGTCGTCAGAAGGCTTGCGCCCGTTGGCGACAGGCCAAAATTTTCGCGGATTTCCAGAAGCAGCGCCGACGCGCTGGAAAAGACCGGACGCAGGTTGAAGGCGATCAGTACCAGACTTGCGCCCAGCAGAAACCGCACCAGTCCGCTCTGCGTCGCCGGCTGGGATTGCTCAGCGGAAACGTCAATGTCTTCGGCATCGATCAGTTCGATCGAGCCGGGATCGATTTCAGATGCCTGTGTCATGAGCCGAGCAGTCGCTCCAGGTCTCTCAGGACAGGGGCCATGAACCGGCGGACGGCGGCCTCGGCCAGTTCCGGGTCGCCTGTCTCGATGGCATCGACAATGGCCGCGTGGGCCGCCATATCGGGTTCCTGCAGGTCTTTTCCAAGCGTAGCCTCGATGGTCTCGCCGATCAGACTGGAGAAGAATTCGTACATGTTGACCAGAACGAAGTTTTGCGAGGCCGCGACAACAGCCCGGTGAAAGGCAAGGTCGCGCTCCACGAAACCGGCCTTGTCGTGACCATCATAGTTTCCGCGCTCCGTGAGCAAGCGGCGCAGCTCCGAAATCACCTCTGGTGTCTGGCGATGAGCGGCCAGCCTGGCGGCCTCCGCATCCAGCGCCAGCCTGGCCTCGAACTGGTCACGCAGGGTCGCGCGACGCGCCATGGTCAATGGCCCGATGGCATCGACGACCGACAGCACATAGGTGCCCGAGCCCTGCCGTGTTTCCAGGTAGCCTTGCGAAACAAGCACGCGCACGGCTTCGCGCACGGTGCCACGGCTGATGGAAAGCTGCGCCGAGAGCTGAGCCTCGTTGGGCAGCTTTTCCCCCACGGACCAGCGATTGCCCACGATTTCCGCCCGGATCGCCTCGGCTGCGCTGTCAACCAGGCTCGTTTTTGCCAGAGATTGCATTTGAAGTCACCAAATCATCAGATGACTTGATCATAGGGGTGATGACGCGGCTTGTCCATCGGCGAAATCGCGTGACGGAAAGACGCCTTTTCAGGTGTTGTCCCTGTCGAACAGCTCATGTGTCCGGTCGCGGGGATGTCGAGGCTTCAGTTGCCTCGCAAGGGCGCATCGCCTTGATCGCATCTTGCTGGCCGAGATCCCTCAAAAGGTGTGATGCTGCGCATTGCAACAATGACAAATAATGTGACGTGGAAGACAGACGCATTCGCGGGGGACGTGGCTATTTGGCTGCACCGGCAAGCCTACGAAAGACGCCGATTACGCATACAGCTTCAGGGGCCATTGAGGGGGCCTAACCAAGGGAGAGTGAATGTGGCCGAGTCTTTTTTTCTGCCTTACGAATACGTCGACGTTCTGACAAATCCTGGCCTGCAGACCAGCGCCGGCCGGGTCAAGCTTACGCAGTATCTTTGCAAGGACCGTGGTAACGGCGGCAACGACAGCGCAACCAGTTTTTTCAAGAATTTCCGTTGGATCAAGGATCCCCACGGCATCACGCTGAACCAGCATGTCGGCGGCCGCGAGATCGACCTGGCGCTGAAAGGCCAGGGAAACGACAAGACATTCGTCAAGATCTGGAACTTCATGCTGAAGAACAAGGATCTTTTGGACAAGTACAAGGTTGAGGTCTGCGGCCGCGCGAACAAGGACGGCTCCAAGGATGTCGAGCAGACCGGCAAGATCAAGAAACTCTACTTCGACAAGATGTCCGATCAGGCGGCACTGCAACAGATGGTGCAAGACCGCTTTTTCGGTATGGATTGCATAGGTTTTATCGCCAATTTCCTGATATTCACTGGTGAGTGGGACAAGTATTACGGTGTTTCACCCCGGCGGTATCCGGATCATGTCGCCAAGACCAACATCGACGACATCAACGAGGTCAAGCCACTCGATTTCATGGTCTGGAACGGACATGTGGCGATGATCGACTGGGTCTGGGAAGTTCTGGACGAGAAACGCGCGCGTATCGACATGTGCCAGAGCTCCAGCGGTGGTCCGCAATGCAACGAATACGTGATCCTGCGCCGTACCGGTGGCAAGGGTCTAAAGGGCGGTTGCGAATTCACGATCGACGGCGGCACCCCGGCCCCACCTGTGCGTGGCCATTTCACCATCTGGCGGCGGGAAGGGTTCTGGTATTGAGCACCAAGGTCCATTGGCGCGACAGGTTCATGTTGTCACTTGCCGCGCCGTTCAGGATTGCCCGTCAGACCAGGGTTGGGTTGAGCTGTGCGAAAGCCTCCTGCCTCTGATAGGGAAAATGCGGATAGGGAGCAGTCCGCGCGCTCGAGGCATCAAGACGGGCAATCTGCTCGTCCGTCAGCGCCCAACCCGTTGCTCCCAGATTGTCGCGAAGTTGCGCTTCGTTGCGCGCCCCGATGATGACCGACGCGACAGTGGGGCGTTGAAGCAGCCAGTTGATCGCCACTTGCGGGACTGTCTTGCCGGTTTCTTCTGCAATCGCATCCAGAACGTCGACGACCGAATAGAGCAGATCGTCTTCCACGGGAGGTCCGAAACTTGCGGTCTCATGCAGTCGGCTGCCCTCGGGGATCGGATTGTTCCTGCGGATCTTGCCGGTCAGCCGACCCCAGCCAAGCGGGCTCCATACCATGGCGCCCAGGCCCTGGTCTGCGCCGAGAGGCATCAGGTCCCACTCGTAGTCCCGTCCGACGAGAGAATAATAGACCTGGTTTGCGACATAGCACGGCCAGCCGTGTTTTTCCGCAACGGCCAGTGATTTCATGATCTGCCATCCGGAGAAGTTGGAAACGCCGATATAGCGGATTTTCCCGTCGCGGACGAGCTGGTCGAGCGTCGACAGCACCTCTTCCACCGGGGTGAACGCGTCGAATGCATGCAGTTGCAGAAGATCGATATGGTCCGTTCCAAGGCGCTTGAGTGCGGCCTCGACACCCCTGATCAGCCTGAAGCGTGAAGACCCTGCCTCATTGGGGCCGTCCCCCAGGGGGAGGCTCATTTTCGTGGAGAGCAGCACCGCGTCGCGGCGGCCCTTGATTGCTTCACCGAGCACTTCTTCCGAAGCACCTTCGGAGTAGTTGTCCGCGGTGTCGAACAGGTTGACGCCGGCCTCGAGGCAGATGTCGACGAGGCGGCGCGCTTCTGCGACGTCCGTTGTGCCCCAATGACTGAAGAGTGGGCCGGAGCCGCCGAATGTGCCGGCGCCGAAGCTGAGGGCGGGAACCTTGAGCCCGGAGTTTCCAAGATTGCGATAGTCCATGTCGGTGATATCCTTTCTAGCTGGCAGTCTGGTGAGTGGAGATCGGGGAGGGTATGCGCCGCTCGATCGCGAAGGAGGTAAGCGCGACCACGATTGCGAGGAGGGGGAAACCCGCGGCGACCAAAGGCAGGTTTTCAAGTCCCGGCCCACGGGAGATGGCCAGGCCGCCGGCCCAGGCCCCAAGTGCGTTGCCGAGATTGAAGGCGGCAATGTTCAGGCTGGACGCAAGGCTTTCTCCGGCGCCAACGGCCTTCGACAGAACCCAGGACTGAAGCGGAGGAACCGTTGCAAAACCCGCCACGCCGAGCAGTCCCGTCAGCACCACGGCCGCGGTCTGGTTTCCAAAGGCGGCGGACATGACCGCTAGCACGAGTGCAAGGGCTGCCATGCTGCCGATGAGCGCGGTCTTCAGTCTGATGTCGGCAAGTTTTCCGCCCAGGAGATTTCCGGCGACCAGCCCCCCACCGAAGATCAACAGGATCGGGGATACCGCCGTGTCGGCAAATCCACTGACCTGCGTCAGCAACGGGGCGATGTAGGTGAACAGGGTGAAAACGCCTGCAAACCCCAGGACCGTGGTCAGGAAACCGAGAAGGACGGAGGCGCGCGACACGGCCTTCAGATCGGCCCGCCAGCCGGATTGTGCGGCGCGCGAACGATCGGTCGGAACGAGCAGAATGAGCACGGCCAGTGCGGCCAGGCCGATCAGCGTCACGGCCCAGAAGGTCATGCGCCAGCTGAATTGCTGGCCAAGCCAGGTTCCGGCAGGCACGCCGAGGATGTTGGCAAGCGTCAGCCCTGTAAACATGATGGCAATTGCGGACGCCTGCTTGTCCTTGCCGACCATGGAGGCGGCAAGGACCGAGCCGACACCGAAATAGGTTCCGTGGGCGAGGGCCGTGAGGATACGGGCTGCCATCAGCAGGTCGTAGCTAGGCGCAAGCGCGCAGGCAGCGTTCCCGATGATGAAGGTCACCATCAGGCCGATCAGCACGCGCTTCCGGTTCCAGGTCGCGGTGAAGACGGTCAGGATGGGCGCGCCGACCACGACCCCGAGGGCGTAGCCGGAGATGAGCATTCCTGCTGCAGCGACCGAGACACCAAGATCGCGGCTGACCTCTAGCAGAAGGCCCATGATGACGAATTCTGTGACGCCGATGCCAAAGGCTCCGGCCGCCAGTGCATAAAGAGCAAGGGGCATTTTGGATCCGGTCCATGAAATTTCGATGGACGGAACCTAGGCAGTGCTCATATCATGAACTATACGCCCGAAATGAATATAATAAGTGAATTGAAGTCATATGTCGCGCGCCAGCATAAACCGCAGCGGTGAGATGGAGGTCTTTGTTCAGGTTGTTGAACTGGGCGGGTTTTCCCACGCGGCCAGGCACCTGGGGATGACCCAGTCTGCAGTCAGCAAGCTGATTTCCCGGCTCGAGACACGGCTTGGCGCACGGCTTTTCAACCGGTCCACCCGGCGTCTGGATCTGACGGCCGAAGGATGTGTCTTTTACGAGCGTGCGCGAGAAATTCTCTCAAGCATCGATGAAGCGGAACGGCAGGCAGGGTTGGGCGAGCAGCCGGTCGGCCGCATTCGGCTGAACACCAGCGCCTCCTATGCGACCCACATTCTTGAGCCCGTCCTGCCTGTGTTCCTCGAGCAGTACCCCGACATCTCTCTCGAAATCGTTCTGACCGACGCCTTGATCGACCTTCTCGCGGAGCGGACGGATGTTGTGGTGCGGGCAGGGCCGCTCAAGGACTCCAGCCTGGTAGCACGCAAGCTCGGCGAAACACCGATGCTGATCGTCGCCTCACCTGACTATCTTCAGCGTGTCGGGGAACCTGCCTCCATCGCGGATCTGGAGGGGCACAGGAAAATCGGGTTCAACTATCCGCGGGAAGTCGATACCTGGCGCTTTCTGCGCGACGACGAACCGATAGCAGTCTGCCCGCCCGGGCGCGTTCAGGCGAGCGACGGCGAGGCCATCCGCCGGCTGGCGATCAACGGCCTTGGGTTGGCGCGTCTGGCCGCCTTTACCGTACGTGCTGACATCGCCGCGGGACGTCTGAAGCCGGTTCTTGAAAAGTGTTATGCAGACGACAGCGAAGCCTTCCACGCGGTCTACACCGGCCAGGGCGGTCCTTTGCCTGCACGTGTCCGCGTGCTGCTGAATTTTCTCGCTGAACATGGCGCCGTGTCCTAATGGTCACAATTGCATTTGTGCGGCCGTGATTGAGAAACGGCGACGATACTGAGGTGCGTTTTCGCGAAAGTCAGCAAGATGAAACACCTATGGGAGGCAGCCCGTAAGTCCTTGAAGTTTCAAGAATGACACAACTGCCCTGGTAGACTAATCTGCCAAATATGAGGTTGGATGACTGGTCAGACACGGAGAATGACGCCGTTGTGGCGTCGTATTTTGCAATGCTTAGCGATGAGCTTGCTGGCCAATCTTATGTCAAAGCTTCCCACAATCGCCTGCTGCAAGAGCAAATTGGCCGTACTCGCGGTTCGATCGAGTTCAAGTATTGCAACGTGTCAGCGGCAGCCAAGGGATTCGGGCTCCCAATCATCAAGGGATACCAACCACGCTTCAATTTTCAGATGACGCTGGCCGAGGCGATTTCACGATGGTTGGCAAAACATCCAGAGTGGGAAACAGCGCTTCATAATCCTCTTCACTCTGAATTCGCTGAAGCAACAACACTGTTTGTCGGAGTGGCGCCCACGCTTAGAAACACTCCGCCTCCAGAAGAAACGGAAAAATTGCGTGCAGTCGCTATGCGCTTTGATATCGCTGGGCGCGACGAACGTAACCGGAAACTGGGTCGTGCCGGTGAAGAGGTTGTTTTTCACCGAGAGCGTGCTCAGCTGAAAGAACTTGGCCTTCACGACTTGGCAAGACGAGTCCGCTGGACATCGCAAGAAGACGGAGACGGCGCAGGATACGACATCCTCAGTTTTTTGCCAGATGGAGGAGAGCGCCTCATTGAGGTAAAAACCACAAATGGCTGGGAACGCACGCCGTTTCATATTTCCCGGAACGAGTTGGAGGTTGCCAATGCCCGTCGCGATGACTGGTACCTTTTCCGCCTCTATGATTTTGCAAGGGCTCCCAAAGCTTTTGAGATCCGGCCGCCTTTAGAGGCGCACGTGGCGCTGACCGCCACGAGTTTTCAGGCCAGTTTCGGGTGAGTGAAGCGGACAGGAATGGCGAGTTGTCAAATGATTTTGGCTTTGCTTGGACTGTAGAAACCAGAACGGATCAATGAACCTGTTAAACCCGTCACGCCAATTAGTTCCTTACTTGAAACACTCCAGATGAACGCCTTCGAAATCGCTTGAGCAGGCCACCAGGCTCATGAGGGATTTCTGGGCGTTGGTGAGGCCTGCTGCCGGTACGGGCGCTTCAACGCGAATGGTGGCGGCCCGGTTGCCGGTGCGAAGGGCGAGCCAGTAGTAGGAGGTGCCGGTTTCGGTGTCTTCGCCGGACCGTACCAGAGTGTCCGGCTTGTCCTGGCTATAGAGAATGCTGGTTCCTTCCGCCTGCTCGGCCAGCTCTTCAAAGAGCTTCGCCGGGCCGGTCTGTTCGACAATCGTCAGCCCTTCGCCAAGGTAGCTGCGCGACCATTGTGTGGCGGCCATGGTTTCCACGGGCCAGGGGCGGCTGTGGCTCGGCAGGTGCGGGTTGGCGACCCGGCCTTTGGCGGCTTCTATTTCTTCCCAAACCGCGCGTGGCATGTCGTTCAGCTTTTCGTCCGGAGCCATCAGCACATGGTTGAGCGGCCCCAGCTTGATGAAAGCGTCCGTTGCCCGTCCTCCCCGATAACCAAGCGACGACCAGCCGCCGTCTTTCGAATTGTGAAACGACAACAGCGGCTCGAAGATTTCGCCGTCGCTGACCAGCCGGTAGAGTGACATGGTATCGATAGTGCCGGACTGCTTGTCACGCGGAACGCCGCAGCCAGCAACGTTGAGCGGCCGGTCGGCAAGGTCGTAGAGCCTGATCCTGTCGCCCTCCGGTGTGCGGCCGTCGTTGGTATTTTCCAGTAGCGACGCATCGAGCAGGCCCAGGGGTTGCTCGTAGTGCAGCGCGGCCAGACGGCTGCACACGTTCAGGATCTGGTTCTCGAACGGGATGTTCAAAAGGGCCGGGTCGAAGCTGGGCAGTTGCGCCCTGATCGCAAAGAGCGCGGCGGGCGTATCGACTTCATAAAATCCTTCCGGGCCCATGCTGATGATCCGGTCCAGCACATGCTGACTGACCGAATAGCGCGTCAGGTTCTTGACGATGTCGGCAATCGCAAGCCGGGTCAGCTCGAGCAACTGACCCAATTGACCGCTGCGGACGGCGGCAACCGCAGTCTCTTCGGTAAAATAGGGCGAGTGGAAACCGATCCTTGCACCTGGTTCGATGGTGCGGTCGATGAAGGTGCCGATGCCGCCGGTCGGCCAGAAGGACGAGCCGCCCAGAAACGCCATGGCACAGGCCGAGACGCAGCTGTCTCCGGCTTCGACCACTGTTGCGATGGTGTTGTTTCTGAAGAAGTCCGCCAGCTTTACCCCGGCTGAATAGGAACCGCCGGGGCTCGACAGCGAGACGACGGCACGCGGCCCGCCAAAATCGTTGTTGCAGGCCTCACCCGAACAGCGCGCCAGTTGCGCGAAGGCCTCCTCCACGCGCTCGCCGTCCTCCGCCCGTATTTCCCCTCCCAGCCGCAGATGCACCACCGGCGCAGCATTGCTGTAGCGGAAGGAGACAAGCGTCAACTCAGCGGATGAGGCGCTCTGGGCGCACAGCAGCAGTGTGGCAAGAAAGAAAAAGGGCCGGGTAGGAAAACGGAAGGGCATGGCAAATCAGGCTTTCGAAAAGGGCGCAGCAGCTGCACTGTTTCTCAGGACGAAATTCCTCAGGCGAGACAACAGGTGGGCTGCTCTTTCATTTGCAGCAGAATTCCGCAAAAACATAGCACGGGAACGGCCGTTCACACACAGCTTGAGACGCGGCGCTCCGGCGCAAAATTTACATTAGAAATTGCGGAAAAAGGCAGACAAGCGATGTGCGGCGCTGCCATTTCGAACTGAGTACTTACGCCACGTGAAATGATGTACCTCGACGTATCCTCTCTTCGCCAGAGGCCCTTCCGGTGTGGTCGTCAACGAACTTTTACGTGTTGATTTGCGAAAGACTTCGGGACTATTTTCTTCAACGAGAAGTTTTTTCGATGGTTGTATTTGATACTTTTTGTTGGGGGGTAAAATGGCCGGTAACCTGAATTCAGTTGACGACCCAAACAGCGTGTCTTTGTTTGATTTGTCGTGCAAAGGCCTCGGAGCTGCTATCTCCGAAGTTCCCTTTGCGGAGTATGCCGTTGATGTCATTTGCGGTCGCGTACTAGCGCGTGAAGACTATTTAAAAATCTATCCGCTCCTGATGGAAAACGTGGATTTAAAAACTCCAAGCACAAGAACGGTTCTGTATCTTTGCGAACAGATTATCCGCACGGCGGAATTCGGTGCGTGCAGGCAGAATTTTCGGCGCCATTACATCGATGGAAAGAACAGCGGCCCTCTGACGAACCCGCAAACAGCGTTGATCAAGAAATTGCCACAGGATCCGAAAAACATAACCTTCGGCTACTGGGCATCCCAGTTCTAGGGTTCATGAGCTGATAAATTGAAGCCTGGCCCGCTGCGCGAGGGAGTTTCAGCTTTCCCCGCGTGAACGCCTCGCCCAGATCTTCAGGTCAAAAATCACCTTCACCGTCGCGGCTACGGCCAGCGCGCAAAGTGCTGCTTTGGAGTATGTCTCCATGGTGCCCTCGATCAACAGCGCATGAACCACGCTGCCGGCGACGATCACCATGGCCAGCAGGGTGTGCAGACGGCGCCAGAGGCGGGGGGAAAGGGCAAGGCTCCGCCGGAAGGCGGCAAGAAAGGCTGCGGCAAAGACCGCCCACATGGCGATGACACCCCAGACAGAAAAGGGTGTCGGTGATCTGAAGAGAAGGGCGTCGATCACGTCCGGCGGGCTGGTGAGCCAGAGCCCACCGACGTGGAGAATGATCGCCCCTACCAGCAAAAGACCGGTCCAGCGGTGGACGCGCCGTCCGCGCAGGCCGGAAACGCCGGGCATATATCCTCCAGCCAGCAAGGGCTGCAACAAGAGCAGCGCCATCGCTGTGATGCCTGCAAAGCCTGCCGCGATATAGACCGGCTGGCGCCATTGCAGCAGCGGGCTTGCCGCCGCCGCGAGCAGGGGCACAGCAAGGATCGTTGCCAGGATGGCCCATATCAGAAGAGCACGAAGGCGGTTCATGCCGTCGGGCAAGTCCGGGTCAAGCAGGCTGCAGCACGAAATGTGCTTCCAGGCTGGTGTCGGCCGAGCTTCTCATCACCGGCCGCAGAAAGACGGTTTCGAACTCTCCGCTGTCATAGGCCAGATGCCCGTGGGGCTGGCCGAAGGCCGGAACGATCTGCGGCATTTCCAGGCGAAAGACGCCGTTGGCATCGGTAAGCGTTGCGCCATGGCTGCGCTGGTCGCGTTCGTTCCCCTCGGTCGTATGTGCCCAGATCTGAATGCGCTGGCCTGCCAGAGGGGCAC
>MDSZ01223611.1_pt1 | contig 15476 bp, 15 predicted proteins | sample 811201 | NCBI WGS metagenome assembly MDSZ01 (sample SAMN05326647, study PRJNA326480) | marine metagenome | isolation source: seawater | place: Indian Ocean: North | collected 2010
ACTACTTTTAAACCGCCTCTTAACTTGTTAACAACTAATGTTGCTAAGGCTTCACCTTCAACATCTTCTGAGATTATCATTAGAGGTCTACCAGCTTGAACAACAGCTTCTAAAAGTGGTACCATTGGTTGTAAGTTAGTTAGTTTTTTTTCGTGCAAAAGAATTAAAGGGTTCTCTAATTCAGTGGTCATTTTATCTCCGTTAGTTATAAAATAAGGTGATAAATATCCTCTGTCAAATTGCATACCCTCAACAACATCTAATTCGGTCTCAATACCCTTTGCTTCCTCTACCGTGATAACTCCCTCGTTACCAACTTTTTGCATTGCCTTAGCTATCATGTTTCCAATTTCTTTATCCCCATTAGCGGAGATAGTACCGACTTGAGCTATTTCATCACTATCCTTAACTTTTTTTGCTGAAGAAATTAATTTTTCCTTTACTTGTTCTACCGCAGCATCAATTCCTCTTTTTACATCCATTGGATTCATTCCTGCAGTGACGTACTTGCAACCTTCTTTAACAATCGCTTGTGCTAATATTGTTGCAGTAGTTGTTCCATCACCGGCTTCGTCGTTTGTTTTGCTGGCAACTTCTTTAACCATTTGAGCACCCATATTTTCAAACTTGTCATCCAAATCAATTTCTTTAGCAACAGTTACCCCATCTTTAGTAGTTCGAGGTGCACCATATGATTTATCAATAACAACATTCCTACCTTTTGGGCCCAAAGTTGTTTTTACAGTGTTTGCAAGTATGTCAACACCTTTTAACATTGCTGACCTTGCTTCTGAATCAAATTTAACTATTTTAGCCATTTTATTACTCCTTACTTTAAATTATTTGCCTGATGAAATACCCATAATGTCAGATTCTTTCATTATATTGTATTCCTTCCCATCGATTTTAACTTCTGTGCCAGACCATTTTCCGAACAAAACTTTATCACCAACTTTAACATCCATTGGAATTATCTTTCCATCCTCAGTTTTTGCTCCTCCACCTACAGCTACAACTTTTCCCTCTTGAGGTTTCTCTTGAGCTGTGTCTGGTATAATTATTCCTCCAGCAGTTTTTTCACTACTGTCTAATACTTCAATAAGCACTCTATCGTGCAAAGGTTTGAACTTCATAAAAACTCCTTTAAATATTGAGTTCATATAGATACAGTCAGCTATTATTTCAAGATATTTGAAAAGATTTAAAACCTTAAAAAACCAAGAAAAATTACATTTTTTAAGTTATATCATAATATAATGACTGTAAATTTAGAGCAAAAGGGTCTTCGATCCATAGTAAATGAATTTGATCTATTCTTTATAGATATATGGGGTGTAGTTCACAATGGCATAAGTCTTTACCCTGACGCAATTGAAGTTTTAGAAAATTTAAAATCTAAAAATAAGGATTATATACTTTTAACTAATGCCCCAAGACCTAATTTAACTGTGATCAAGTTTTTAAAAAAAATGGGCTTAGAAAATATACATTGTGAAAAAGTTTATACTTCAGGAGAAGCTGCGTTAAAATTTTTGAGTAAAAATAATAAACAACAAAAGTTTTATCATATAGGTCCACCAAGAGATTTTGATTTATTTTTTTCTTTCAAAGAGAATAAAGTAGAGCGTATTGATGACAGTCAAATTCTTTTATGTACAGGTTTGTTTGATGAATACTTAGACGATTTAAATTATTATAAAGAATTGTTGAAAAATAAAAAAAATTTAAAAATGATATGCACGAATCCTGATTTGATAGTTGATAGAGGAAATAAACGTGAATATTGTGCTGGTACAATTGCAAAAATATTTGAGGAAGTTGGAGGAGAGGTAGAATATTTTGGAAAGCCTTATCCTTTAGTATATAAACTATCAGCAGAATTAAAAAATAAAAATATTTTATGTATTGGAGATAATCTTAACACAGATATTAAAGGAGCGAATTTACAAAATTTTAGTTCTCTTTTTATTTCAAGTGGAATTCATAAAAATGAAACAGACTTTAATTCGACTTTTAAAAATTACAATGTGAGGGTTGATTATTTGCAATCATTTTTGAAATGGTAAAAAAAATAAAAATATATAAGAATTTTAATATTTCTAGAAAATTTCATAATTCGATAATTCTAATAGGTAATTTTGATGGATTGCATATTGGACATCAAAAATTATTTAATATTGCAAAAAATTATAAATCTAAAAAAAAATTAAAAATAGGGGTTATAACTTTTGATCCAATTCCAAAAATGTTTTTTAATCCTAGTTTTAAGAATTATAGAATATCTAATTTTAATCAAAAAATAGAAATTTTAAAAAAATATAATATAGATTTTGTTGTTAACAAAACATTCAATAAAAAATTTTCTAAAACTAAATATACTAGTTTCATTAAAAATATTCTATATAAAAAAATTAAACCAAAATATATTTTTGTAAGTAGTAATTTTAAATTCGGAAATAAAAGGGAAGGTAGTGTAAAATCTTTAAAACAATACGAAAAAATTTATAATTATAAAGTAATAAACCCATCTCCATTAAAAAAAAATTATAAAATAGTTTCTTCTACATTAATAAGAAAATATTTAACCCGAGGAAATATAAAAATTGCAAATAAGTATTTAGAAAGAAATTGGTCAATAGAAGGTCTAGTAAAACTTGGACGAAAACTTGGAAGACAAATTGGGTTTCCTACATGCAATATAGATATTAAAGATTATATTATCTCTAAGCCTGGTGTTTATGCAGTTAAGGTTACTATAGGTAAAAACAAAAAAAAATTTAAAGGGATTGCTAATTTAGGATATAGACCAACATTCAATCAAAAAAAAATATTGTTAGAGGTGAATATATTTAATTTTTCAAAAAACATTTACAATAAAAAATTAAAAGTTGAATTTATTAGCTTTATTAGAGGAGAAAAAAAATTTAAAAGTATCGATCAACTTAAAAAACAAATCGACAAAGACATATTAGTAAGTAAAAAAGAGTTATTATAAAATTATGAGCAAAGAACAGATAAATTTACCAAAAACAGTTTTTTCTATGAAGGCAAATCTACCTAATAAAGAACCTACTTTTATTAAATACTGGGATGAAATAAAGTTATATGAAAGTCTTCGTAAAAGCACAAAAGGTAAGGAGAAGTTTGTACTTCATGATGGACCTCCCTATGCAAACGGAAATATTCATATGGGAACAGCTTTAAATAAAATTTTAAAGGACATTATAACTAAATTTCACCAAATGAATGGCAAGGACTCTGTTTATGTGCCTGGGTGGGATTGTCATGGTTTACCTATTGAGTGGAAAATAGAAGAACAATACAAAAAAAATAAAAAAAATAAAAATGATGTCCCAATTGTAGAGTTTAGAAAAGAGTGTAGAGACTTTGCGAATAAATGGATCACAACACACAAAGATCAATTTAAAAGACTTGGAGTGATTGGTGATTGGGAAAATTATTATTCCACTATGAGTTATGATGCTGAGGCTCAAATTGTAAGAGAGTTAGGGAAATTCTTAAAAGAAGGTAGTTTATATAAGGGATATAAACCTGTTTTATGGTCAACAGTTGAGAAGACAGCATTATCAGATGCAGAGGTTGAGTATATGGATCATGTTTCCGATACTATTTATGTTTCTTTTAAAATAAAAAAAACAAAAATAACATTTCTTAAAGACTGTGAAGTAATAATTTGGACTACAACTCCTTGGACTATTCCAGCAAATAAAGCTTTAGCTTACAATGAAAATCTTCAATACCTTATATTAGAGGTTAACGGTCATCACGATTTTGAAAAAAGAAAAATAGTTATTTCCAAAGATCTTTTAGAAAATGTGTTAAAGAATTGCAAAATTCATGAATATAGAATTATCAAAGAATTTAGAGGAAAAGATTTTGAGGGAGTGGTTTGCTCACATCCTTTTTTAAAATTAGGCTTTGATTATGACGTTCCAATGTTAGAAGCTAGATTTGTAACAACTGAACAAGGTACAGGAATTGTCCATTGTGCTCCTAGTCACGGTCCAGATGATTTTAATTTGTGTCTTAAAAAAGGTATCAAAGCTCTTGAAACTGTGGACGATGATGGAAGGTATACTGAACATATACCTTTATTTAAGGGCGAACATATTTTTAAAGCAAATCCAATTGTAATAGACAAACTTAGAAACGAAAAAAATCTTCTTGCAAATGGAAAACTTAATCATTCATACCCGCACTCTTGGCGATCTAAAGCTCCGTTAGTGCATAGAGCTACTCAGCAATGGTTTATATCAATGGAAAGTCATGGACTTAGAAAAAAAGCTCTAGATGCACTTGATAAAACTAATTTTTATCCAAGCAAAGGAAAAGAAAGGATAAAATCAATGATTGAAACAAGACCAGATTGGTGTGTCTCTCGACAAAGAGTATGGGGAGTCCCTTTACCTATCTTTGTTTCGAAGAAAACTAACAAAGTTCTTATAGATGATGATGTATTTGAAAATATTGCTAGCATTTATGAAAAAGAGGGTTCTGACTGTTGGTTTTCTGACAAACCTCAAAGGTTTTTAGGCGATAAATATAATGCTGAAGATTATGAAAAATTAAGCGATATTGTTGAAGTATGGTTTGATAGCGGTTCAACACACTCTTTTGTTCTAGAAAAAAGAGATGATTTAAAATGGCCAGCATCAATGTATTTAGAAGGATCAGATCAACACAGAGGTTGGTTTCACTCATCATTACTACAATCGTGTGGCACCAGGGGTAAAGCACCCTTTGAAAGCATTTTATCCCATGGTTTTGTTGTAGATGGCAAAGGTCATAAAATGTCCAAATCTGCAGGAAATACGATTTCGCCAGAGGAGATATTAAAAAAATATGGAGCAGATATTTTGAGAATATGGGTAGCAGCCTCAAATTATGCAGAAGATCTTAGAATAGATTACTCGATTTTAGAACAACATGCGGACGCATATAGAAAAATTAGAAATACTTTTAGATATTTATTAGGAAATCTTAAAGACAATGTTACCGAGGTAAACTTTGAAAACATTGAAGTTAAAAGTTTGAATGAGTTAGAGCAGATAATGCTACATAAAATATTTATTCTTAATGAAAAGTTTCATAAGAATTTTAACGCCTATAATATTCATAGTCTTTACAAGGAATTACTAAATTTTTGTACCGTTGATCTGTCATCATTTTATTTTGATATTAGAAAAGACACACTTTATTGTGATCCAAAAAATTCATCAAAAAGAGAGGATTGTGTTAAACTGTTAAATGTTTTAATTAATTGTTTGTTAAAGTGGTTTGCGCCAATTTTAACTTTTACCACTGAAGAAATTTATAGAATTATAAAAAAGGATGGTAAAAGTATACACCTCGAGAGTTTCCCAAATATTCCTAAAAAATGGAAAAATGATGAATTAAATAGAAGGTGGGAGGAATTAATTAAAATTAGAGATCTCTGCAATATTAGCATTGAAAATAAAAGATCTGAAAAAAAAATAGGCTCAAGCCTAGAGGCAAATATTGATCTCAAATTAAATAATGAGTTATTTAATAAATTTAATAAATTTGATTTTGAAGAACTTCTTATTGTTTCAAAAGTAGTAGTAACTAAAGACGACAAAATTTCTGAGGATTTAATTGTAAACTCATCAAAAGCAAATGGAAAAAAATGTCCTGTTTGCTGGAAAATAAGAGAGAATGAGTGTGAAAGACACGGTCAAATATTGAGTAATGATTAAAAAAAATAAGAATAAATTTTTTATTTCTTTAATTATTATTTCATCTTTGTTTATAATCGACAGGATAACAAAGTTAATAATATTAAATTTTTCTGAGAATAATCAAAATTTTAATATTGAAATTAATAATTATCTAAATTTTATAATTGTATGGAATGAAGGTATTGGTTTTGGTCTACTGTCTTATAATAGTAGTTTAATTTATAATATTGTAACAGTTTTAATAGCAATTATTAATATTATTATCTTTTATCTGATGGTTAATTCGCAAGGACTTAGATTTTACTCTTTCTTGCTAATTTTAGGAGGAGCTTTAGGAAACCTATTTGATAGAATATATTATTCTGCAGTACCAGACTTTATTGATTTAAATTACAATGATTTTCATTGGTTTATTTTTAATGTTGCTGATATTTTCATAACTGTAGGAATAATTTGCCTTATTTGCGCAGAATTTTTGGACTATAAGAAGAAATAATATGAATTTTAATAAATTTTTTATTTTTGGATTTATCATTTTATTTTTGTTCTCTTGCGCAGGAACAAAAGATGTTCTAGAGGGAAAAACAAGAGCTGACAAAAGTGACGAATTTTTAGTTGAAAAAAAAAATCCTTTATCTATGCCTCCGGATTTTAACGAATTACCGGAACCATCTAATGAAAAAGAGGAAAAACAAATAAATATAAAGGAAAAATTACAAATTAGTAATAATCAAGAAAAGATAGATCAACCATCAGATAATAGCTCATTAGAGGAAAAAATTCTCAAAAAAATTAATTAGCAATAATGTTAACTAAAAATATATATTTTAATAATTTTAATTTGAAAAAAAAGTTCAATGTAAAAAAAAAATATTCTAGATTTAAAAAAATTGATTGGTTTGTAAAATTTCCATTATTAAAAAGTTACTCTGAAAAATATAAATATAGTTATGACAAAATCTTTATAAAAAAATTAAAAAGATTTCATAATGTAAATTGTATAGGGATGGGTGGTTCAATACTTGGCACCAAAGCAATATATAATTTTTTACAGACAAAAATTAAAAAAAATTTTACATTCGTTGATAACCTAAATCCTCAAATTAATATAAAAAAAAATGGATTAAATATAATAATATCTAAATCAGGAGAAACGTTAGAGACTATTTCAAATTTAAATATTTTGTTGAAGGAGAAAAAATATAAAAAAAATATTTTTATAACTGAATTTACAAATAATAATTTATTGAATTTAGCCAAGAAACTAAAGTCAGAAATTATAGAGCATAAAAATTATATAGGTGGTCGTTATTCAGTATTGTCTGAAGTTGGAATGTTGCCTGCAGAATTAATGGGGTTAAATGAGAAAAAATTTAAGCAATTTAATTCTCTTATTAAAAATAAAAAATTCTCTAATCAATTAATTTATAATGTTGAATGTATAATTAATTTAGTAAAAAAAGGAAAAAAAAATTCGATTATTCTGAATTATGATAGTAAATCCGATTATTTGTTTCAATGGTATCAACAATTAGTTGGGGAATCCTTAGGCAAAAAGTCAAAAGGTATTATTCCAATTATATCCTCTATGCCAAAAGATAACCACAGCTTACTACAACTTTATCTGGATGGACCTAAAAATAATTTTTTTACTTTTTATAATGTTAGAGACAAGATCTCTGATAAAATATCTTCTAAATTTTTATCTAACAGTTACAAATTTTTAAAAAATAAAAGCTTAAGGAATATATTAAGTGCCCAACAACAGGCTACACAAGAAGTTTTTAAAAAAAAGAAGATACCTTTTAGAACGTTTGAAATGACAAATAGAAGCGAACAAGCGCTTGGTGAGTTTTTTTGTTTCTTTGTCTTAGAAACGATACTTCTGGGACAAGCCTTAGGAGTTAACCCATTTGATCAACCTTCGGTTGAATTAATAAAAGTTAAGACAAAAAGAATTTTATCTTAATTTAAAATAAATAATTTTCGAAATACCGTATACTCTTTTATCTATTTCTAAAAATTCATTAGTTATTTCATCAAAGGTTTTTTTATTTCTGTGCAAAATAACTAAACCATTTTTTGTTAAAATTTGTTTTTCTTTAATATTTTGAAAAATTATATTTATATTTTTTTCTTTGTACGGTGGATCTAAAAAAATTAGATCAAATCTTCTATTTAATCTATTTGTAAAATTGTAATTTAGAAAATTAGATTTTATAATTTCAGTTTGTTTATTTATACTAAACTTTTCAATATTACTGGTTAAGACTTTTATTGCCTCAGGATAATTTTCAAAAAAAGTTACATTTGATGCTCCTCTAGAAATACATTCAATACCAAAAGATCCTGTGCCTGAAAATAAATCTAATATTTTTGAGTTTTTAATTTTAAAATCAATATTAGCATGTGTAATAAAGTTAAATATAGACTCTTTTGTCAAATCCTTTAAAGGTCTAGTAAAATTATCTTTTGGATCTATTAATTTTCTTCCTTTCAAATAACCAGAAATAACTCTCATTTATCTATTACTTTGTAGCCGATATCTTTTCTGTAATATTTATTTTTCCAAACTATTCTTTTGATCATTTTATGGGCCGTGTCCCTTGCTACTTTTAAATTTTGGTTCATCACAGTCGCATTTAAAACTCTTCCACCATTAGTTTTTACCTTATTTCTTTCATCAATAATTGTGCCAGCATGAAAAAGTTGCATTTTACTATTTTGTTTAATTTTATATAAATTTTTTAATTCTATATTATTCTTATATTTTCCAGGATAACCTTTATTTGCTACAACAACAGTTATTGCTTTTTTTCTTTCCCAGACAATTCTCTTTTTTTTCAAATTTTTATTTAAAGTTGATTGAATTAATTCAAGTAAATCATTTTTAAGTCTCATCATAATAACTTGACATTCTGGATCTCCAAATCTGACATTATACTCAATTAATTTCGGTTCATTATTATTTATCATCAAACCAGCATATAAAATTCCTTGATAACGACATCCAATTTTTCTCATTCCATTAATTGTTGGTATTATTATTTTATTAATAATTTTATTTTCCATTTTTTTATTTATTATGTATGAAGGAGAGTATGCACCCATACCTCCTGTATTAGGCCCGGTGTCACCCTCTCCAATTCTTTTATGGTCTTGAGCAGTGCCTATATTTTTAAAACTTTTTCCATCAGTTATCACAAAGTAACTTGCTTCCTCTCCTGCAAGAAATTCTTCTACAACCACTTTCCTTGAACTTTTAAATTTACCATTGAATATTTTTTTAATTTCTAGTAATGCTTTTTTTTTATTTTTACAGATTGTAACACCTTTGCCAGCAGCTAAACCATCTGACTTCACTACAATTGGAAATTTTAAAGTAGATATAAAATGTTTTGCATCATCTAAATTAAATACCTGTTTATATTTTGCTGTCGGGATTTTAAATTTTTTACAAAAATTTTTCATAAAAACTTTCGAACCTTCCAATTTAGATGCTTTTTTGCTTGGACCAAAGATTGGGATATTTCTCTTTTTAAAGTAGTCTACGATGCCATTTACTAAAGGCACTTCAGGGCCAACAACTATTAAATTTATTTTATTTTTTTTAATATGCTTGAAAATTTTGCTGAAATTATTTGTGTCGACTTTTATATTTTTACTTATTGATGAAGTGCCCGCATTACCAGGAAAACAAAATATTTTACTAACCTTTTTTGATTTTTTTAGCTTAAAGCACAAAGAATGTTCTCTTCCTCCACTACCAATAATTGCTATATTCATATTTTACTTTATAAACCAAAAATGTTTAAAAAATTAGCAAAATTAAAATATCTACCAAATAAATTCGAAATTATTAGTGAAGGGGACCATGTCATTTGTGCGGTTTCGAATAAAAAAATAGCGTTAAACGATTTAACTTATTGGAACGTAGAATTACAGGAACCATACCTTTCTTACAAAGAAGCTAATAAAAAAAAAGAACAAAAAAAATAGTTTTATCTCCATCTATTGTGCGACCAAATCCACTGATCAGGATTTTTTAAAATCATTCTTTCTAAAATATTGTTCAACTTTTCAGTTATTTGGACAGTACCAATAGAATTAGAAAAACTTATAGGTTTTTCAAATTGAACATCAAAAAATAAGTTATTTTTTCTCTCAATATAGACAGGTATAACATCTAAGTTATATTTCTTTATAAGTTGAGCCGGAATAGTAGTGGTAAATGCATCTCTTCCAAAAAAATTAATTTTAATACCTTCACTTACTCTTTGATCGATCATTAATGCAATAGAATAATTTTGTTTTAATAAATTAATAATATCCCTTGTTCCAGATTTGCCCTTTTTAATTTGTTTTTTGCATAAATAATTTTTTCTGATATTCTCCATTGTTTCATTTAAGAAATAATTGTTTAATGGTCTATAAAGAGCTGCTAAGTTTACACCATTTTTTTCAATTATCATCGCCATAAGTTCAAAATTATTAAAATGACCTGAAACAAAAATTGCACTTTTTTTACTCTTAACCAAATTTTCTAAATAATTTAATCCATTAACTTTAATATACTCATCTAATTTTTCATTTCTAAAGTCTTTCAAAAATGGATACTCTGAAAGTATTCTTCCATAATTACCCCACATTGAGCTAACTATCTTTTTACGATCTATTTCATCTTCTCCTATAGATGAATACCTTAGATTATCTAGAATAATTTTTTCGTTTCTAAAAAAGGGTCCAAAAAATTTACCAATTTTTTCACCAATGTTTGAAGACTTTCTGTAACCTAATAACCTAAAAAAAAAGAACAAAATTTTTATTAAAAAGAACTCAACAAAATATTTAAGTCTTTTCATATAATTTTTTGTAAGACTCCAACAAATTTGTTTTTATCAACAATATTTATCTTTGTAACTACACTTTTTATATTATTATAATATTTATTTTTTATTCGATTATAATCTTTTTCTGTTGTTAATAATAGTGCCTCGTTTTCTTTTGCTAACTTAATTAAATCGTCCAATTCTTTTTCCTTATACAAATGATGATCTGGGAAAGATTTAGTCATAAAAATATTAAGATTATTTTCAGTCAATAGATTAAAAAAATTATTATTCGACCCTATGCCAGCAAATGCTATAATCTTTTTGTCTTTAATTATTTCCTTATTTAAAATTTCGTAATTAAAATAAAATATATCAATATTTTGATTAAAAGTTTTTAACTCTTTTTCAAAATTATTATTTTTTTTACCTTTTATAAATACGATGTCTGCTCTGCTCAATGAATTCAAACTTTCTCTTAGTGGTCCTGCTGGTATTATTTGTTTATTTCCAACTCCTTCAGATTCATTAAAACAGACTATAGATAGATTTTTAAAAATACTTAAATCTTGATATCCATCATCCAGAATTGCAATGTCTTTTCCCTTTTGTTCCAAGAGCTTTATAGATTTTGTTCTATTTTTTTCCAAAAAAACCTCTCCCTTTGTTTTCAGAATTTCAATTTCATCTTGAATATATGGATAAAATTTTTTTACAAAAGCGGGTTTTTTGCCTAATGATTTTGTAATTTCAAATATTTCCACAGATAGTGGTGTTTTTCCAGTTCCACCTAAATAGATATTTCCTACACATATCACAGGTACTCTAAATCTATTTGGTGTTTTTAAACTTTTTAAAAAGTTAATTACTCTAATTATTTGCGCAAAAGGTAATAGTATAATCGCAAATATTGATAAGTTTTTGTTATCCCAAAATTTTGGCTTCTTAAAGTACATTAAATATAATTTATTAATTCCTTATAATTTTTGTTCAAAATTTTATTTCCTAAAAGTTTAAGCTTTTTAATCCTATTTCTTTGAAAACTACTTTTTTTTTGGCTTTGAATTATTAGTGATCTAAATTTTGTTTTATCATTAACTTTAGACGATATCTGATACTTCTTCATAAGTTTATAAACTTCTTTAAAATTCGAGATGTTAGGTCCATGAATAACCTTACAACCTTCTCTAGCAGCCTCTATAGGGTTGTGCCCCCCATGTTTTGAAATAGATCCTCCTAAAAAAACTATTTTACACATTTTAATAAACATATTAGTTTCACCAAACGTATCTACTAAATAAATATCTGTATTTTTTTTAATTTTAGATTTTGAGCTATGCAAATGAACTTCTAATTTTAATTTATTTAAATCTTTTCGAATTTCATTGGCTCTATGTATATGTCTTGGAATTATAATAGCAACAGAATTACGATATTTTTTTTTGAGATTTAGATGAACTTTTGCACAGAATATTTCCTCAGCGTTATGAGTGCTTATTGCTCCAAATAAAATTTTTTTATTAATAAAAAATTTATTAACATTTTTATTTAAAATTTTTTCTTTAAATAATTTAATCTCAGAAAATTTTAAATTTCCACATTCTTTAATATTTCTTGAACCTAATAAACGCAAATATTTTTTTGTCTCATTATTTTGACATAAACAAAGATCAAATTTTTTAAATAGATTTTTTGTACTTTTGCTAAATTTCATCCAATTTAAAAAAGTTTTTTTTGTTATTCTTGCGTTAATTAAAAGAAGAGGAATATTTCTTTTTTTAATTTCTAAAATTGTATTTGGCCAAATTTCAGATTCAATCAAAAAAACTGCACTAGGTGTCCAAAATTTGAGAAATTTATTTAAAATATATTTATTATCAATAGGAAAAAATTGATGAGTTACTTTTTTAAATTTAAATTTATTTATAATCTTTGCAGAGCTTAAAGTATTAGATGTGATCAAAATCTGCCTGATCTTATTATTATTTTCAAATTTTTCTACAACTGGCATAATACTTAATATTTCACCCACACTTGATCCATGAAACCAAACTAAATTACCTTTTAATTTTTTTTCAGTCATAAAACCAAATTTTTCAATAAATCTTCTAGGGTCCTCTTTACCTTTCAAAATTCTGTAAATTATTATGAGTGGTGATATTAAGATTATAAGAGATGTTGCTAAATTATATAAATTGAGCATTAACTTTTTCTAAGTTGTTTTTCGTAAAAATTTTTATACGTATCAGATTCTTTTAATAAATCTGAATGCGTGCCATTTGCTACAATTTCACCTTTGTCTACAACATAAATTCTTTTTGAATTAATTATTGTTGAAAGTCTGTGAGCTATTACAAGGGTAGTTCTTTCTTTTGTAAGTAAATTAATTGCACTTTGAATTTTAGTTTCAGTCTCTGCATCTAACGAAGAAGTTGCTTCATCTAAAAGAATGATTTTACTTTTTTTGAGCATTGCTCTTGCAATTGAAATTCTTTGTTTTTCACCTCCAGATAACCTAATTCCATTTTCACCAATAAGAGTATCAAATCCCTTTGGTAGTTTTTGAATAAATTCATCACTATATGACAACTTTGCTGCTTCTAAAATTTCCTCATAACTTGCATCAAGATTTGCATACCCAATGTTATTTTTAATAGTATCGTCAAATAAAGTTATATCCTGGGTTACCAATGAAATATTTGATCTAAGGGAATTGATCTTTAAATCATAAATTGACTGACCGTCTATAGTTATATCTCCACTTTGTCTATCATAAAACCTTGGAATTAAATTCATAACAGTGGATTTTCCAGCTCCACTATGACCTACAAGAGAGGTCATTTCGCCACCTTCTACAAACATATTTATTTCATTTAGGACTTTTCTATCTTCTTCATTATATTTAAAAGAAATATTTTTTAATTCTATGTCTCCTTTAGTTAAATTTAACAACCTGCTGTTACTACTCTCAATAACTTTATTTTTTAAATCTATTGCCGGCAATATTCTTCTTGCTGCAGATAGGCCTTGATTAATTGCCATGTTAATTGTTGCTAAAGACCTGACTGGTTGATATGCTAACATCATAGCTGCTAAAAAAGAAAAAAAATTATTTACATCTAATTGCTCTTTTAAAATAAGTTTCCCTGAAAAATATATCAAAAGACCTATCATTATACCTGTTAAAGTCTCCATAATTGGAGATGCTCTAACCATAACTGTGGCAATTTTAATTACTTTCTCTTTTAGATCATTAATAAATTTTTCAGCTCTTATAAATTCATAGTTTTCTTTTTGAAAAATTTTTATCACTTTATGATTTTTAAAAATTTCGAGCATATAAGAGGTCAGCAATCCTGAGCTTTCTTGTGCTTGAGTAGTAACTTTGCCGATTCTTTTTCCCAAAGATTTAGCAGCAAAAGATGCTAGAGGAATCATTATAAGTGCAAATAGAGCAAGCCTCCAATTTTGGTAAAACATTACTCCTATTAATCCTATTAGCGTTAAAGTATCTTTTGCTATATTCAAAATTACAGTGCTTATTAGATTGGTCATCATGGAAATATCAAAATTTAAATGAGATATAAATTTACCAGAATGTTTCTTATCAACTACTTCGGCATCTGCTTTTATAATTGATTTCATCAGTTGCAACTGTAAAATTTTTGTTACCTCCTCACCTACACGAATTAGTATTGTTTTTGCAAAATATAATGAGATACCTTTTGTAGCAAATGCTAAAATAACTGCAGCAGGAATAATTAAAATTAATGATTGATCTTTTTCAATAAAAATTTTTTTAATAGCAGGATCAAGCAACCAAGCAATAGATGAGGTGCTTGCGGCTACAAGAACTGAGAAAAATACAGAAAATAAAATTTTTGGAAGAAAATTTTTTGTATACCTTTTGTACAATAACTTTAAGATTTGTGTATTTGTCACTAAATTTATCCTGTTATATTTCCCGCTAAGATATTTAACAATATCAAAAAACCAAATATATTATTAGACTTAAATATTTTCATGCAATTTTGACTATTGTTAATATTTAAATTTTTAATCTGTAAAAATAAATGTGTTATTGGGATTACCATAATAATAAAAAAAATTATATTAAAATTCATTAAGTAGCCAGATAACAAAGTACAAATCGATGTAATTAAATAGCATAATGTTAAAAATTGTTTTGGGTTGTTTTTAAATTTTATTGATGTCGATTTTACTCCAATTATTTCATCATCTTTAATATCTTGAAACCCATAAATCGTGTCATAAGCTAATGTCCAAAATATGGCTCCTACATAAAAAATTATTGGCACATAATCAATACTTTCTCTAATTGATGTCCACCCAAGAATGAGGCCATAATTAAAAGTGATTCCTAAAAAAAGTTGTGGCCAATAAGTATACCTTTTCATCAAAGGATAAGTGAAGGCAAGAGGCATTGACCCCAGAGCAAGAAAAATAGTTAAATTATTAAATTGCAATAATACTAGTAATGCTAACAAACATAAAATCGTAGCAAGCATTATTCCTTCAATAACACTCACTTTGTTTGATGCTATTGGTCTATCTCTGGTTCTTTCTACCTTTTTGTCAATATTTTTATCTACTATGTCATTGACTATACACCCGGCAGATCTCATTAACACTGATCCTAAAAAAAATAATATTAAATAAAAAAAATAAATTGTTAAATTCTCAGAAAAATTAAATCCAGCTGTTAGTCCCCAAGCACACGGCCAAAATAACAACATATAGCCTATTGGTCTTTTTAATCTTGTGAGATCCAAAAATATTTGCAATTTTTCTGACATAATTTATTTGTAAATAGCAAAGCAATTTAACTTAATCAATTCGAAACATTATGAATATTGACTACACTGTTACTGCTCTTATGTTCCCAGCTATACCGCTTATTATGGCT
>MDSZ01169356.1_pt1 | contig 15472 bp, 9 predicted proteins | sample 811201 | NCBI WGS metagenome assembly MDSZ01 (sample SAMN05326647, study PRJNA326480) | marine metagenome | isolation source: seawater | place: Indian Ocean: North | collected 2010
CGGAATAAGCGGTCACGATAGCCCGGAACAGGCGGTCACGTTCAAACGGAATGGGCGGTCACGATGGGCCGGAATATGCACGAACGTAGCGCTGACGCATACGCGAGCCGAATACAACCAAAGTCAAACTCGATTGAGCACCATGCTGGGAAGCTACCAACGCAGCGTGCTGGCATCGTCATTTTCCAGCTGGTTCAGAGCACTACGATCTCTTCAGCGGACAACCAGCCTGCTTCAATGACTCTATCTTTCGCAATCTCTGGTTGAGAGCTGTAGACCACGATGGCCAAACTTTCCTCAGCACGACTGCAGGTGACATAGAGGAGCCTTCTTGTGCGTGATAGCGATGTGTCCTTACCCTCGCTCTCATTTTTCATGTCGGTCGCCGAAGCCGGTGTAACACCGAGCAACTTCTCATAGCTGAATAGAAAGCCGCCGGCCTCCTCATCGCTCAGGATCACCATCACCCGGGGGAACTCTAAGCCTTTGACACCCTGGTGGGTACCGTAGGGCGAAAAGCCATTTGCATAGCCTGCAAAGGCCGCCATCTCTGAGTAACGACGCCCTAGGACAATCCGATAAGCATGGACTTCAAGTGCGCGACGATCGGACGTTTCCGGTGCTGGATCTGAAGTGGCACCTTGAACCATTGCCTCAACCAATCGATCGGGCAACGCAAGCAAACCTGTATGCAGTAGGATTTGAGCCACCTCCTCAACCAAGGGATCGTTACCTTCAAGCATCTCGCAAAGTGATTGAGTCGCTACTCCAACAGATTCAAGTAGCTCGAATTGATTGTTGCCAGCCGTTTCCAAGTGTTTAGGATCAAGTAAAGGGGAGCGCAGTCGCACAGCTTCCATAAGCGTGAAATCATCCGAACGGGCTGCGGCAACGATTGGTGCGACCCCATCAAAGAACACCTTGAGGACGGGTAACGTACCGTCCAGCAACGCGGTATTCAGATGTTCAACGGCATAGAGTGGAGCGAACACTCCTTCGAAACCCATGCGGCGGGCAGCCATCTTGTGCTCCAAGATCAGCGTTTTGCGGCCTTCCCTGCCGGTCGCCCACTGAGCATCACCCGAGATCTCTGCCATTTGCTCAGCGATCTGGTCTTCTAAGCTAAAACCTTGCCCTGGTGCTTGCCCGATGCAGAACATACGCACCACACCTTGGGCAGCTCCCGATTTCGGTATCTGTCGATGATCATCCGCGCCTGCGCGGATATCGTTGATTAAATCGACAACTCGTATGGGACAACGACGATTGATGTGTTTCTCAGGCTTGGCCCAGTCTGGCGGTATGGCCTCGTAAAGCTTTGGCTTCCCGTCGTTGTAGATACGCTGCATCGTATCGCCGAGTAGTCCTAAGCAAAATCGTCCAGGAATCGCCTCCTGAGCTTTCAGAAATGCATCCATGAGCGAGCCGTTCGTATCTTGGCTTTCATCGATGAGCAGTACCGGGTGCCTATCCGCCATAACATCGAGTAAGGGCGGCTGGGGTAGAAAAGCTGCAGCCATCTGAATGACTTCACTGTGGTTCAGAGATTGCCTGCTTCGGTTGTCTCCCGTCGGGCTGTAGGTAAAGTCCGCAATTCCATCCAGGGACTCCAAACGACGGGCTTTGCTATCCCGGCTCGCTTGGTTAGCCAGGTAGGTCTTGTTCACTGATTTCGCCCGAACGAGCTTGTCGTCCAGTTCAGCGATGTCGCCCGCTAGCTTGGTACGCAACCATTCACGAATGTCGTCGTTAAAGCCCTTGATCATCTTCCAAGAGAAAGCATGAATCGTTGAAACCTCAACCAGCGGATCGTGCTCAAGTCGGCTCGAAATCTCCTCACAAGCTGCGTTGGTGTAGGTGATGATCGCAATTTGCCGGCCCTCAAATGTGAGGCGCTGACGCTCCCGCTCTTTAAGTGATTTCACTGCGACGACGAGGGAGTGGGTCTTTCCTGAGCCGGCACCTGCGTATAGGAAAAAACTGCGTGGCCTCTCTAGGTTAAGACACTCCTGGATAACGTCATCCGCAGTGGGCTTCATTTCATCGGAGGCATCCTTCCTGGCATTCATTAGGAAGTCACCTCGACACTGTCCGTCGGGATAATCAAGAGCTCTTTACTCTTCTTCTTTAACTTATCCTCTAACCAGACGAGCCCTTCCCGTATGTACTCTGGAACAGCCAACTTGGTAAAGTCAGGGTCTCCAAGCACCTGTAACGCGAACTCCGCCTTGTCACCTGATCTGAGCGCGTCGAACAAAGCCTGACCTAGATCGTCTGCAGTTGCAGAATCACGCAACGCTTTGGCGAAAGCCTTGGTCAGACCCCGACCTTGCTTCGTTGCAAAGTGCTGCACGTTGCTGAGCACCAGACTGTCCTCAAAGGTGTTGGGCAGCGCCTGATCTTCACCTTTAGTCTTGGGCAGAACAACGTTGATAGGTGTCTGATAAGCAATATGGATCGCAAACAAGTCGTCTATCTGCTGCGATTTTTTCTCCGCATCCAGAGCCAGCAATGTGTCGACATCATGCCCAATATTCAGGGCGGTGACCCAGCTGCGCAGGGTAGGATTATTGGTTACTTGTTTCGCCTTTCGCTTGACAGGTACCGCTGATTTCTTAAGTCCTGCGTCCAAATCCGTGACCACCAGCGTCACAATTCCCAACGCATCGACTAATGGTCTGAGGCGATGCGCGTGACTGCCTCCAATGTCCAGGATGGTGATGTAGCATCGGTCAAGGAAGGGAAAATGACTGCGAAGGAAATGCGGCATCATCATTCGCTCCGCAGCACCTTCTACCAAGATCACAGCGTCCGCGAAGAAGAGGTCGGCATGCTGCGCCCGGAGGTAACGAGTCACAAACTCCTTGGTTTGCTTGTGACGGTTTTTGTCCCCGAACACTGTGCTCAAGTTTGAGACGGTGGACACAGGGATGGGTACACCGGCCATTCCTGCGGGTAGCCTTCGGAAATATCGAAGGTTTGCATAATCCGTCTCATGAGCAACATGGCTGGAGTGTGAGCTGACCACCAGCTGTGTTTTGAGCCTAGGGTACTTCTTGAGAAGCGGGTCATTACATAGGACGTGATACGCGTGCTTGATAAAGGCTTGTTGCACTTGGACATGAAGATGAGCTTCAGGCTCCTCAACCAGTACGAGGTGGATCGGCTCGACACCAGCGTCGGACTGCTCCTCGGTACTTTTATACTTCCTCAGCCACTCATCCCGAAATGCCATCAACTGAAAAATCATTGAGATCAGGTTCTGATAACCGAGGCCGTTGGAGGTTTCGGGGAGGCGCATAGGAGGAGCTCCAGGCGCGCCTGCGACTGAATCCAATTCGAACAGAACCGCAGACTCATGATTCATACCGTCCGTAGGGGACAGCTGGGTTTCTACCCTGATCGCCGGGTCGGTATTATTCGGATAGCCTAGTCCGGCGACCTCTTCAAGGGCGGGCGCGAAACTGGAGGTTAGTCGGGAATCGAAGGCCGATTGTGCAGCTTGAATGGCCGTCAGCGCCTCTAGGTCCGAAATGTCAGGGCTGTCACCAGGATCCAGATGTCTACTGTAGTAAGCACGCAATTGCTCAGTAAGTTTTTTCCCTGAACCACCTCGTCCCTCAGTTATAGACTCCTCGGCGCTATCACCAAAGCCGCGCTGCGCATTAATCTCGTGAACGCGTATGAGATCGGTCAGTGGGTTGCTCTCCAGCGGACGTGCGTTCGCAGACAGAACTTGCGGGCTGGCGTGACGGGTATTGGGATCTGGTTCGCAGAGCTGCGCCGGATCAAGACGATACCAGCGTATCGTGAACATCGCCCCCAAGCGTCGGTTAAAGTAGTCATGCAGACTTTGCGGCCAAAGTGAAAGGTTGGGTGGAGTTTTTCCTTCCTCGGTCTTGTTCAAGATCTCCTGCAGCAGTGTTTTGACGCGATTACGCTCTTTCCGGTAATCGGTGAAGAGTTTAACCATGTCCTTGGGCTCAAGTCGAAAACGCATCCCGACGCAGCCACCCTTCCAGGCAAAATTGGGAATCAGATCCTTGATGTAATGCAGTTCCCCTTGCGAGGCTTCCACCCATAGATCGAGAGTCGGTAGCCAATGTGTCCACTGGTTTGCCTCTGGTATCTCGAACGTTTCGCCAGCCTCTTCCCACTCGACACCAATGGCATTAATGGTCGCGAGGTGAGCAAGCGTTAAATCCTGGAGGCGGAAAGCGCTCGCTTTCGAAAGCAGAAATTTACGCAGCGCCAACATCGCGGAGGACTTACCACTATTGTTGGCCCCGACCAAAAGGGTGGTGGTGCTTGCCAGGTCGATTCGAACGGACAGGAGCTTGCGGAAATTTGCGATCTCCAAGTGCTGGATCTGCATAGCCTCTTCCTTGTGACGGCTTAAGGTAATACGCCGGGCTGATGGATTCTAAGACTCTAACTCAGCAGCTCTTCTAGAGCAGTATCAAGGTTCAAAAAATCTCACAAAACCCCAAGCGACAGTACTGATCTCTGCACGGATAAAGGTTGAAAGAACCCTGATGATCCGAAGCAGAAGCAACCCTATTACATTCACCGGAAAGACGGAGAGCCAATGTACTTTGCTGGGATTGGTCAGTTCAGACGTGATGGAAGCGGTCCAAAGGAAGGTGATGGGTTTGTGATCATCACTACTGACAGCGACCAGGGAATGGTCGATATACATGATAGGCGGCCCGTCGTATTCGCACCTGATACCGCGGGGAACTGGCTCGACCCGGATCTCGCTGCGGATGAGGCAGCAGTGCTGACGGCTCAACATCGAGAGTCAGTCGAGGAGTTCGATTGGTACCCGGTGGGGAGAGAGGTAGGGAATGTCAGAAATGAGGGGGCGACTCTTATCCAGCCGCAGTGACTTTGCATGTTTAAGTTGACTGGAAGCCGTTGTGTTGAGCGCTTAACCCCAATAACGAACCGCTCATATAACCCATAAATCTGCATCAACATTAATGATGCGATTTTTGTTGACCCGTGCGGCTGCGCTTGCTACATCTGCATCAATCCTATTGATGCAGATATTTCATGAAGTCAAGCCGAGTCACCACTCTAAACCAAGTCACCACCATAAGCGCAGGCTACCCCTTCCGGGGCAAGATACCCCATGCTCCGGGCTCATCGGTCATTGTCGTTCAGATGAAAGATATCTCTCAGCCAGAGGGTATCTCTTGGGCGAGCTGCCTGGAAACAGAACTGACAGGCAAAAGGGAGCCCGACTATCTCAAGGAAGGTGACATTCTCATAGCCACCCGGGGAAGCCATAACTACGCCATACAGATTGATGACTGCCTTACCACAACCGGCAAGCAGGCGGTGGCCGCTCCTCATTTCTTCGTAGTGCGCTTGAAGGAAAACGAAATCCTCCCGGCCTTTCTGGCCTGGTTGCTGAACCAGACGCCGAACCAACGCTATTTCGAACAGAATGCAGAAGGCACCCTTAGCAAAAGCATCCGGCGCAGCGTTGTGGAGCACGCTCAAATTGTGATTCCCCCGCTAGCAAAGCAGCGAGCCATCATTGCCATGGCTCACACCCTGCGGGAGGAACAACGGCTGGCACAACGGCTGATAGAAAGCGGAGAGCAGATGATGACTGTCATCGCTAACGACCTGCACAAGACTCATGGCCAGTAGATTGCCACAGCACGCCGGGTAGAATGAAGTTAACCGGGCCACAGACCGGCCCAACCAGAGGAAGTACCAGGATGAACGACAAGATCAATCAGGACAGCATCAACAAAGCCCTATGGGCCGCCTGCGACACCTTCCGCGGCACCATCAGCGCGGACACCTACAAGGATTTCATCCTGACCATGCTGTTCCTCAAATACATCTCGGATGTATGGCAGGATCACTACGACGAGTACAAGACGCAGTATGGCGACGAGCCTGAGCTCATTGAAGAGATGATGAAGAACGAGCGCTTCGTGCTGCCAAAGGGCGCCTCCTTCTATGCCCTGTACGAGCGACGCCACGAGCCCGGTAACGGCGAGCGTATTGACCAGGCACTGCACGCCATTGAAGAAGCCAACGGCACCAAGCTCAAGGACGCAGGCAAAAGCGTGTTCCAGGATATTTCCTTCAATACCGACAGACTGGGCGAGGAGAAGCAGAAGAACACCATTCTGCGCCACCTGCTGGAAGACTTTGCCAAACCCGCACTGAACCTCAAGCCCAGTCGCGTGGGCTCTCTGGATGTGATCGGCAACGCTTACGAATACCTGATCAAGAACTTCGCCGCCAGCGGCGGCCAGAAGGCCGGTGAGTTCTATACCCCGCCTGAAGTTTCCGAGCTGATTGCCGAACTGCTTGACCCCCAACCGGGCGACAGCATCTGCGATCCGGCCTGTGGGTCGGCCTCACTGCTGATGAAATGTGGCAGCAAGGTACGCGCCCATCACAACAGCAAGAACTACGCCCTGTATGGTCAGGAAGCCATTGGCTCCACTTGGTCGCTGGCCAAGATGAATATGTTTCTGCACGGCGAAGACAACCACAAGATCGAATGGGGCGACACCATCCGTAACCCCAAGCTGCTGGATAAAAACGGCGACCTCATGCTGTTCGACATTGTTACCGCCAACCCGCCGTTCAGCCTGGACAAGTGGGGTCATGATGAGGCCGAAAACGACAAGTTCAGCCGCTTCCGCCGTGGTGTACCGCCGAAAACCAAAGGCGACTACGCCTTTATCTTGCACATGATCGAAACCCTTAAACCCAAAACAGGCCGTATGGGCGTTGTGGTGCCGCACGGGGTGCTGTTCCGGGGTTCCAGCGAAGGCAGGATTCGCCAGCAACTGATCGATGAGAACCTGCTGGATGCCGTTATCGGCCTGCCGGAAAAGCTGTTCTACGGCACGGGCATTCCCGCAGCAATTCTGCTGTTCAAAAAAGCCAAAAACGACGACAAGGTGTTGTTTATCGACGCCAGCCGCGATTTCAAAGCGGGCAAAAACCAGAACTTGCTCGATCATGCCAGCATTCAGAAAATTCTTGACACTTACAAAACCAGAATCAGCGTTGATAAATACGCCTACCTCGCCAGCCTCGAAGAAATTAAAGAGAACGACTACAACCTGAATATCCCGCGCTATGTTGATACCTTTGAAGAAGAGCAAGAAATCGACCTGATGGCCGTGCGAGCCGAACGTGAGCAGCTGAAGGCGCAACTGACCGAGCTGGAAACCGAAATGGCCAAGTACCTGGAGGAGTTGGGATATGGTGCCTGAGGGTTGGAAAGTTAAGCAGCTAGCCGATATATGCAGTAAGCAAATTTCTTATGGAATTGTTCAAACAGGCGAACATCAACCAAACGGTATTCCATGTCTCCGAGTTGTTGATCTTACAAAAGATGAAATGCATCCAGAAGAAATGATAAGAACATCCGTTGAAATACATGAATCTTATCGAAAAACAATTTTGGAGAAAGACGAAATCGTTATGGCTTTACGCGGAGAAGTTGGCTTGGTTCGCCAAATAGACACCAAGTTGGTTGGGGCAAATATTACAAGAGGCTTGGCACGGATATCAGCTAAACCGCACATAGTCGCCCCTGAGTTCTTGTTGTGGGAGTTACGCTCTCCAAAGTTTAGAGCTGATTTAATGCGACGTGTGGGTGGATCAGCTTTGCAAGAGATTTCTTTGTCAGAGTTGAGAAAGGTTCAAACACTTATTCCCCCTCTTCCCGAACAAAAGAAAATCGCCCAGATTCTCTCCACCTGGGATAAGGCCATCGCCACCACCGAACAACTGCTCGCCAGCAGCCAGCAGCAGAAAAAAGCCCTAATGCAACAACTGCTCACCGGCAAAAAACGCCTACTGGATAAGAATGGGGTTAGGTTTAGTCGGGAGTGGAAAATCTGCCAGTTGTCAGATGTGGTATCTTCATTGGATTCTGGTGTTTCCGTAAACGGGGTCGAGCAAGAGGTTAGTGCTTCTAACTTCGTGCTGAAAACAAGCTGTGTGTCTGATGGAGTTTTTGCACCTGAAGAGATGAAGCAAGTTGTCGAAGAAACAGAAATAACTCGTCTGAAAGAACTCCTACTTGATGACTCCATTCTGATTAGTCGCATGAATACTCCAGCGCTTGTTGGCGCAAATGCGTACGTTAAATCGGCCCCGAGTAATACGTACCTGCCTGACCGTCTTTGGCAGGTAAAAATCAACTCAAGCAAAGTGATGATGCGATGGTTAGCATTTTGGTTTTCTTCCGAAAAAACCCGTACTGCGCTATCTGACTTGGCATCTGGAACAAGCGGAAGCATGAAGAATATTTCAAAAAAGTCAGTACTTACTATGCCTATCCAATGCCCTTCTTTAGAAGAACAACATAAAATCGCCGCAGTTCTTTCTACCGCCGACCAGGAAATCACTGCGCTGCAACAAAAACTCGAAGCGTTAAAGCAAGAGAAAAAAGCTCTGATGCAGCAGTTATTGACTGGTAAGCGCCGGATTATAAACAATATTTAAAGGACTAAATATGCCTACGAAAGTATTCATTAGCTATTCGCACAAAGATGAAGACTTCAAGAATAGTTTAACCGAGCACTTGGCCGGCCTTGTTAGGTCGGGAGCTATCAGCGAATGGAATGATAGAAAAATTGTACCCGGTGCTGATTGGAGTCATGAAATCAGTGAAAACCTTAGAAACGCTGATTTAATTTTATTTCTTATAAGCTCATCTTTCTTGAGCTCTAATTATTGCGTTAATATCGAAGCGGAGACCGCTTTATCTATGCATCAATCCGGAGAGGCACAGCTTGTACCGATTGTAATTAGAGCTGTTGACTGGTCGGACACACCTCTTTCTAAGTTGCAAGGCCTTCCGAAAGATGCCCTGCCAATAGCATCATGGGCGGATAGAGATGAGGCTTGGGTTAATGTAATCCAAGGGATTAGGAAGCATATATGCGAATTTCATCCGAAAAAAAATACAGAAGTCGAACTGGTTAGGTCTGGCGAAATATCTCCGACTGCATCCATACTAGAGTGGATAGACGACACAGAGATAACACTAACTCACCGGAAAGCAGATAAAATCAAACTATCAGACATCTACATTATCCCCGATGTTGAGATTGATGACGACTCCAAAAATGAATTAAGAACCTATAAAAGCGCTTATTTTTTACCTGAAATGTTCAGAAAGTTCCTCGTATTCGGGGAGGAACAGCAGGGTAAAACCTCACTTCTAAAGCACTACTACAAATTATTTCTGACCCAATCAAAAATCCCTTTGATATTGGAGGGCAGTAAGGTCAAGGATTCAAATCCTGAAGTGATAATAAAAAAAGAACTTGCCCGACAGTACCAGGGGATATCATACGAGGCCTTCACGAATTCAAAAGATAAAGTCATAATGATTGACAACATTGATGACATAGGACTCAACCGAAAATATAGAGACAAATTTATAAGTGAAATATGCCTTTTTTCTGACAATTGCATCTTCACTCATCAGCTATCTTTTTCATTGCTTATAGACGAGATACCCGCACTCGACGACTTTAGCCGTGCTGAACTTATGGCGCTTGGAAATAAAAAAAGAGAAGAAATCATTCAGCGATGGATATCACTTGGGATAGAGCAAACCATTACTGAAGAAGACCTCTATACGCGATGCGATGAACTCAAAGACACAATAAACTCAGTAGTGAAAAAGAATATCGTTCCGCCTAAGCCGATTTATATCTTGATGCTACTCCAAATGTTTGAGGCTAACTCTAAGTTAAATCTTGAATTATCTTCGCACGGACACTGCTATCAGCAGCTTATTTATCAGTCATTTGAAAATGCCAAGATAAATGAGAGGGAATTTGATAAATACCTAAACGTATTAACAGAACTTTCTTGGTGGATATTCTCAAACAACCAAAATCCCAACGAAGCTCAGCTAGATAGTTTTTTTGAAGAATATTGCAAGGTATACCTCAACGTAGACAAAGAAGTTGTTATTTCCAAGCTTTCAAATCACTCGATCTTGCAAGCCAAAGAATTCAGAACCGGCTTCAAATACCCATATATATACTACTTTTTCGTTGGAAAAAAGATTTCTGAGTCCTACTCAGAGAACACTGACATCCAAGATCAGGTAAACTATCTTCTCGAAAATCTTCACAGAGAAGACTTTGCTAACATTTTGATATTTGTAGCTCATCACACTAAGGATGGCTGGGTAATTAACCTCCTCCAAAATGTACTGTCCGAACTATTTGATGAACATCCATCTGCAACGCTTGATAAAGATCAGCTTTCTTTCATGGATGACTTCATGAAACAAATCCCAGAGCTTATTCTTGAACAGAGGGAAGTTCAGAAAGAGCGAGACACTTATAACGAAAAGCTAGATGCTAGCGAGCGATCTCAGAATGAAGTAGAAGAGAACGAGTCCCCTGACATACTGGCAGACATAAACAAAACCTTTAAGGGCATGGAAATAGCTGGTCAAATTATCAGGAACCGCCATGCATCTTTAAAAAGGGATTCTTTAAATGTTCTAGCTGAAAACGGCATTAATTCAGGACTAAGATTTCTCAAGTACTTCATTGCCATATCCGATGTCGCAAAAAACGAAATTGTGAAAGTTATTTCAGCCCATCTTTCGGAAAATCCCGGACTTACAAATATTGAAATTGAGAAGCATGCAGAAAATGCTTATCTTCACCTAACTTACGGCGTAATAAATAGCGTGGTCCGTAAGATCGCCACATCAGTAGGCTCTAAAGAGGCGATGGAAATATACAAGTCGATAGAGGAAAAAGAATCGACTCCTGCCCTGCTGCTTCTTAAGCAGTCGATAGAACTTCACTTTTTAAAGCGGATTGACATGAAAAGCATAACTCATAGCGCCGAAAAGCTTAAAGGAAACTTTGTGTGCACCCGAATCCTGAAAGAACTAGTTATCCAGCATATTTACATGTTTCCTGTCGACTACAAGGAGAAGCAACAGCTTTCAAAGTTACTCGGACTATCAGTTAAAGGCCAACAATTAATTGAGCAGAAGCAGAAACGCATCGGATAACTCACAGTTACTGCACTTCGGAGTTCCTAGGCTGAAAAGAGATTACGAATGACACCATATACACCCAAATTTCAGGAAGAATACAGCGCCAAGCTGCCGGCGCTGACGTTACTGACCAACCTGGGGTGGACATTCCTGTCGCCAGAGCAGGCACTGGCAGCCCGCGACAGTAAAACCGATGGTGTAGTGCTACGCGGTTATCTGCGTCAGGCGCTGCAAGAACGCACCTACAGCGTGGCGGGTAAAACCTGCTCACTATCGGACAAGGCCATCGACAACCTGGTAGCCGAGGTATGCAGCCCGCCGCTTAACGAAGGGCTACAGGCTGCCAATGAGCGCCTGTACAACCACATGCTCTACGGGATTTCCGTTACCGAGTTTGTGGATGGCAAAAAGGCCAACCCGACCATTGCTCTGATCGACTGGCACAACCCCGCCAATAATAGCTTCGTGTTTACTGAAGAACTCAGCATTACCCGCTCTGGTGGTGTGGAGTGTCGCCGTCCGGATATTGTGTGCTTTGTGAACGGCATTCCTCTAGTGGTGATCGAAGCCAAACGTCCAGATGGTAACTCGAAGAAAGGGCCAACAATCGACGAAGGCATCTCGCAGAGCCTGCGTAACCAGCGCCACGATGAAATCCCTCTGCTGTTTGCTTACAGTCAGCTGTTGCTGTCAGTGAACGGTAACGATGGGCGTTATGGCACCTGCGGTACACCAAAAAAATTCTGGGCTGCCTGGCGTGAAGAAGATCTTTCCGACGCCGAAATGTATGCCATCAAGAACCGTGCCCTGAGCGAAGCCGAGCTGGGCCGTCTGTTTGATTACCGCCCAGCGGCTGACCGGCACTGGTATGACAACCTGGTTGCGGCGGGTCATCTGGCAGTGACTGGCCAGGACCGGCTGCTGATCAGCCTGCTCAGCCCAGCCCGCTTGTTGGAAATGACGCGGTTTTTCACCTTATACGACAAGAAGGCGGGCAAGATTGTTGCTCGCTACCAGCAGGTGTTTGGCATCAAGCGGCTGATCGACCGTATCAATACGCGCCGGCCGGATGGCGGGCGTGAAGGTGGTGTGATCTGGCACACCACAGGTTCCGGCAAGTCCTTCACCATGGTGTTTCTCAGCAAGGCGCTGATTCTGCATGACGATCTTAAACAGTGCCGCATTGTTGTAGTGACCGACCGGGTAGATCTGGAGAGCCAGCTGAGCAAAACCTTTGCCTCCGGTGGCGAGCTGGCCGGTAAAAAAGACAAAGAAGCAGCGATGGCAACTTCTGGCAGGCGCCTGGCTGAACAGATTGGCAAGGGTACCGAGCGGATTGTTTTCTCGCTGATCCAGAAATTCAACTCGGCTACCAAAATGCCAGAGTGTGTGAACACCAGCGCGGATATCATCGTCCTGATCGATGAGGGCCACCGTAGCCAAGGCGGTGAAAACCATATCCGTATGAAGCAGGCGCTGCCTAACGCGTCCTTTGTCGCGTTCACTGGTACGCCTCTTCTCAAGGATGACAAGACCACCAACAAGTTTGGCCCCATCGTCCACGCCTACACCATGCAACGTGCCGTTGAAGACCGTACGGTAACGCCCCTGCTCTATGAAGAGCGCATTCCGGATCTGGAGGTGAATGAACGCGCTATCGACAGCTGGTTTGAGCGTATTACCGAAGGGCTGTCAGATGAGCAGAAAACTGACCTCAAGCGCAAGTTCGCCAAGAAGGGACAACTCTACGGGGTCGATGACCGCATTCGCCTGATTGCGCTGGATATCGCCAACCATTTTGTAAAGAACATCGACGATGGCTTGAAGGGTCAACTGGCCTGCGACAGCAAAGCTTCTGCTATCAAGTACAAGAAGTATCTTGATGAGGCCGATCTGTTCGAAGCTGCTGTGGTGATGAGCCCGCCCGACACCCGCGAGGGTAATACCGCGGTGGATGAAGCTGCCAGCCCGGAAGTAACTCAGTGGTGGAAAGCGAATGTGGGCAACCAGGATGAGCAGAGCTACACCAAGCACCTGATTGAACGCTTCGGCGATCCCCAGGACCCACTGAAAATGCTTATCGTGGTGGACAAGCTGCTGACCGGATTTGATGAGCCAAAAAACGCGGTGTTGTACATCGACAAGCCACTGAAAGGGCACAACCTGATTCAGGCTATTGCCCGGGTTAACCGTCTTCATCCTCAGAAGAAATTCGGTCTGCTGATTGACTACCGAGGTATTCTCGCCGAGCTGGATACAACCATCCAGAAGTATCAGGATCTGGCATCCCGCACCCAAGGTGGCTACGACATCAATGACATTGCCGGCTTGTACAACCAGATGAGCACCGAGTACAAGCGGTTGCCGCAACTGTACAAGCAGCTATGGGCCATTTTCGATGGAGTGAAGAATAGGAGTGACATCGAGCAGCTACGTCAGGTTCTGGTGCCCCGTATCGAAGACCAGCAAGGCGAGCTGGTGGATGTACACCAGAAGGTGCGGGACGACTTCTATGAGGCTCTGACGGCCTTTGCCAGCTGCCTGAAGGTCGCTTTGCAGTCAGCCACCTTCTTCGAGGATAAAAGCTTCACCGATGCCGACCGCCGCCACTACAAGGAAACGGTAAAACAGCTGTCCAGCCTGCGCCAACTGGTGCAACAGGATGCAGGAGAGAAAATCGACTATGACGAGTATGCTGACCAGGTTAAAAAGCTTCTGGACAAGCATGTAGTGGGCGTCGAAGTCAAAGACCCTCAGGGGGTTTATGAGGTCAATAAGATGGGGCAAACACAAGAGCCCGAGGACTGGAGCGAGGAAAAGACCCGCAACGAGACCGACATCATCAAGACCCGTGTGACGCGGATGATAGAGCAGGAGCTACAAGACGACCCCTATGCCCAGGAAGCCTTCTCCAAGCTGCTCCGCCAAGCCCTGGAAGAGGCGACAAAACTCTTCGACCATCCACTCAAGCAGTACATGCTGTTCCATGAATTTGAAGAGCAGGTGCAGAAACGCCGCCTGGATGACATCCCGAACGCCTTTGAGGGCAACCATCATGCCCAAGCTTACTTCGGTGTTTTCAAAAAGGTCCTACCGGAAGCGCTTGCCGTGATGGACCACCAGGTTCAGGACAAATGGGTGAAGCTGGCCTTCGAACTCGACCAGGTAGTGGAAATTGCGGTTACCGAGAACTCCATCAATCCGCAGAATATAGAAGCTGACATCCGCAAAAAATTGCTGCCGCGCATGTTCCAGGAATGCAAAGCCATTGGCGGCGGCATGGACCAGGCTAAGAAGGTTGTAGAGATGGTGGTGCAGATAACCCGCGTCGGTTTGAAGAGTGCGCCTTGACGATGAATGTACCGATCAAACCTGAAGGCGTCTCCATGAGTTTTCGTTACGGTGATGAGGTTATTGTATTCGAGCGCATCAAGCGGCCACAGGTATCGGACAGCATATCAATCCAAGTACATCCGGATACCCGCGTAGTGGTGTCAGCCCCGGAAGACGCCGACAGCAATGCCGTACTCAGTGCCGTGAAAAAACGTGGCCGCTGGATCTACGAACAGCTACGCGACTTCCGCAGCCAGCTTGAGCATGTCAGACCGCGCCAATACGTCAGTGGAGAGACCCACTACTACCTCGGCAAGCAGTACATGCTGAAAGTCATTGAAACTCCTGACCAGATTCAGGGTGTAAAACTGTTGCGGGGTAAGCTGGAAGTCACCACCCGCATCAGAGACGCCGGTAAGGTGCGCGGCCTACTATCGGACTGGTACAAGGCGCGTGCGAAGGAGACCTTTGCCAGGCGACTGGACGCTGTTCTGGAGCAGGCTTTGTGGGTAGCGACAAAGCCTCCGTTGAGAATCCTGACCATGCAAACCCAATGGGGCAGCTGCTCGCCAAATGCGCGCATCACGCTCAACCCCCATCTGGTCAAGGCACCACGCGAATGCATCGATTACGTCATATTGCATGAGCTTTGTCATATTGCGGAGCACAACCACAGTGAGCGCTTCTACCGGTTGATGGGACAGGTGATGCCCGACTGGGAGAAGATCAAGGAGCGGCTGGATGGGATGGCTAGTGTTATTTTGTCTGGGTAAACGTACTACGCGGTAACTATGCGGTAGGAGCAGATGCAAAGGCTGAAAGGATAAATATCGCGACGACAATTCAAGTTTAGCACCCTCTGTGAAGGAAGTTAGCTTCACGCGTTTAGATCTTCGATAGCACACCATCCCGTAAGCTGTTGAGTCGATCTAGTTGCTTTTGGAGTCGCTGATTCTCACGCTTATAATGCGCAGCTTCAGCTTCCCAGACAGCGACCTGGGAAAGCGCTGTAGTGGTCTAATGAAACCGGACACCAACTAGGCGACAATACTCGCCATTGAGAGGTGTTCGATGACAAGAAAGCGACGTACTTTTACCCCTGAATTC
>MDSZ01068733.1_pt1 | contig 15471 bp, 11 predicted proteins | sample 811201 | NCBI WGS metagenome assembly MDSZ01 (sample SAMN05326647, study PRJNA326480) | marine metagenome | isolation source: seawater | place: Indian Ocean: North | collected 2010
TCGTAAGATGAATTTTAAAACGAAATTTGGTGGTGCTGTTGGTAAATTAAATGCTCCTCACGTAGCATATCCTGACATAGATTGGAATCGTGATATGGATGAATTTATAAAACATTATTCATACAACAAAGATTTTATGATGACTAGAAATAGATATACAACACAGATAGATCACTATGAAAATTATTCTCAATTATTTGACATTGTTAAGCGTATTAATACAATATTGATTGATTTATGTGTTGATATGTGGATGTATATTTCTATGGATTATTTCAAGATGCGTATAGTGAAAGGCGAGGTAGGATCATCTGCTATGCCACATAAGGTAAATCCGATTATGTTTGAGAATGCGGAAGGTAATTTACATTTAGCAAATACATTATTAAATTTTTTATCAATGCGTTTGCCTGTATCTAGATTACAACGAGATTTAACAGGTTCTACATTATTACGTAATATGGGAACGGCATTTTCACATACTATAATAAGTTATAAGAATATTTTAACAGGTTTAGATAGAGTAAGTTTAAATGAGGTTGTAGTGCTACAAGATTTGCGTAAAAATCCTGTTGTATTAGCAGAGGCAATACAGAGTATTTTAAGGAGCAAGGGTTATGAAAATTCATATGAGATAGTAAAGTCTTTTGTTCGTAGTGAAAAACATATAGATGAAAAAAATTTACATAAATTTATAAATGGATTAGAAATAGATGATCGTATTAAGAAAAGATTATTATGTTTATCTGTAATAAAATATATAGGAATATAATATATATATAATGTCGGCGGCAGATACTATTCGATCCCGTGATGATAAATTGAGTGAAATTTTAAAAGATTTATTAGAAGGTTTAATTTTTGGAGATGATTTTGTTAATCCTGATAATGATGATAATACCTTTTATTTTAAAGGAATATCGAATAAGACAGATGAGGATGGTTATGAAATATTAGAAAAATATAAGTTAGGTAATGGTATGATATTAACTTTAGAAAATTTATCAAGATATGAACAATTATTAATGGAATTATTAGATCCTATTTTAAATAATAATGTTTATGTAGAAGAGATAGGTGGGGATAAATTGTATGATATTCCAAGATTTATAACAAATATGATGTTGGTGCCTGAAATGGATACAGGTGAACGTGTAGTTGATAAAATTGTTAAAAAGGAAATCTTTCCTATTTGTGGGGATTATGAAAAATTTAAAAAAAAAATTCTAAAGTTAGAAAAAGATTTTTATGATAAGGGACAGAGATTAATATTTGAAGGTATTTTTGTATTTTATAAAATGCGTATCGTTGATGAAGAATACAAATATGATATAGTTATTTTGGATGGAAAAGATATTAATAATATTTTAAGAAAGGAAGAAAAATCGTTTATTAGAAAAGCTGGTGAAAATATTATTTCAATGGCCGTTTCAACTTTTGCTAGTGGATATGGTGTAATACCTGGAATAATTGCTCCTAAATTTACTGGTATTTTAGTAAGTAAAGCTATTGATATGGTCAAGTTAAATTCATATTTCTCAAGTTCTAGTGTTAATATTGTTAATCGTGTAATACTAAAATTATATGTATTTATTTGTGAGTATATACATAATTTATTTGAATTAAATGATGTTGAAAGATTAATATTTAAGACATTGATGGATTCAGATTCAGGAACATCAAAGGAAATCCCTTCTAAATATAAATCTAGAGTTGAAAAAATTAAAAATAATATGTTAAAAATGTTGGAAAATATAGATATTTTGAAAAATGAAATTTTAAAAGAAGAATTGGATGAATTTTATAATATACCTTTGATGATAGAAGGTGGGATAAATTATTATGAAAAAACTAAACCAGTAGTAAGCAGTAATCTATATCCAATACCAATGGTTGATGGACAGGATAGACGGGGACTTGAGAAAGGATTAAAAAAAATAGAATCAACGAGACGTATGGTTAATGAAGAGATAAAAAATGCGATTCCAAGTTCACTTAGATCAACAAATTTCATGTTAAATCGTGAAAGGGCGAATCGTTTAGCAATAAAAGACATGGAAACTAGAGATAAATTAAAACCAAGTGATAAAATAGGAGTTGTATTACTTCCAGTAAAAAAAGAGATCCCCTCTACAACTATTGTTACTGGAACTGGTTATGATTTTAGAGAAATGCGGGAAAAAGATGATGCGGAAGATTTATCTCTAAGAAGATTAGGTAGTGAAGTTGAAACTGAAAAAGAATATGAATATTTTTTGGTACAAGCGATATATTCAAAATATCCTTCTTTCGATTTGGATATGGAAGAATTATATAAAAACACTAATTTAAAAAAAATAGATATTCATGGTGAAATTACAATGTATTTAGAATCATTGATGAACGATGATGAAAAATATAAAGATATTTTAAAATTTGTAGAGATTTATAAACTTGGCGATGGTTTTGTATTCGATAAGGTTTCAAAACGCGGTAGAAAAAATGTTGTTTCTGAAGGTCGTATGGGTAAAGAGATTTATCCAGATTTTATTCCAATTGAAATTGAAAAATATGGTTTAGGTAATATATTTGAAAAATATGGTATAGGCAATGTAAAAACGGATGGAAAATTAAGAATATTAAATAATGTAAATTTATATTTACCAGAATCAACTGAATTTATAAAATTGTATAAATATGATAAATATGGAAGAAATATTGGTTTAAATGGATCAGATAAAGAATATGTAAATAGAATTTTAAGCGAATATGAAAATGTAGGTGATTATATAAATAATTATTACATGAGTGAGTTTGGTCCTATGACTGGAAAGATTGAACCTGGTAATGGTTTAATTGCTAATTTAATATATAATAATTACAAAATATTAGAACCAGCATATAGAGAATCGATAATAAAATTAGCAGATGAGGAAGGTATTGATCTAGGTTCTATAGGTGAATATGACGTTGATGTCAGGACATCAGTACCAATGAATAAATTAATGGAAGCTTTATATAATGAAACTACAGGCGAGATAGATGAAACTAGGAGTAATAGAGTTTTTTCAAAAACAAAAGATTTTATATCAAATTTATTATCATACAGAGATCCATCTAGATCTTATTTAGAACAAATTCCAGAAATGTTTGCTGACTGGTGGAGAGGTGATACTTTGGATACTACTGCCAGTCAATTAGAAAGAGATTTAGAATTCACACCTTCTCAGACCATGAATATTTATAGTGTTGAAAGTGATGAGGATGAATACGAAGCAGCAGCAGCACCAGCACCAGCAGCAGCACCAGCAGCACCAGCAGAAACAGATGAGGTTAGAATAGATATGGAAGAGGAGGAAGAAGCAGCACCAGCACCAACAGCAGCAGATGAGGTTAGAATAGATATGGAAGAGGAAGAAGAAGCATCAGCTGAAAAAGATGGAGATATATTAGGAAAGCGTGATAGATCAGACGAAGATTCAGAAGGTGAAAGAAAAAAAATGAAAGTTGGTGAAAATGAAGCCAATATGGCTGGTGGTGGTTTATCAGTTATAATAAATCCAATAACAGGAGAACAACATAATATTGGAAGTATTACAGGTCAAAATATAATAAAAAAATATTTGAAACAGCTTAATAATTAAGCGCTACAACTTTCACATTCTTTACTGGCTTCTGCCTCAGCACGTTTTTCTGCTAAGAATTTTTTAGTTAATTCAGGATCAATTGTAAATTGTTGAGCCGATGTTGCTGGTCTAGTTCTTAAGTAATATAGACCAGTTTTCAAACCACGTTTCCAAGCATAGAAATGCATGCTGGATAATTTACCAACATTAGTATCTTCTTGGAATAGATTTAAACTTTGTGATTGACATACATAAATACCGCGGTCTGCTGCTTGATCGATCAAACTTTTTTGTGATAAATCCCAACTTGTCTTGTATAATTCTTTTACATAATTAGGAATTACTTTAATATTTTGAATACTACCTTTATTTAAAATAATGAAATCCTTCAATTCTTTACTCCAAATTCCAAGTGATTTAAGATCTTTAAGCATATGTTTGTTTACTACTACAAAATCACCAGATAATGTTCGTCTTGCGTAAATATTACTAGTATATGGTTCAATACATTCATTATTACCTAAGATTTGACTTGTTGACGCAGTTGGCATAGGAGCAAGTAGTAAACTATTGCGAACACCGTGTTCCATAACATCTTTTCTAAGACTATCCCAGTCTAATACCATATCACCGGCAGTGTGTTCTGGCTCAGCCTCCCAAAGATCAAATTGAAATTTACCTTTACTCAATGGACTACCTTCAAATGATGAATAGGCTCCATGTAATTTAGATAATTCTAATGATTCTCGCATAGCCGCATAATAAATAGTAGCAAAAACTTGTTTATTTAATAGAGCAGCTTCTTCACTATCGAATGGATAACGCATTAACATATATAAATCAGCCAAACCTTGAACTCCAATACCAAGTGGACGATGACGTTTATTGGACAATTCAGTTTCAGGAACTGGATAGAAATTTAAATCAATGACATTATTTAGATTTCTTGTCATGACAGCAGTTACATCAGCTAAACGTTTAAAATTGAAGGTAGGACTAAAATATTTTCTAACATCTTTAAATCCACCAACATGACGACCTTTAATAAACACCTGTGGGAATTTAGTTAATTTTGGTAGACCGTGTTCCTCTGATAACTTATCTAAAACAAGACGTTTTTCATAAATCGCTTCACATCCATCATCACCATCACATTTTACTTCACGTTTCTTTGCGTCCGTTAAATGTTCCGTAAATTCATAACCTTCCATTTTAAGTAATGTTTTAACTCTATCACAATAAGAACAATCAGTTAGGGAATATACTACAATATCATCCTTGGATAATTCTTCACGTGGTTTAGTTTCTACAAATCTAGGTAAACCAATTGATCCAAGCGTACAACAAGCATATTCCTTTGAATCAGAGTACTCTAATATTTCCGTACAAAGATTACTAGATTTAATGATACCTAAATTTTGTTGATTACTCTTGTAATTAACAGCGTCCTTATATACAAGATAAGGGGTTCCTGTTTCAATTTGCGAATTAATAATTTTTACCCATAGTTTACGCGCAGGTAATGTATGTCTTGCTAAACCTTCTTTAGCATACCTGTCATACCACATTTCCCATTCTTCACCAAATGTAGTTGTTAATTTTGGAGTATCACTTGGACAGAACAAATGCCAATCAGCATTGGCTTGAATACGCTTCATAAATAAATCAGGAATATACATAGAATAGAAAAGATCACGAGCACGGGCATTTTCATCTCCGTGATTCTTCTTTAAATCAAGAAATCCCTCAATATCAGCATGCCAAGGTTCTAAATAAATAGCAAAAGATCCGAGACGTTTACCAGATTGATTAATATATCTAGCAGTTTCATTAAATACACGAAGCATTGGAACAATTCCATCAGTTCTACCATTTGTACTATGAATAACACTACCTTTTGCTCTAATATTACTAATATGAACACCAATACCACCAGCGAATTTACTAATTTGAGCACAATCAGATAAACATTTATAAATACCTACAACAGAATCTTCGATACCAAGTAAAAAACAACTCAACATAGCAGGATGGCCTGTTCCAGCGTGAAACAAGGTTGGAGTAGCATGAATAAAATATTTTTGGGACATATAATCATATGTTTCAATCGCTCTAGCGATATTCGATTTATGAAGACCAACAGCAACACGCATCAACAAATGTTGAATACGCTCTACAATTACCTTGTTTACTCTCAATAAATACGCTTTTTCTAATGTTTTATATCCAAAATAATCAAAGTTAAAATCACGTTCATATTTAATAACAGAATTTAATTTTTTCTTATTTTCCATAACAATATCATGAACTTCAGTTGAAATGAGTTTAATAGATTTACCATGTTCATCAGTGGCATTATATAAAGTAGATATAGTTTCAGAGAAACTAGGTGATGTATTTTTTTGATTATTAGAAATAATAATACGAGACGCTAACACCCCAAATTCAGGATTCTCAGTAACTGTTGATATACACAATTGAGCTGCCAATTCATCTAAAGTAGATGTTGATACACCATCATATATTTGAGCACAAACTTTTTGAGACACAGACACAGGATCAATTTCCACCAATTCGGGTTCCATTGAGCATAAAAATCGCAATCTCTTTGTAATCTTATCAAAAGACACATCTTCTAATGTTCCATTTCTTTTTTCAACTTTCATCAGTATAATTCCTTATAGAGATTTTTTTATATTCTATATATCCTAAAAATTTTAAGTAGAAATAGATATATCCATAGAACTGATATTTACAATAACATTATAAAATATCTTTCGTATCTCTGGTGAAAAAAATTGTGCGAAATCATAACGTTTAGATACCTTTTCTTCATCAGTGTCTTTCATACCTCTCATGGTGCTATTACTATGGTGATTTAGAGCAATACAAACAAATTGAAATGGAATATGTCTTATTTTAGACTGTCGATTTTTTATAAAATTCATATATTCAGCACCGTTATCAATTCTATTAAACTTACGTTCATTCCAAAATTGTTTAGTATGACACATACTAGCTTCAGCTAAATAAGCATCCCCATTTGTTACAAAATTACTAACTTCATCAATAATATGATATGCTCCAATAGAAGTACATCCAACACAACCTACTCCTACTTTTTTATATTTAATTAATGCTTTTACTCTGGCGTAAACAGACTCTTCTGGATAATAATCATCATCATCCATATATACGATAATATCATGACTACAATTATCAATACAATGATTTCTCAAATCAGCTATACTATATCTCTTATCACCTGGTAAAGTCATATATTTAATTCGTGGGTCTACAGGAAGCATATCTTTAATTTTATCGCTTCCATTATCTAAAATAACCCATTCCAGACGTTCTGGTGGGTACATAATATTTTGAAATTGATGAATAGTTAATTCAAATATAAATCTTCTATTACGTGTAGGTGTAATAATAGATACATATGGTAATTCATCGTCAGGTATATTTGGTAATTTTAATATACAGTGTCCCTCTTCAGATACATTAAAATCAATACTCTCAATATTTTTTTGACGTTTACGTCTCCGACGATTACGTTTTTTTGCCATTTAATAAAAAACTATATATTTTTTTATATATTTTTAACTCGTTCATGATTTCATATGTTTATCCATATCTTTTTTTGTAGGCATATAAGCCCAATGTTGTAAAGTTTGTCTAATTTTAGGACTGATTGTTTCATCATCCCATTCACCATTCTTCTTTTTAATTAATGTAGCAAGCCATTTTAAAAAACGACCATTAGAACCAGCGACACCTTTCCATCTCATAATTTGTCTCTTGTCATCCGGACATCTTTTACCCATATAAAAATCACAGTACCAATGTACCCAACCATAGGGATGGTATTTAGTAATCCAATTTTTTTCTTCCCAAAATTCTAAAGTTGTTCCAACTTGAACACCATATTTATTTATTTTTTTGTCATATTTACTAAATGGTGTAGTTAACTTATCAACACCTTCCCACCATTCTTTAGGATATTTTTTATGCATATCTTTATATTTTTTACCAGTGACACTTGATTTGATTGGTCTCCAATATGTTCCACCAAAACTACCTAATTTAAATATTTCACTTGGTGTGAGATTTGGTCTAAAATCTTTATGATCTTCAAATAAAATTACAGTTCCTGGTTTACCTTCAACACCTGGTTTTCTTGTTTTAGAACCACCCATTTGTTTTTTTCTTTTTATTTTTTTTCTTGGTTTTTTTCTTTTAAATTTTTTTACTCGTCCCTTATCACCTTTTTCTTTTCTGGCTCTATCTAATTCTTTTTTTGATATTTCAGCGTGAGTAGTTGGTGTATCATCTGTAATTATATAAGTTGGTCTATAAATATCATTTTTGTTTTTGTATCCAATTTCACCACGTTGATTTACCCATTTTTCTTTGAACCAACGTCCTAAACCTTTATTTGTATTTTTTTTACCAGAATATGGACTTTTAGAACCATATTTCTTTTTAAAAGCATCTTTATATTTTTGGACGAGTATTCCACTACGATATGCGCTATGTTTCGGAATATCCTTATACACTTTTTTTTTAATACTATTATATAAATTTATATCTACGGGTTGTGGTTTGCCTCCCCTAAGCATATATATATATAATAATACAATAAATTTATCATGAGTGATAAAATGGAATTTCATCTCTTATTTTCTTTTTTAGAAATGCTTTATTAATACCTTTACCCCTACTTTTCAATCCAAATTCTTTAGCAATTGTTCTAATTTCGTTCCAAGTACAGTCGTCTATATCTATACGAGGATTATTGTTATCGTTATCACTTTTATGGGTATTTTTGATATTAGAATATGTCATTCTAGTTTTAACGATTTCTCCAGTATTACCTTCACCAAATAATTGTATTTTTCTATTTGAAGGTAATCTAAGTGATGATAATCCCATTTCATGGAATGTTTGAATTAAATCAGTTGGATTTTTATATGTTAATGTGTTATTTTTCCAGTCATCGCGCATTTTATTACATATCATAGAAAATATTGTTTTTTTATCGATATGACCTGTAATTCTTGAACTTAATAGTTTATGGTCAGTCTTTTTTGTTAAAATAGAAAATATACTGTTTATGAAAGTATAAATATCATAATTTGGAGAAAATTTCGAAGCATGATCATTATCTAACCAATATTCAATAATTTTATTTTTAACAAGTTTTGATTTAAAATATCGTATATTAATATGACTTTGTGATAGATTTGTAAAAAATATAATATATTTTGATTTTATAAAAACTTCACCAATAGGCAAATTAAATTTAATATATTTATTATAACTATTGTCTTGTATATGATAAACAAAAATATTATCAATATTACAATTATAATGTGTAAATTTGAGTTTATCACTTGCTGTGCTTAAACTACATAATACTTGTAAGATAATATTAATAATTGTTTCAATATCACATTTCTCATTAGTTTCTAATATATCTCTGAGTGAATAAAATTTTTTTTTTGTTGAATTATAATTAATATTGGATAAAATTGGTGATAGTATATATCCGATATGATTCACATTTTTACTATAATATAACATTTCATCTTTTGGAAATTGTAATAAATTATTTCCAAGTTTTCTGTAAAGTATATGGTATAATAAAAATTCATATTGTATTTCAAAGTTAGTTTTGTATAAATCAATAGAAAACCTAGTAATAAATGTATTATTATTTTTAGTTATTTCGCTAAAATTTATGTGAGCTAATTCTGTGCTTTTTAAATGATATGTTTTATATTTTTGTATTAATTTTATTAAGTCCCCTTTGTACTTTATTATTTGTTTTATAATGTATGTTAATTTATTAAAATAATAATTATATGTTATAATTCCACTAGCGTGGTTATTAAAATCAAACTTTTTAATTTTAAAAGTATCAATATTTTTTAGAACATCTACCATAAAAAATATTTATATTAGAAATAATATTTTATTTTGAGTAATAGTCTTTAAGATTTTTTCTTAAAAAGTGTTAAAAATCGATACATAGTTTCGACATCCAACGTATCTTCACCTGTTGGATCAAAACCAAATGATCTTTCATCAGTTGACCAGACATGAACAAGTAAATTCCAAATTTTCATCATTACTTTTACATCAGATAAAGCTCTATGAGCATCAATTTGAACGATATTCCAATATTTAGCTAAATTTGCTAGAGAATGAGAATATCTGTCAGGTAATAAATATTGTGCCAAATGAAGAGTATCAATATATTTCCATCCAGGTGAAGGGATTCCACAATAGGCCAATTTTCGTTCTAGAAATATACGGTCAAAACCGATACAGTTATGTGCTATCAAATATGTTTTACGCATATTTCTAGGTTTACCATATTTATCATATTTACAAAAATTCACAAATTCATATAATACTTCATCGATACTAGGTTCATAGGCTACCATTTCATTTGTAATATGTGTTATTTCTGTAATTTTTTTTGGTATAGGAATACCAGGATCAACTAATTTAGAAAATGTATTACCATTATTATCAATAGCGGCTATTTCAATAATATTATTATGAAATGAATTAAAACCAGTCGTTTCTAAATCAAAGAATATAAGTGTTGTATCATCAAATATCATTTTTCTCCCACTTCTCAGATTGTATACTCTTTTTAGAGTTCTATGCATAATTAATTATTTTAATGTTTTAAGTTAAAATAAAAATAAATCAAATTTTGAAATTATTTTTTTCTATTTAAAACTTTTTTTTTCAAACTAGAAATTGCTTTACCGGGATTCAAACCTTTTGGACAAGTTTTTGAACAATTCATAATAGTATGACATCTAAATAGTTTAAATGAATCATCTAAATATTCAATTCTTTCATCACGCATTTCATCTCTACTATCATCTATCCAACGTAATGCCTGCATTAACACGGCAGGTCCTAAATATTTATCACCATTCCACCAATATGAAGGACAAGATGTTGAACAGCAGGCACACATAATACATTCATACATACCATCTAATTTACTTCTTTCTATTTTTGACTGTAAATTTTCTTTACTAAAATTATTTATTTTATTTTTTTTACTTGGTTGTTGTAGCCAAGGTTTAATTGATTTATATTGATCATAAAAATTAGTCATGTCTGGCACTAAGTCTTTTAATACAAACATATGGGGTAATGGAAAAATTTGTAAAACTTTATCGTTTTTTGGTATGGGACATAAGCACGCTAATGTATTTTCACCGTTAATATTCATAGCACAAGAACCACAAATACCTTCTCTACAAGAACGTCTAAATGTTAATGTAGTATCAATATTATTTTTTATTTTTATTAACAAATCTAATACCATTGGTCCACAATTATTAGCGACATCAACTTCATAATTTTGTATTTTTGGTTTATTATCAGTTTCTGGATTATATCTATATATTTTAACTTGTTGAAATGTAGAGAATAATCTTTTATTGAATATACTTTTTGATCTAGATAGATTAATGTACATAAATAAGTATATTTTAAATACGATTTTTATTTATATATATAATTTTTAAAAAATATAATTTAAATCAATAATATCAATTATAAATTACTTTATCATATGAGTAATGTTATCATCTTTTTTATCAATTATATGTTTAACTTCTTTTGGATCACCACAAATCAAATCACCACAGTTATCTGAATTTGCTAAAATTGTTTTTATCATTTTCTCCCTTTCAGAAGTATTAATATCAAAACGGCCAACTACAACTTTATTGACCTGTCTAAATTGACTGACAGAATTTCTTATAATACTGAACATAATTATTTAGTTATGTTATGTAGACATATTCTTTAAATCAAATTTTTATAAAATTTGAAAAAAATAAAATTTAAAATATTAATAAATAAAATAATTTAAATGTGGCAGAAAAAGAAAACAAGTCGTTGGGATGTATTAAAGACCGATAAACCAAAATCTCCTGTAAAATCAAGATGGGGTTCACCTAAGGTAGATAAACCTCCAATTACAAATTCGCGTTGGAAGTTAGAAAGTTCACCAATTTCAAAACCTAAAACTGAATTACCTGTAAATTCACGTTGGGATAAATCACCCTCATCTCCTATACGTCGTGTAGAGCCAACTGAAAAAACATGGGAAGAAATATTAAATGAAAAGATTAAAATTAATGAAATCAAAAGAAATGATACACCTATTAATACACGTGTTCCAGATGATGAAGTTGAAACTATAATTAATTGTTTAACATGTGATAGGCGCAGAATAAAACAAGAAATTAAAAATTATAAAAAAATGATTGATACTACTACTTCAGAAAATCAATATATTTTAAAACAACGAGAAGATATTGAATTACAACAAAAGAAAAGAGCTTTACAAGATTTAGAAATGAAAGATAATAAAAAGATTATTCGTGGATATAAGGCAGATTTAGAGAAAGTAAAGAAAATACTGCGTAAAAATAGAAATGAGGAATTAAATGAAACGATGTCTAGATTGAAAAAAAAATATATTGCCAATAGAAAAATAATCAATCGTAATAAGAGTAATTTATCGAATCATTTATATGAATTAGAACGTATTTCAAAAAGAATGGATTATTTAATTGGGTTATTACATGAGAGTAATACGACAGATGCGTGGTATATGGAACAGTTATTTAAATCACAAACTATGGTAAATCCTAAAATAGTATCTTCGCCAATTGAAACAGAAACAGAAAATGTAGAAGAATCTTGGTGGTCTAGACCAGAAGATATTATAAAAGTATCAATTAAAGATTGGTCTAAAGATTTAAAGATTGAAAATTTAATTGATTGCGATAGTAAAGACAGTGATAGTAATGAAAGTGATAGTGAAGAGAACAAAGATAATATTAGTGAAAGTAGTGAGAAGGTACAAGAGGTAAAAAATCCTTATGCTGATTGGGATAGTGATGCTATCCGTAAGAAAGTTCGTTTTTACAATAAGAAATTACGACAAATTTCTAAATTAGAGAAACGGGAAGATTTGAGTGAGGCTGAATTAAATAAGATTAAACAACGTGAAAATTATGAATATGAATTAAAATTATTAAATGAGATTAAACCACAGTAATTTCGAGATGATCATCGCTAGATTCTAGTTCATCACTACTATCACTTACAGAAACGCTCTCTTTTTTAGCATATCTAGCGCATATTCCAAAACTAAGTCTATGATGAGGTGTTATTCCATATTTTTTAATAGCTTCTATATGTTTTTTAGTTCCATAAGATTTATTTTTATGCCATTCATATGGGGCAAATTCTGGGTTGCTATGGTATAATTCAACTATATATCTATCTCGGTGTACTTTAGCAAGAATACTGGCTGCTGCGATAGACATAAATTTATTATCACCCTTCGCAATAGTTGTGTGTGGTATAACATCACCATCATCGGTCATATAAGGTTTAAAATAAGTTCCATCAACAAGTAATGCTTCTGGTGTTATATGAAGTTTATTGATTGCTTTATGCATAGCACTATACGCTGCCTGTAAAATATTTATTTCATCGACGGTTTTTTCATCTTCATAGGCAACTGCCCAACTGATTGCGTATCTCTCTATAATTTCCACAGCCTTTATTCTACGTTTTTCAGTTAAACGTTTTGAATCACGTATTAGACTAAAATCAATAACTTCCATTATTTCTTTTGGTATTTGTTTAGGCCATATCACAGCAGCAGCATATACACGACCAACTAAACAACCACGCCCGGCTTCATCACAACCGGCTTCAATATCATCCTTATTAAGATAAAAATCAAGCATTATAATTAATGTTTATATTTTGTATATACATTAACTTTATATTAACTTCAAGAATACGTTAGATCAGGATTTATAACATACGATTCTTCATATTTTTCATCATCAATTGTTTCAGATGGTACTGGTTTTTTAAGAATATATTTTTCATCTAAAAGGTAATCAAAATGATTAATATCAATACGACGATTTAATATATATCCACGAACCCCCCATGCTTGAGCTTCAAATTCACTTATTTCAGAAGAAACTCCTCTTTCAAAACCAAATTTTTTAATAATACTGTCGTTTTCAAGAACATCTTTCATTTTACGAATATCTTTATATTCTTCTTTTTCCCATCTAGATTCAGGCCATTCTTTTACATTCCATTTTTCTCCAACGTGTTTTTGATTAAGGTGATGTTTAAATTTAATAATCATATTAAAAAATTTTACATCTGGTTTACCATTCCATAAATAATGGAAACATTCTCTAATAAAATTAAGATGTTTGATAAGAAATTTTCTATTTATTTTATTCATTGGTTTAGACATTTCTTTGACTATTTTATCTATTCTTTTATATGTTTCGATTTCTATATTAATAAATTCAGGTTGTGGTAAACCATCCCAAACTACATTAAATCTATTTTTAAATCTATCTATTTGTTTAATAAGTTTTTTATAAGGTGGATTTCTTAATCTAGAGATCATTTCTACGATAGTTTCAATTTCAGCATACAATTGATATAGTATAGATAAATCGTTGGTAAATAATGATTTGAGTTTACTAAGATATTTCTTTTCAGAACCAGGATTTATTTTATTCATATAATTAGCTAATGTCCACATTCTTTTTAAAGCCTTCATATAGTTAGCATCAATACCTCTAGAATAATGTCTAATTTCGTATAATAATTTATGAGGATAGTTTCCCATTGGTGAATTTAGAAATATACTTTTACCTCCTTTTTTATTCCACAATAATAAGAATACGTTTGTTACTTCTGTAAATAAATTTTCATCAACTTCAGCCCATACATCAAGTTTTACAATAGTTCTATGTTTAATAGCCTCTTTGAGATCTAACTTAATTTTATTATTTTTAGGACCAATATTTTTGTATCCTTTAATAACTGCGTCAATACTCCAACGAATTACATAATATTTACGATATTCTTTTTTAAATTTCTCCCATTGATGAATATGTCTATCTCTTGAATTTGGTGGAAGTAAGGCAATTAATTCATTTTTTTGTTTTTTATTTAATAATTTTTCAGAATATAATCTATTTAATTCTTTAATAACGTATGTTTTACTATATCCAACTAGTTTATAATTAAGATTAAGCCAACCAATTTTAATATTATATCTGTGATCTAGACCAGCTTTAAAATCACCCAAGTATACTTGTTTTGATTTTTTTATATTTTTGGCAATAAATTGAAGTTTATTACAAACATAATTAGCGATATCATTTTTTGAACAACATACTTCAATTTTTTCCATGAGATCAACATCACCAGGATATGATTGAATACGAAATTTACCACTACCTACAATAGCATCTGGAAAAGCTTTTTTATTAGCAGTAATTAAATTAACAATTTTTTTTGTATATTTTGAATAACTTAATTCACTTCTATAAGAACTTATAAAATTAATAGAATCATCATCTGTCTGAGTTAACCAACTTTGTTTCGATTTTTTTATTTTTGAATCAGCAATATTTCCCATTATAAATATTAATGCAGTGCCTGCTACTAGATACTCCATTTATAATATACACATATATTTAATTAAATTTTATATCAAATAAATCCAATGTATGATCATACACAACTACCTTCTTTTACACATTGTTCGAAATCAGACAAGGATTCCTTATGCCTTTTCACGACTTCACTGGGGTCTTTCGTCTCCTTTATTAGTGTTCCATTTTCAACATTATAAATTACAGGTGGATCATCAAAAGCCCTTATAGTTTTAACACTACTATCGGCTTTTGTTATTACATCCTTTACCTTACCATCTTTATCCCGTCTGTAGGTTGTTTTAACATGCCTAAAATCATAA
>MDSZ01121701.1_pt1 | contig 15467 bp, 12 predicted proteins | sample 811201 | NCBI WGS metagenome assembly MDSZ01 (sample SAMN05326647, study PRJNA326480) | marine metagenome | isolation source: seawater | place: Indian Ocean: North | collected 2010
AATCTTTAAAATCAGAACCATTGACTGTTGTAGGGGATGGAACCCAGAGAAGAGACTTTACCCACATTTCAGACATAGTTTCTGGTTTAATTTGTTTAGTTGATGGAAATCACAATGGTGAAGTTTTTTCTTTAGGGAGGGGAGAGAATCATTCTATAATTGAAGTAGCTAATGCGTTTGGTGGTAACATTAAGTTTATTCCTCCGAGGCCAGGAGAGGCCAGAGAGACTCTTGCAGATATATCTGCGATGCAGTCTAGCACTGATTGGAAACCAAAGACTAATCTGTTAGAATATATAGCAGAGTTTAAAAAAGATAATCTATACAAATAGTTTCTCCAATATAAAATTTTATATAATGAATTTTCCTACTGAGAAACCGCATATATCTTTTTCTGAAGTTAAAACTTGGAAAGAGTGTCCATATAGACACAAGTTAGCTTACATAGATAAAATTGATTTAGGTTCGCCTTCACCGTATTTAGATTTTGGAACTAACGTTCATGAAGGTTGCGAGAATTTTTTAAACACTGGAGAAGTTCCTAAAGAAAAGCTGCTCCAAAATATTAGAGACGCTTGGGAAGAGCATGGCTTTGATGATCCTGACTGGGTAAAGAAACAACCCAAATGGTACAAATACCACCCGGTAGAGGAGTGGTGTGAGTGGGCATCTAATATGTGGGATGATGTGCCTTCCTTTTTGGATGAAAATTTTCCTGGCTGGGAACGCGTAAGTGCTGAAGAAATGCTTTACGAAAATATAGAATCTCAAGAGATTAAATTTAAAGGCTATATTGATGCGATTATTAAGGTTCCTAGAAAAAACGGAACTTATAAATACTGGATTTTAGATTGGAAAACAGCTAAATCTTATGGGTGGGACAAAAGAAAGAGAAGAGATTTTATGATACAAGCCCAGCTTGTTTTATACAAACATTATTGGGCAACGAAAAACAATATACCATTAAAAGACGTTGGCTGTGCTTTTGTGTTGCTTAAGCGGGGAGGCAAGCCAGGTAACATGTGTGGAATATTAAAAATCTCAGCCGGACCAAAAGCTTTAGAACAAGCTAATAAAATGGTTACAAGCATGATAAAAAACGTCCGCAAAGGTTTTTTTGTTAAAAATAGAATGAGTTGCACTTTTTGCGACTATAAAAACACGGAATACTGTACGTAATAAAATAAAAATTGTAAGTTTCTACCGGGCCTTTTTTACCGTTGGGCCCTTTTTTATTAAAATGAAATAGTCTGAATGAAGAGGTCAATAACAGATGAAGAGAAAGAAAAAAATCTTAGTTTTATCAGACCACGCTTTAAGTACTTCTGGTGTGGGAACCCAAACCCGCCACCTGATAAATGGTCTTTTGCAAAAAGGTGAGTGGTCTTTTAGACAGTTTGGAGCAGCTATAAAACATGAAAACTATGACGTAGTTCAAGTTACCGAAGATTTCATAATCAAGCCAATTGACGGCTTTGGCAATCCTGACATGCTTAGGCTAGCTCTTATCACAGAGAAACCTGATATTTTGTTTATTTTTACTGATCCAAGATTTTTTACTTGGCTTTTTGAAATGGAAGACGAAATACATCAAGTTTGTCCGATAGTTTGGTGGCATGTTTGGGATAATTACCCATACCCAAAATTCAACACAGAGTATTATGAGTCTACAGATTTAATAAACTGCCATTCCCACCTTACTTACGAAATGGTTGGCGAACATTTTCCAAACAAAACAAATTTTGTTCCGCATGCCCTTCCAAATGACGTGTTCTTTCCCTTAGAAGAAGACCAGAAAAAAGAATTAAAGATCCAAGCATTCGGTCAAGAGAAAAAAGACAATTTTATAGTTTTTTGGATGAATAGAAATGCTAGAAGAAAAAGAACAAACGACGTTTTAGTTGCTTGGAGCATTTTTGTTAAAGAGCTAGAAGAAAAACACGGAAAAAGAGACGTTACTTTGTTGATGCATACAGACCCCAACGACCAAGAAGGCCCTAATCTTTTTTCGACAGGTGAAATGCTGGGAATACAAGACACCGTAGTGTTTTCTAATCAAAGAGTTGGTTTTGAGCAAATAAATATAATGCACAATATCAGCGATGCTTGTTTAAACATTTCTTATGCTGAAGGTTTTGGATTAGCAACTTTAGAATCTATGCAAGCGGGAACACCGATTATTGCTGCTAAGACAGGCGGCCTTACAAGACAAGTAGTTGACCACCGTGATGGATCTGAAAATGGCGTTGCTTTAGAAATAGACTTAAAAACTCTGGTGGGTTCTCAAACGGTGCCGTACATTTATGAGGATTACTGTTCTAACGAAAGTGTCGCGGCAGCAATTATGAAAATGTATGAAAAAACTCCTGAAGAGAAAAAAGAGCTATCTCAAAAAGTAATAGATTATGTAGCTTCAGAGTTTTCTTATCAAAAAACTATTGATCTTTGGCATGACACTTTGAATGATACCCTAGAGAACTGGAAATCTAATTACCAAAGAAAATTTTTAGGAGAAATAAAATGAAAAAGACTGCTCTTGTTAGGGGTCCACTTCTTACTCTTTCTGGGTATGGAGTTCACACTAGACAAATATTTAAATGGCTTGAGAAAAGAGAAAATATAGAAGTTAAAACTTTTTCTCTACCTTGGGGTATAACTCCTTGGCTGCTAGATAAAGAAAGATACGACGGTTTAGTTGGAAAAATATTTGATTGTTCAGACTACCAAAGTATTCAAAAATTTGATTATTCTTTTCAAGTTCAGCTTCCAAATGAATGGGATCCTTCTTTAGCAGATTATAATTTTGGAGTAACCGCTGCGGTAGAAACAGATAGATGCCCTCCTCAGTGGATTGAAGCTTGTAATAAAATGAACCACATAATTGTACCTTCAGAACATACTAAGAGAGTATTACAAAACTCTGGAAACTTAACTGTTCCAATCTCTGTAGTTCCCGAAAGCTATCCAGATGATTTAGTAAATTCAACTTCTAGCCAAAAACTTTCTTTAGACACTGATTTTAATTTTTTACTCTTTGGTCAAATTACTGGAAATAATCCTTTTAACGATAGAAAAAATACTTTTTTTGCTATTAAGTGGCTTTGTGAAACCTTTAAAGATGATCCAGACGTCGGCGTTGTAATAAAGACAAACCACGGAAAAAATAGCAAAATAGACAAAACATTAACTTCAAGGCTATTAAAAAATCTTTTGCAAGAGGTAAAACAAGGTGAGTATCCTAAAATTTATTTGCTTCACGGAGATTTAACAGAAGAAGAAATATCAGACGTCTATAGAGACGATACTGTTAAAGCTTTGTTAGCTCCATCTAGAGGAGAAGGCTACGGGTTACCATTGCTAGAGGCAGCAGCTTGTGAGCTTCCAGTTATCGCTACAAATTGGTCAGGTCATTTGGACTTTTTAAACAAGGGTAAATTTATAAAATTAAACTATAAATTAACTCCCATCCACCCATCAAGAGTTGACAATCACATATTTGTTGACGGTGCTTGTTGGGCTGAAGTTTCTGAAGAAGACTTTAAGAAAAAAGTTTCTAAATTTAGAAAAGCTAGCGAAATACCCAAGCAGTGGGCAGTAGAATTAGCTAAAACTATTAAAGAAGAATATTCTCACGCTGAAATTAGTAAAAAATACGATGAGCTGATGGAAGAAGTGGAAAGGTGAATTCTTTAACTATAATTTTAGCAATAAGCTTAGCAATTTCTTTGCTTCTACTTTTCGTGTCGGTTTATTACAATGTTAAGTTTGGAAAACTTATATTAAGATACATCGATCAGATCGAAGAAACGTTAGACGTTTTTGATGAAAAGTATTCTAGCATCTCTGAAGTTGCTGAAAAGCCTTTGTTTTATGATAGTTTAGAAGTAAGAGCTGTGATAGATGATATAAAAAGCTGTAGAGATAGCATTTTAAAAGCAGCAAATGTTTTAGGTAATGTTGAAGAAGAAGAAGTTTAATTGGAGCTTAAGTGGAAAAGAAAGTAAGAAAAAAAAGAGTAATCAGAAGGAGAAAGAAGGGTTCTACTTCTAAGCTTTATTTTGATGAAAATACACAAAAAGCGATTTGTGAATTCCAGCAAACTGAGTGTGCTGATGAAAGAGGCGGAATATACAAAGATAGAATATCTCCTGCTTTTAATAAGCTTGCAGAAAATTTAATTTTAATATATGGATTTGCTAAAAAGGGAGAAAATTTTGGAGTTTTAAAAAATGATTGCGTGACATTTATGTATGAAACGCTATACAAGTTTGATAACTCTAGAGGAACAAAAGCTTTTTCGTATTTTAATGTTGTAGCAAAAAATTGGCTCATATTAAATTCTAGAAGAAGAAAAAAAATAACTGGCTCTCATGTCAGCATTGAAGATGTCACAAGTTTAAGCGCTAATGACAAAATGGCTATAGCTAGTTCTCAAGTAGCTCCTTCTCCAGACGATTTGATGATTGATCAAGAGTTTAAAGCAGAGATCATGATAATTTTAAAACAAATCCAAGATAAAGTGGAGGGCAAAAACGAAATAGCTTGCATAGGAGCTATAATTAAAATATTTGAAATGGTCGACCAGTTAGATTTCTTGAATAAAAGAGCTATTTTTGTGTATGTTAGAGATATATCTGGTTTAAACTCAAAGCAACTTTCGGCTTCTATGTCTTCGATTAGAAAACTTTATAGAGAACTTAAACAAGAAGATCCATTTTTTATGTAAGGTTAAGAAACATGTCAGAACAAGAAGATATTCTCAAGAGAGTAAAACAAAAAGAAGAAAAAATAAAACAGTTTGGAGATTTGTTAGATTCTCTTACCAGCACTGAAGACAAGAAAAAGATGCTGTGGAAAGAAATATATGAAAACGCAGTTACAGATAGAGAAAATGCATATATACTTTTTCATGAAGTATATTCAATAATGTCACAAACTGCGGCTGAGCATATATCCGTGGGTCCAATTATGAACAAGTATTTAGAAAGGATGAATAAAGCAAACGACCAGCTTTTAAAGTTGGCAGAACTTATTTCTAAAGCTGAAGAACAAAATTCAAAAATAGATCCAGAGGATATTTTTAATAAAATAAGCGGATAAAAAAGGAGCAAGTATGTCACAAGATTCTAGAATTCGTATGTTGGGTCGTCAGACTACAAACAATAGCACGCCCCCACCTCCGGCCCCTGCGAGAATTCTTTTTAAGGCGATCGTAAAATCTTGCATCCAAGACCCGGCTATGTGGACTTACTTAGAAGACAGAAGAGACGATGCAAAAGATTTTGTTTCAAACCCTCAATTTGTAGACTCTGCACCTCGAAACGCACTTGTGGTGGAGCCAATTTCTGACGGAGCAAAAGGCTACCCGCAAATATTGGCTTATCCGTTTTTCCCTCCCCATATTTGTATGCCTGTAAAACCTGGAGAGACAGTTTGGCTAATTGGAGAAAAGGCTGGCGAGCTAGGAACACTTCCATATTGGATAGCTAGATGTCCTGAAAAAGCAGAAGTAGATGACCTTAACTATACGCATGGAGATAGAAGACTTTTTATTGAAGAACAATTAACCACAAGTCAACAATTAGAAGCTGCAACTGGAACTCGTCCAATAATTCTTCCAAAGTTTGAAAACGGTGATGGCACTCGCTCTGGAGAATCGTTGACTTCATTTGGTTTAGAGATTGGGCAGAATGCTTATGATGTAATCAAGGGAATTTCTTTTTGGTATCCTTATCTAAGCTTAGAACCTGTTCCTAGACTCTCTAAAAGACCTCAAGATATGGTGATCCAAGGCTCTAATAATACCGCTATTATCTTAGGCGAAGACAGGGGTTGGACTTGGCAAGATCGACCAAACCAATCTGTTCCAAGAGATGTAAGAGATGCACTTGGCGCTTTAACTCCTTCTGATGGTGCAGGCGGAAGAAAGAATTTTAATGGAACGATAGATATTGTCGCAGGAAGAGGTCGCTTTATGCCAACACTTCCAACGCTTACGGGATCTTTAGGTTCAGAACCAGAAGCTACCGCTCCAAGAACTATTGAAAATGTTCATGGCGAACCGATAATGAACGTAACAATTGATCCCACGATAGAAACTGATAAAAACCCAGTAATCAATGCTCTAGATCTACCTTCTTACGAAGGAGATCCAGATTTTAAATATGATTCAGCTAGAGTCTATGTTTCTATGGCGACAGATGGTGACAAAAATTTCGGTATAGATACAGAAATGGGAAATTTAGCGACACCATTTGGTGAAGAATTTACAGATAGAGAAGGAGAACCTTTTGTAGTTTTATGTTCAGATAACCTTAGATTAGTAGCTAGAAAAGACGAAGAAAAAGACATTAATGGATCTATTAGAATAGTAAAGCAAGGCGGCTTAAATGACGACCATGCTTCTCTCTGCATGCAGCCTGACGGCACCATTCAAATTTCTGGGTCTAGAATCTATTTAGGCAGAGTTGCTGACGGAGAACATAGAGCCGGTGCGGGTGGAGACAATATCCTGCAAGTCGCGCAAGACGGAGGTCGCGGTGGAGGACCCCAAGCGACAAATTCTGGCGGTGGACATTTAGACTACATGACAGAGAAACAATCAAACCCTGCAGTAAGATATCAGCAGTTGGAAAATCTTTTAAACGCTATTTGCGACTGCCTAAATACTACGGGAGTTATCTTGACTAACTACAAATCTCCCGGGCTTGGTCACCCATCAGCAACTATAGCAAATGCAGCAACATCATTAAAAGGCGGATCCGGAAGGATCAGGGCTATGATAACTGCTTTGGCTTCAGAAAGAGTATTTTTAGAATAAGAAGGAGAAAATATGGCTGTAGATACAGGAACATTAGAAACAATTCAACAAGGCTTGGAAGTAGCGCTGCAGAGCCCTGGTGAGTTGGGAAACATGGGTGCTGGTGCACTTGCTGACGTAACAGGATGGAATGATAGATATTCACCAGATCTCCCTCAGGCTCTGATCGACGAGTGGGCAGAATCAGCAGCAGCTAACCGAGCATCCGAGGGCATGAAAGGACATCCTAAGCCTGGAGGGCAGGCTAGCGGATTAGAAGCCGCTTGGGGAAACTTAAGAAACGGTATAGCTAAAGCAGAAACTGATGCTTGCCAAGCGAGTGATTCAAAAGAAGCCGACTATAGGGCCATAGGAAAAGCTAAGGCTACAAAAATAGCTAATGCCATTCAAATATACGTTTTTAATGCGAAGCTAAATGGACCAGTTCAGTCTATGGGAACTGGGTTCTCTTTTGGTTCTCCGTTTTTTCACATGGTAATAATTCCGTTCGGAGATTCAGAACTTACTCCCTTATGTTGGCTTTCATAAATTATTTGTCAGATAAAATTGTGGTGGAGAATATTTAATACAGCGGCAAAATAAGGGATTAAGATGTCAAATGCAAGAACTTATAAATTTAAGGCTGTCGGTGAGACTCTAGAAGAGTACAGTCAGACACGTAGGGTAGACATTACTGCGAAGCGTCCGATTGGTATAAAAACACCGGTGGCGATAGATTATGATTTTGGAAATCTTTTTGAAATGCACTATGATAGAGCTGGCGCGATAAAAGATAATTTTAAAAATTTGATTCTTACTAATCACGGAGAAAGACTAGGTATGTATGACTTCGGAGCTAACTTGCAGGAATTAGTAATGGAGCTCGGAAGTGACAACGCAGATAATGAAGCTATGATGAGAATTACGAGAGCAACAAAAAAATACATGCCATATATAACGCTGCATAACTTTGAAAGCTTTTCTCGACCCAGAGATGGAACTACTGGCGGAACTGCTATAAATGGAGTAAAGATAACTTACTCAGCCCCAGTTGCTGGGATAAACCATCAGCAGATGGAAGTTATTTTATACATGGGAGGTTAAATTGTCAGTAGATTCTTCAAAAACAGTAGCGAAAGTAACTCAAAAATCTTATCTTGCAAAAGACTTTGTTTCTTTTCGTAGAGATTTAATTAAGTACGCTAAAGTATTTTTTCCTGACAAGATTCAAGACTTTTCTGAAGTTAGCTTGGGCGGACTCTTAGTAGAGCTAGCCGCCTATGTTGGCGACTCTATGTCATTTTATTTAGATTATCAGTTTAACGAATTAAATCCTATAACTGCTATAGAGCCGTCAAATATTGTTATGCATGCTAAAAATGCTGGCGTACCAATTGCAGGTGCAGCTCCGGCAGTTACAGAACTGACCATTTATATATCGGTTCCAGCTGAGCTTAGTTCGGACGGAACATATAGACCACAAAACAGCGCGTTGCCAATAATAAAAAAAGAAACTCAAGTAAAGTCTAACTCTGGAATAATTTTTACTTTAGTAGAAGATTGCGATTTTGCAGAAAAAGACGATTACGGTAATTTATTAGCAACTTATGTGACTTCTGAAGTAGATGATTCAAATAACCCAACCACATTTATTTTAACAAAAACAGCGACAATAATATCGGGACAGATCACGAATCAAACTTTTAGAATTCCAAACGTTCTTAAACCGTTTAGAAAAATCACTCTTTCTAACCAAGATGTAAGCCAGATAATTAGAGTGAAAGATTCTCAACAAAACATTTACCATGAAGTAGAATCTCTAGCAGAAGATACAGTTTTTAAAGCTGTGCAAAATTTAGATGATGAAAAAGAATTAGTTACTTCTAATTTAGAGGTTATTCCAGCGCCTTATCGGTATATTAAAAATACTGATTTTAGAACTAGAATAACTACTATTCAGTTTGGCTCTGGAGATGCTTCTGCTCCGGACGATGATATAATACCAGATCTTAACGTTTTAGCTCTTCCTCTTTACGGAACAAAAACGATGCCGAGATTTTCTATCGATCCCAATGCGTTGTTAAGAACTTCTACACTCGGTATATCTCCAGTAAATACTACAATAGAGGTTATTTATCGGCATGGCGGAGGAGCAAATCATAATGTGGCTCCTGAGTCTATAAGAACTATTACCTCTTTAGATATATTGTTTCCAGAAAACCCAACTAGCTCTGTAAAAGATTCTGTGATAATATCTTTAGATGTTAAAAATCTAGTAGGAGCATCTGGTGGTGCAGCTCCACTTACTATCGAAGGCCTTAAGTCCCTTATACAATCAGCTAGAAACCAGCAAGCTAGAATAGTCACTCAACAAGACCTGCTAGCTAGACTTTATACTCTTCCGAATACTTTTGGTAGAATTTTTAGAGCTGGAATCCACCATAATCCAGACAATCCTTTGTCATCTAACCTATATGTTATATCTAGAGACGCTAACGAGAATCTTGTAATATCTCCTGATGCTTTAAAAATAAACATTTCTAAATACCTTAACGAATTCAGGTTAGTTTCAGACGCTGTTGATATTTTAGATGCAACAGTAATCAACTATGGAATTAATTTTTCTGTAGTTTGTGCTCCAGACTCCAACAAGAGTACTGTTATTCAGAAAGTTATTGCGGCAATAAAAAGCGTTTCAGATATAAAATATTTTCAAATTGACCAACCAATAGTAGAAAGCGACGTTATAAATGCCATTATTAATACAGACGGAGTTTTATCTTTAGTAGAATTAGAATTTATAAATTATTCTGGTGTTGTAGGCTCTAACACTTATAGTGACTTTGATTGGAATTTAGCAGAAAACAAACATAAAGGACTTTTTATTGGTCCAGAAGGGTGCATTTTTGAATTGAAGTATCCCGATTCGACAATAATTGGAACGGCTCAGTAGGAAAACAATGTACTTAATTTTAACAGCTAGTAAAAGCACTTATATTACTAACAAAATTATTGATAATAAATTTAGAGCTACCGATGCAAATGTTGGCAAAGCAGGAACTCTAGATTTGTTTAAGCTTTATAGTGAGTCAACTCTTTCAGGTTCCACTAACCCAATAGAGTTATCTAGACTTCTTCTAAAGTTTAATTTTGATTCTCTTCAAAGCTTAACAGCTTCTAAAATAGATGTTACGTCAAGTACATTTAGAGCTAATTTAAAATTATTTGACGTTTATGCAGGCCAAGGAGTTCCTAAAAATTTTAAAACTGTAATTTATCCACTCTCCAAGTCTTTTGATGAAGGTGTAGGAAGAGATGTTTCAGCATTTCAAGATATAGATGTTGCTAATTGGATAACTGCTTCTTATTCCAACAGTACTGCAAATACTTGGCATGTTACCGGAGCAGAAAGAGGTGGTCTATTAAACTCTACTGATATTGATATTATTACATCCGGTAATTTAGGGAGCGGAGTAGTTGATTTTGGAAAAATACAATTGTTTAAAGAAGGTCACGAAGATTTAAATGTAGATATTACTTCTTTAGTTTCTGGAGTGTTGACTAATCAAATCCCTAACTGTGGTTTTAGAATTTCTTTTAGTGGATCTCAAGAGACAGATAATAAAACAAGGTTTGTTAAACGTTTTGGTTCCAGGCATGTTTCAGATCCTTTTAAAGTACCTCAATTGCATATTAGCTACGATGATAGTATCGTTGACCACCACGAAGACTTTATTTTTGATGTAAGCGGATCTATATTTTTAAATAATTTCCACAGAGGCTCTCCTGCAAATATTCTTTCTGGAGCGGCAGCTTCAGAGTTATCTGGAAACAATTGTATTATGCTGAGATTAGAAAAGCAGGATTTAGCTCTTTATTTTACAGGATCTCAGCATACCGAAGGTACTGATAGCACAGGAGCATCAGGCTTATATTCAGCCTCTTTCGCTGTTGCGTTAAACGAATCTCAAAAAGTAAACACTACTGAAAGGCTATTAGACTTAGCTTATAAGAGCGGTTCAGTAACCTTCGATCAGTATTGGACTTCAATAGACGGAACAGTTGGATTTTATACTGGAAGTTTAGAAGTAAAAATGCCTTACAGGACTTCTTACAATTACTCTCCAGCAGATTTATATTTTCACCTTACTAACTTACAAAAAGCCTACAACTCTTTAGATGTTGCTAGAATTAATGTTTTCGCTAGAAATTTTGAAATAAAAGATAAAGTTAGTAAACTTCCTTATTCTAGAAAGAGTATAATTTTATCTAAAGTTTATTATAGAATAAGGAATACAGGAAGTGGAAAAGTGGTAATTCCTTTCGATACCGCGACGGGAGGAACAAAACTATCTTCAAACAGTGGAGGGCTCAGCTTTGAGCTTCGATGTGAATCTCTACCCAGAGGCCACTCCTATGTAGTAGATTTATTAGTAAAAGACTTCGATCAAAATAGAATATATGAATCAGTGAGTCCAAGCTTCAAGGTGAATTAATGGCAAGAAGACCGACCAGTTTTTTTACTAAAGGAGGTCTATTTTCGCCTCGACTAGTAACAAAAATAGCGCAAGAAGATCCAACCGTTCTCAAAAAAGATAGCGGAGATATATCTGGTTCTTTGATAGGTCAATCATCGTTTCAATTCGATGCCCCTGGCGCCCCTTTTAAAAGTACACAACAAATCCCTATAGACTGGTCAGATTTCGTAAATCACACGTTTTTTAATTCTGCAGAATCTAAAGTTAACGTTACTTTTGATACGGTCATAAACTATTTTCCTTTTGATGGAAACCAAGGTGATTTGGATGCTTTTATGGAAAACCTTACCGGGTTTGAAAAGTGGCTATTTGACAAATGGCCAAAGCATGTTGGTTGGCTTTTCTTTTCAGGATCCACCCTTGCAACTCCGCAAGAAGGGACATATGCTAAAATAAAAGACGTCGCTGGTGTTCTTTATCCATCTCTTTCTACTAGAAGAGATGGAGCTACAGTTTTAGATCCTGGAACTAAAAGCTTTTCTTTAGAGTTTTACATTCATGTTCCAGAAGAAGCCACAGATGATATGGTAGTCTTGCAGAAGATTAAGAAAAAATCTAGTGGTAATTTTGATGGCTATACGGTGTGCTTAAAGTCTGCTACTGCGTCTGAGAATCCATGGCTATTTTTCATGATATCAAGTGGATCTACCGCCCAAAAGGTAAAAATGAGAGTTCAAAGAGGCGGCTTTAGGCATGTCGCTTGTGTTTATGATCGGCAAACTACCGATATTCCCTCTATGAAACTTTATTATTCCGGTAATCTTATAGCTTCATCTTCAAATTCTTTAGCTATGGGTTCTTTTGCTGGCGGAGCTGCTGATTTATTAGTGGGGTCTGGAAGCAAGCATGCTATATTTGGTTTTACTCCAAGAATGACTCTAAGTGGTGCTTTAGATGAACTAAAGCTCTTTACGGGTTTAAGGACACAAAAGCAAATTAAAACAGAAATGAGCACTAGTGTTGAACCATCTTCAGCGCTTAAAGGCTATTTTAAATTTAATGAAGCCACTGGATCTTATACGAATAATAATATAATATTGGACTCTTCAGGCAATTCTTTACATTCTAGAGTAGAAAACTTTTCACACTTGCAAAGAAACAAAAGAGATCTTGTTAGGCCAATAATATACGAATATCTTTCAAAAAATCCCGTATTGTTTCCAGCTCAACCAGACGTGGTAGCTCTTAATACAGACCTTATGTATTCGGCTAGTTTATATGACGCTAACAATCCAAACTTAATTACTAAACTTATACCACCGCATTATTTGATAGAAGCTTCTGCTAACGAAGGCTATGATGATGAATACGCAGGTCGCGGAGATGCTTATTCTTTTATAAAAGATTTTCCTGGCGGCGGAAAAATGGGCTCACCTCAAATTATCGCTTCTTTACTTTTTACTTGGGCTAAATTTTTTGACGAGATAAAAATTTATTTAGACCAGTTTGGTGATTTATTAAAAATGGATTATGACAGTGAAAGCACTGTATCTGATCAGATGCTCATGTTTTTTGCAAACCATTATGGTTTCGATCTACCGACAAATTTCGCTAATGCTAGCATCTCTCAGTTTCACTTTGGTAAAAATTTAAATTATGAACCGTCTTTATCTGCAAAAACTTTAAGAAAGATACAAGACGAAATATGGCGAAGGATGTTAACAAACCTTAACCATATTATCAGATCTAAGGGTACTATTCACGGTATAAAAGCTCTTTTAAGAGCGGCTGGTATAAACCCTGATAACAATTTTAGATTCCGAGAATTTGGAGGATCCAGAACTATAACCACTGATGACTCTAGAAGAAAACTTACGCAAATATCAAAAATGCTCAGCTTAACTGGTTCTAAATCTTCAATTAGATCTCCATTTCTAAGCGGTTCTAGAGTTACAGTTGGCTGGCCGACTCCCCAAGGAACTTTTGTAAAAACACCAGCAGCTATAAGAGACTTTGGGTTGCACGGTGTTTCTAATCGTCCATCTGACGGTTTGTTTACAACGGCTTCATGGACCTATGAGGGAATATACAGTTTCGCTAATTTTATTTCTGACACGCCACCAACCCAAAGCCTTATGAGAATGTATGTCACAGGGACTCACGCATCTACGAATACGGGAGATGGTGGATGTATAGTAAATTTAGTTGCATGCGGTACAGGATCAGGACAATATGAATCTGGGTCTCTTAATCTTTTTGTTAGATCTGGCATTGGCGCTTCTGATCCTACTTTAGAAATGACTGTTAGGGGCGTGAATATATTCGATGGTAATAAGTGGCATGTTACAGCAGGGCGAGACATAGGAAGTGTTACTGGGTCTTTTATTTCTGCTTCTTATTTTATTCGAGCTGGTAGACAAAATGCAGGAACTATCGAAGAATATTATTATACTTCTTCTTACTTTAAGTCTGCGGATGCTATGAGTGATACTCTCAGCACAGTCAGTTCTACTTATAATTCTTCTGGAAGTTATTTTATAGTAGGTTCTTCTTCGTTTAGTAATACTTCAGGAAATAGATTCTTAAATTCAACGTCTAAAGTAAAGAATGCTCTCGCTCGTCAATCTACAACCGCTGGAGAAGTAGCAAGAATTAGATTTTGGACAAAAGCCTTAACTCAAAAAGAAACTAAAGAGCATTTAAAGAATTTTAAATCTTTAGGTGTAGATAATCCATTGGTTAATTTTAACTTCGATACTGTAGTTACTGGAGCTTTTGAGAGGCTCAGGATTGATGCGGCAATAGACCAAATGGTTACTAAGTCAGATGGACATGGAAAAATTGCGATATTCGATTTTAGCCAAAACAAAATGCATCTTTCTGGAACTTTGTTCCAGCCGGCCGTAAGAGTCATACACCCAAGATATTTTAGTTATTCTATTTTAGACCCTAAATGGGACGAAAGATCAGCAGAAAACAAAATAAGAGTGCAGGGATTTCAAAAAGATATAAACATAGAGCAGTTTAATGCTTTAAAAGCTCCAGTTAGAAATATTCGCCCCGATATAGCAACTTTTGACGATACTAGATTTAGTATAGAAGTTTCAGCAGTAAGAGCATTGAATGAAGATATCGTTTTGATTATGTCTTCTCTTGATTTCTTTGATGAAGCTATCGGAGCTCCAGAGCTTCAGTTTGCAGTCTCCTATCCTGAGTTAGAAAAATTAAGGAGAATATATTTTAATAGGCTTGATGGAAAACTAAATTTTAAAACCTTATTTGAGTTTTTTAAGTGGTTTGACGACTCTCTCTCTTTAATGATAGAAAGATTAATTCCGCGCCACACTAATTTTCTGGGGATAAATTTCGTAATAGAGTCTCATCTGCTAGAAAGAAACAAAAACGCATATTCATCTCAAGCGTCAGTATATTTGGGTGAAGAAGACAGAAGACAACTTCAAACCGATCTTTTGCTTAAGCAAATTGTTATAACCCTAAAGAGAATGTAATGTCTAGTAATGTATATCCACCGTTAAGCGCTTCAATACCATACATCCAGGGTACAAATGTCAATACTTATGAAATATTTTCTCAAAGACTTTTGGGCGTTGTTGGTAGAAGCTCTAGATCTAAAATAGTTTCGCTTACTAAAGTTGCTTCATCTTCTGCTGCAGGATATGGACTTCCAGCTGGTGGCTCTGGTTTCAAAGTAATAAACCAAACTAGTGACAAATATTTTGATGATTCTCTTTATCAAGAGGGCGGCGTTTCTGTAATGAAAGGAGCTGGACCCTCAACTGTTTCTTACGCTCTAATAACAGTAAATAGAGACAGCTTTGTTGACCCGGGCTCACCCTTTCTTAACATTCGAGTTTACGACAATGAAACTGGATACGTTGGCATATCCGAGGATTTAACGGCAGAAACAGGGTCATACCCCATCGAGGATTCCGCCACCGGTATAACAAGGTATGCTCCACAGTCTTCGGCAGGATTGTCTGGTGGCTGGTATATTTGGGGTTCTGACATCGCGTGGAGCGGAGGTGGTAAATCAAGATACGTGGGAACCCTTTCCGAAGCCGGTTTTAGGTTTTGCACTACAGGATCCAATGCTGCCGACACCGTCGTTACAGGAGCTGCAGAGATAGCAGAAGATATATTTCAACAAATTTCTGCTTCTATACACTTTA
>MDSZ01152197.1_pt1 | contig 15465 bp, 13 predicted proteins | sample 811201 | NCBI WGS metagenome assembly MDSZ01 (sample SAMN05326647, study PRJNA326480) | marine metagenome | isolation source: seawater | place: Indian Ocean: North | collected 2010
TTTAAAATAAACTCTATTCCTTTTCCTCTATAAAAACTGCCAGTATAAACACATGATAACTTAATTTTATTCTTTTTTTGTACGTGCTTGAAATCTTTTAGGTCTACACCGTCATCAAGAACTATGAATTTTTCCTTTTTAAAATTAAAATGACTATTAAGATTTTTATGAATTAGAACATAATATTGTTTATTACAATATTTTGTAAATCTAAAAATTTTAAAAATTATGTTTGTTAATCCAGAATTTTGATGATGAATTTCTAAAAAGTTTTTTATCCCAAAAAAAGAAAATACCATACTTGTAATAATACTACGTGAAAAGATGATAGTTTTATCATCTCCTATTTTTTTGAAATAATTGAATGCATTCATTGCTAAATTAATTCGTTTAAAAAAATTTACATTTCTTTTATTGCTTAATTGTTTGATATAAAAAATGGATTTTAAATTGTAATTTTTTTTTATACTTTTAAAGGATTGCGTATTGTTATTAATTAATAAATGTACTTTATATTTATTTGAGAATTCATCGCACATTTTAAGAATTTGAATAGCTTGCGCTGACGTATTTGGAAAAGATATATCAGACACATAAATTAATTTGTTCATTTATTTAGCTTTTATTTTTCTTAAAATATTTTTTAATTTAATAATATTGCTGTCTAGAGAATAAGATTTCTCAACTTTAGTAAATGAATTCAAAATAAATTTTTCTCTAAGCGTTTTATCTACTTTTAATTTTAATATTTTTTTAACCCAATCATTTGTATCTTTACATAAAAAACCGTCTTTTTTATGTCTAATTACAATTCTATTTTCTCCAACTGGAGATGCTAAGACTGGTATACCAGAACCCATATATTCAATAATTTTAAATGCACATTTTCCAAGAGTTTTTTCATCTTTTACAAGAGGCATAACTCCTATATCAAATTTTTTAATTTCTTTTACTGTTGAATTTACATTTTTCCAATTGATATGATTTTTATACTCAAATTTTAATCCTTTTATAGATCTAAATAATCTCAAAATTTTATGATTATTTGCCATACCAATTAATCTAAATTTGAATTTAATTTTTTTCTTAATCAATTCTTCAAAAATTGGTCTAAGAATTAATAGATTTTTATAATGATTATTCCCATTTCCAATCCAACCAATTGTGAAAATTTTATTTTTTATTTTCTTTATACATTTATATTTTTCATGAGGTATTGATGTAGGAAGTTTATAAGTTTTTATATTTTTCTTTTTTGACCATTTATAAAGTGTATTACTTCCAACAATAACAATATCCGATATTGATGTTAAAATTATAGTACTTAACTTAGTAAAGGGTTTTATATATATTGCGTCATCGAAATCAAAAATTATTTTTTTTTTGTAAAAAAATTTAAGAAAAATTATTATTAATAAAAAATCAAAATTATAAACTGTTTTGACTAAATAAATTATGTTATTTTGATTTTGATTCTTAATATATCGATAATTTAGATATAATTTTTTTAATCTAGAAAAATTAAATTCATATCTATTATAAATCTCATCTATTTTTATTACCTTAGTAATATATGACTCTTTCAATTTTTTAGAAAAAAGATATCCTCTAAATCTGGCAGTAGCACTGTTTACACTTTTATTTACAAAAAAAATAATTTTCAAATTAAACTTCCTTTTTAACGATTATTGTAAAAGTGCTAGATAATTTTAGTAAACTTAAAATTAATGTAAATGGATTTAATAAGTTTACTATAATGTTATGTATTTTTGGTCTTTTTTTTAAATTAAATAACTTATAAAAACTTTTAACCTCTACAGCTGAATTTCTAGAGTAAAGAATTTTTATTTTCGTAAACTCTAATTCATTTAATATTTTTTCTAAATTATGATCAGAAAATATATGTAAATGTCTTGGTATATCTAAATTATGCCAATGTTGACCAAACATTTTTCTAGATAAAGAATTAAAATTTGGTGTTTTTATAATAAGAATACCATCTTTTGAGAGTTTCTTTTTTAAAAGTAAAATCAAATTTTTCGGATCAATTATATGTTCGATTACAGAGCTTAGGTTAATTACATCAAAATAATCATTAGGCATATTATTTAGAAAATTACTGGAGTAAAAAGATACATTTTTAGTTTTAAGATTGTCTATATTTTTGTTGAATTTATCGTATCCAAAAAAAGTCCAATTAGAATATTTAGAGCTTAATTGTTTAATATTTTTGCCATTACCACATCCATAATCCAAGTAATTAATCTTTTTGCTAGAAAACCTCTCTAATATTCTCTCTAAATTATTCATTTTTAATTTTTTCATAATTAAATTTTTAAAATATGTTAAATTTTTACTTTTGGTATTATTAGGACTCATATCTTGGGTATATACCTTGTAGTTTGAAGGATAATACTTTTTTAGTTCTTCTTGCGTTGGCATTGGTTGCAAAGAAGTGACCTTACAATTTTTACATTGATAAATATCAAATTTTTTTTTGTCAACTTTCATGTAACTGTCTGATCCGCTCAGGATGAAAATTGTCTCTAAAGATTCACAAAGATTACATTTCATTTTAAATAATGTTTACTATCAAATTCTTGTAAAAATTTTTTTTCATAATAATTATAATTAGTAAGATATTTTTCACATTCTATTTTTTCTTCATTTGTTAAATAAATATTAAGATTTTCGTGAACAGCGGAAGTTCTTTTTTTAAATTCAAGAAATTTCTTTTCGTTAACTTTTAATTCAAGTCCAAGTTTATTTATAAATTTTTTACAATACTTATAGTTTTGGTCTGCATCATCAATTCTGAATATTAGAATTTTATTTTTATCAATAGTTGAAATCTCATTATATATTTTTTCTAGTGTTGTAGAAATGAATAAGGCTATCTTTCCAATTTGTGAAAGAGACTTAAATTTATCATTACTTACTCTTAAATTAATTATTCGTCCATAAAAATGGCTTCCCAATTTTTCAGATTTTTCAAGGAATTGGTTTATATCTGTTTTAATTTTTTCTTTATACCACCCTTTATTTTTGAAAGAACGCATCACCCTATTAAAACTTGGAACCAATATAATTAATTTTTTTGGTTGTAGTTTTTCATATAAATATTTTATACCATGGGAAAAATAAGGACTTGAAATATAACTTACGTCTCCAGTTTCCCAGTCAGATAAAATTTCACTTTTTAGTAAATCTAAAAATTCTTCATTATAATTTTCCACGTTATGAGATTTACAGTATCGAAAAAATGATTCTTGTTTAGGATTTCTTTCTCCGAATGCTGTAACTTTGCCAATAGAGTTTATAATATCTATTAACCATTTTGCACCTCCTCGTCCAACCTGCGTTTGTAAAAATAATATTTTACTATTTTTTTTTGAGTCGTAAATTTTATTAATCTCGTTTCTGCCATAACTATGATAAATATTTTTTGGTTTTGTATTTCTAAATTTTCTATTGAAATATTTAAATTTTATAACACTGAAAATATATTTATTTTTTTCTATAAATTTTTTTACAAACATTTTTAATTAAAGTACTAGATGTTCCTTTTGTGTATTTTATAAAAAAAACTTCTGTATCAAGTTTTTTTAGTCTTTTTTTCAAATCCTTCCACTTTTCTGAATTTTTCCAGTCATCACCTTTAAAAATAATATTAAATTTATATTTTTTTTTTGCTAATATTTTGTCATCTACCTTTTCTTCAACAACTTTATCCACATATTTCAAACTTTTAATAATTAAATATCTTTCTTTAAACGGTATAACGGGTTTTTTATTCTTTAATTTTTTGGCTAATTTATCATTCGATACTGCTACAATTAAAAAATCACATTTTTTTTTAGCTTCTTTTATTATATTCAAATGTCCTATATGGAATAAATCAAATATACCTGTTGTGTAACCAATTTTCATAAATATATATCACTTTCTTAATATACTTCCATTTTCAATAAACAAAATTTCGTCACAAAAACTAACTAATTTTTTGTTATGAGAAACAATAATTATTGTTTTGTTGTTTTTTAAATTGTTTAAAGTTTCATAGAATCTATTTTCTGATTTTTCGTCTAAATTATTTGTAGGCTCATCAAGAATTATAATATTTCTGTCTTGGTACAAGCATCTTGCTAAACCAAGTCTTTGTCTTTCACCGCCAGACAGATTTATACCATCTTCTTTAACAAGTTCATTTAACCCTTTTTTATTTGAATATTTTATTAAATTAACTTTGTTTAGACAATCATAAAGCTTTTTTAAGTCTATAAAATTTTCATTTTGGAAAAGTGTAACATTATCCTTGATGGATGCTTCGAACAAATAAATTTTTTGAGTTACTATACCAAAATTTTTTTTCCAAGCTTCTTCATTTATAATATCTTTTTTATCATCTACTATAACTGAACCTTTAGATGGTTCTATTAAACCTGTAATAAGGTCAATAAAAGTACTTTTACCGGATCCACTTTCGCCTATAATTCCAATAATCGTATCTTTTTTAATTTTAAGATTTACATTGTTTAAAATATTTATTTTTGATTTCGGATAACTAAAAGATATATTTCTTAATTCAATATAATTATTAAATTCACATTTAGTTTCATCATTATTTTTTTTTAACTTATAGTCTCTTGAAATTACATCATTTAGTGCAATAATTGTAGGTAAAGCAAAATTAATTGCCTGTATATTATTCATAGTTTTATAAAATGAGGGTATAATTTTAAAAGTTGCTACTATATAAATCGCTAACGAACTTATCATTTGATCAAATGATAACCCCTTATTGTAGAAATAAATAATTATCATCATTAAAAAAAATAAAACTGCTATCTCAAGTAAGTTTTTTGGTATTATTAATAGTATACTTTGTTTAAGATAAATATTTTTTAGTTTGTTTGCTATATTTAAAAAATCTTCCGTAATTTTTTTTGAAAAGTTAAAAAATTTAATTTCTCTTAATCCTCTTATAGCCTCTAAAACTCTTTGATTTTTTGTTTTTTCATATTTTCTTCTATATCTTCCATAATTAAACAATCTATTTTTGTTTAATTTAAAAAATAGAAAACAAATTATTACAGCAATGAAAACTATAATAAGTATCTTTAAGTCACTATGTAAGTACAAAAAAAATAACATTGAAAATATAATTAACAATTCTGAAATAGTAGAAAAAAATGGAAGAATTAAATTAGATTTCAAAATTGTTGTTTCCTCATTAATATCTCTTAATTTTTCTGAAGTGTTTTTATCAATTGTGGAAAACCATGACCCATGAATAAAATCTTGAAGTATTTTTTTCTGCATTGAAATTTGAATATCTAAAGTGCATTTGTTAAATAGGTAGTTATTTAGTATAGAAAGAAAAAAACGAATTAAATTTATTATAAGAATAAATATAAGAAAAAAGTATAAAACACTTGTTTCTGGTATTTGTTTTAATGCTTTTTCGAAGTTAATATTAAAAAAATTCATCTCCTGACCGGACAAATATTGCAATACTGGAATTAATGATGTTATTCCAATAACCTCAAGCAAACTTATCAAAAATATTAATGGAACAAAACAAGAGAGTGAAAAAATATTTTTTTTGCCTATTATTAATAATAATTTTTTTAATAAATTATTTTTCATTTCAGTTCATTAAAAATAAAATTATTTAATCTTTTGCCTGACTTACCATCGGAATTCCCGACTTCAATTTCTAGTTTTTTTAAATTCATTTCTGAAATTTTTTGATCAAATTTGATTTCTTTGTTTAAAAATTTTTTCATCAATTCAAAAAATTTTTTTTTTGTTTCAAACTCAAAAATGTTCGTAGTTTGAGAAAAATCGAAAGTAAACTTTTTGTATTGCTTTTTTATATCAACCAATGGAATTAAAACTGGTTTAATTGATGCCATTGCTTCATAAATTATTGTACTATTAAAAGCAATACATAAATCAGCATACTTTAAAAGATATGATCCTGTGCCTTCATTTATTATTTTGACATTTTTGAATTGTTCAAACTTTTTTAATCTCTTTATTTGATCTGGATTACCAGTTTTTGTCTTTATGATAAGATTAATATTTTTATTTTGACACATGTATTCAAATAATATTTTTTCAAATTTTGATGCATTATTATTCCATGTGTAATTTTCTAAGTTTTCGTTTGGAAGATTATAAAACTTTCCTCTTATATATGGCAAACTTACCACGTCTTGTATAGCGTAATAAATAATAGTAAAAAGTTTTTTTGAATTATTTTTTTTATTGCTTCCAAATTCAAATGAATAATCAATTCTTGAACATCCCACTACGAAAATATTTTTTTTTTTTATAATTTCAGATTTGACCAAAACATTTTTTTCATCATGATTATAAACTACAATTTTGTCACCAGAATATTTTTTAATATATTTTTTATACATCAGCTCATCTAGAATTCTTTTTCCAAAGGATTTTGTACATTCTTTGTGAAGAGTTATAAACTTTATGTTATTTTCTTTTGATGCTGTAGCTAAATCCCAATCTGTTAAGTTAGTTAAATTAAAGTTTGCTATAATTGAGATCCTAAAAAAAAACTTATAATATTTTATTATCTTTTTTAAAAATTTTTTATATTTAATCCTATTATTAATTAATTCTTTATCAGAATTAAAATTTATAAAAGTATTATAATCATCACTACGTTTGACAAAATAATGGAAAATTACTTTTATATTTGACCTTGCTAATATTAAAGTATCAAAGTAAACCTCTTTTTTATAATAAACAGAGTACAAATCATCCATCCCGCCACTTTTGTGGAAAACTAAAATTTTTTTGTTATTTTTTGTATTAGATATTTTTTTGGTCAATAAAGCTAATTTTAAAAAGGTTAAAAAAGGTAAATTAGTTTTTAGGCCAAAGTAAGCTATGTAATTTAATAAATATTTTATTGTGTTTTTGAAATATTGCATTGTCTAAATCAGTTCAAAATAATTGCATCTTTTAAAGGTTTTTTTTGATCTATTTCATCAAACCTTTTTTTAAAAAATTTAAAATCTTTTCTAAATTTTTCTATATATTTTTTAAATTTATCTTTTGATGGAATCTCTTTTTTTTTTCCTATATAGAAAATAGTATTATCGCTTTTTAAACCTCCTTTATTAACAGGACCTGTTAAATTTATTTTATCAGTAGAATATAAATGATTGAAACCATGTTTAAAAAGAAAAGTCCTAAAAGTATTCAATGAATAAATTCGGTGATGATTATGATTTAAAAACATCATGCTATTTCCAATGGGATTTCCTCTTCCCTCTAAGACTATCAATCCGTTGTGTTTTAAATATTTAAAACATTTTTTTAGAACTATATTTGGATCATAAACATGTTCTAATGAACCTATTATTATAATTATATCAAAAGATTTTGGATTAAAGTTCATTTTTTCTGCCTCTATAGCTTTTAAATCCAAATTAAAATATTTTTTTCCAAAACTTACCCATTTTTTATCTGGATCTACACCAACGCAATGCCAGTTTTTTTCTTTAAATGGCTTGAGCATCCCTCCTAAAGAACACCCAACATCCAGAATTGATCCTTTTTTTTGATTAAAATTTTTTTTTAAAAAATTTAGTAAATATTTACCTCTTTTTTGTATATCTTGAAGTTGTAGCTTATTAGGTTTTTGAGACTTGTATTTTCTTTTTCTATAAATAATTTTATAATAATCGTCATAAAATTTTTTTTCAATCTTATACTTCTGAAATAACAAGTTACATTTATTGCAAAGAAAAAAAGGGAAGTAACAAAAAATATCGAATAAATTTTTGTTTTTACCTATATGAATTCGACTACGTATTATATTATTTTTTTTATTTCCACAAATCTCACAATTATTAATTTTAAATTTATATTTTTTTTTTAATCCGAGAAATTTTAAATATTCTTCTATTTTTTTTTGATCAAATTTACTGGTCATTGTTTACTATTTTATACAAAGATAACCCTCGAAACATATATGTTTAAAAATAGTTGTAATATCCACAAATCCTGATCTTTTTAATAAACCAGTGTTTCCAAACGTTGAAAATGGCTCTAATACCCCTCTCAGTGATTTTTGTTTTTCTATTATTTCTTGATTTGAAAAACCATTCTCCTCCTTGAAATCAAGATACAGTGAATTTAATATATCTTGAAATCTTGCATCTGGAGCCCTGACTTTTTCGAACATAATAAATGCTCCACCCCAGTTTAAACTTTTGTAAATTTTGTTTATTACATTTTGTCTATATTTTGGTGGTATAAACTGAATTGTGTAATAAGACACAATTAAATCTGATTTTTTTAAATTCTGCTTAAGAATATTTGAGTGTACTATTTTAAAATTTCTAATCTTTTTCTTTTTCAAATTCTTTCTTGCAAAGTTAATCATTTGTTTTTCACTGTCTAAACCTATCAAATTCACCTTTTTATTTGAAAATTTATATAACTTTTCAATTAAATTACCTGTTGAACATCCAATGTCATAAAAATTTGAGTTATCTTTTAAAAAAAAATCCGATAATTTTAAAATTATCTCATGACCTAAATCATATTCAGGTACTGATGCCGTTATATGATTGACAAACTTATTTGGAACATTTTTCCCAAAATTCCAACTACCTCTTTTTTTTTTAATATTAATTTTCATAAATACAGATAATTTATATCGTTCAAATTTTGAACAGTAAAGCTTTTTTTTGTTATTTAATGTTTTTTTATATTACTTTTGATAAATAATGTTATTTATTTCTTTGTTATAACTTTTAGTAAGAGATTTTACTATATCATCACATAACGCAATTTCGTTTTTGGAAAGATTAATTTCTCTGTTTAGTCCTCTTAAATATCTTGATGATTTTTTTATTTTATTTAAGTCGTTATTTTTTAGATCAAAATTATCGTCATTTAAAATTAATTTTAAAAAATTTTTTTCATTATTAATAAATTCTTTATAATTTATAAATAATTTTTCTGCTTCTATTTTAGAATTATACCAAGAAATAACAAACTTTACATGGAAAGGTGTGTAATTAAGAATTATATTTTTATTCATACTGCTTACGGTCATATTTTTATGTAATATACAAAAGGGATTTTTATCATAAATTTTTTCCTTGATAATTTGATCTCTTAAACTACAAATTGTTTCATATATATTTCTTGTTTGTATTATTACCTTATGTTTCTTAGAAATATACTTAGAAATATAATCATCAAATAAAGAATGTTGATGTGAAGTAAAAACATTATCCTTAAAATTGGATAAAGTTAAATTTTTATACAATTCATTAATATCAGTAACTTGCGGTCTGTTCCTATAAAAAGGAACTGCTGGAAGTACAGTAAAATTTTTATTAATAAATATATTTTTTAAATATGTTGAAGCAGATTTAGGTGTACAAAAATGCCAAATGAAATTGCTTGTTCTAATTTTCTTTTTTATTTTTTTGGCTTTTAAATTAAATATTAATCTATTTATATTTCTTATCATTGCTTATCATCTCATAAATAAAATTAGAAATTTCAATATAACCTTCCTCTGTAAAATGTCCTTGAGTTTGATAGGGGATCAAAGCCATAGGATTTTCGTGATTTTTAAAAAAATTGCCTGTGTCTATCAGTTTAATATTATACTTATTTACTATATTTAAAATATCTTTCTTATGCGTGCAGTTAGGACAAATCCCTGGATTTTTTTTATATCTACCATAGTTTTCCAAGTACACAAAATAAAGGTTTACATTATTTTTTTTTAATGAATTGACTATATTATTAGTTACAACTTCAAAATCTTTTAAATTTATATATTCATTTTTATGTTTAAAAATTATCTGTCTTATATGGTATAATTTTATGTATTGAGAAAATAAAACTCTTTTTTTTTTTGAATAATTATTATTAATTTCTTCTTCCTTGGTTTCAAAATATTTTCCTTCAATTTTTTTAAAAGATTGGTTAATACGATTTTCAATTATTTCATTAATTATACCTTGCTTGGCAATTAAATTTTGTTCATAATCTTCGTCTTGCAAATACTTTCTTAGAGTATTTGATTTCATTTCAAAGTTTAAATCTGACAGATCATTTCCCTCATAGTATATCCAAATCACATTATCAATATTTTGAAATTTTATAATATATTCTCTAATCACTGCAAGGATCGACAGCGGGCCAAACCCCCCTTGCCCTAAATTAATTATCCCACCTTCAATGGATTTTTTCCTTAAATTCCCAGTGAATGTATTTTCCTCATTTACACATGCACCATGAACCATGGAGTCGCCTAAAAATACAAAATTTATTTTTTTTTTGTCCCATTCTATATCTGGATTGTTAAATCCATACCGATCACTTTTATATCTTGAGTAATAACCTATTTCGTTACAATATATAGTTTCAACATTTGATTTTCCAGATAGTGGATAAACTGACATGTTTTCCTCTAAATAAAATTCTTTTGGAGGAACTACTTTAGATATATCTTTATTCTGTTCTTTTTCATCGAGATAAATTTTAGCAACTGACCTATTATCATATTCTGCATTATAAATTTTTTTATATTCTAATTTTTGATTAATAAATTGTTTTAAGGCTTTATTATCCAATTGATCTAAAATCAAATATAATTCAACTAAATAAAGAGAAAAAAATATAGAAAATGAAAGTAGCAAAATATTTTTTTTATTTTCATAAGATAATTTTATGTAACATAAACAAAAAATAAAAAAAAATATTATAAAAATAAAATATGGTTTATAATAATTATTAATATTGCCGTCATGAACAATTTGAGATTTATAGTAAATATATACAGATAATAGAGCTAACAATATATGTGGTATAAATATAATTATTTTATTTCTCATATACTAGTTAGATTTTAAAATCTAAATTTTTTTGCATTTCTAAGATCTATTTGATTATCTATATTAATTACATGATAATTTGTAATACTAATTTTACTTTTGTTTAAATATATTGATTTTTTTTCAATCAACTTTTTAATTTTAAAAATATAAAATAAACCGTTTCTTATATATGTATTATCTAATTGTTGTCTAGCAACCACTTTTTCTCCACTTTTATCAAATAGCTTAAAATAATTTTTTTTAGTACAAGTAATAATTTTTTTGGGATGAAATTTTTTTTCTACTTTTGAAACAGACCAAATACTATTTAAATTATTATCAATTAATTCGTTTAATGATTTAGTTATTTGACTCTTTTTTCTAAATGGAGAAGTTGGTTGTAAATAAATTAGAATATCAAAATTTTTGTTAATAGATTTTTTTAAATTATAAATTGTATTTTCTATTATTTGATAATCTGAAATAAAATCCCCAGAAAGTCTATTGGGCCTTATCATGCTATTAACTTTCATTTTTCTTCCAGTTTCTAAAATCTTTTTATGATCAGAATTAACTACAATGTGATCAACAAAATTAAGTGATTTTGCAAATTCTATAGTAATCTGAATGAGTGTTTTGCCGTTAATTTTTTTTAGATTTTTTAACTTTATTCCTTTACTACCACCTCGGGCTGGAATTATTATTAAGATCTTTTTATTTTTAAGCATTAACTAATTAGAAAATCCGTATTTATTGTCTATAGCTCCAAAGCCCCAATTTTTAACATACGTTTTTCTTTCATCTCTACTTAGTTTGGAAATTCTTTTATCTTTATAAAAACTGTCATCTTTGTAACTTGTTGTAGAAATTTCTTCAAAAATACAACCATTTTTATCAGTTCTAAATTTATGCCATACACCAGGCTTAACCAAAATTTTATCACCTGATTTTAGTATGGATTTTTTTCCATTTAAGGTCGAGATCAGTCTTCCTGATAAAATTTGGAAGGTCTCTTCTTTTTTCTTATGTTTGTGAAGTGGGTGTTTTTGGTTTGCAAAAAGAACAACTATTTTTTTTGCATAACTTCTATTAACACAGTTAAACAGAAAACAACCATATTGTAAAAACTTCCTAACTCCATAGTGATGTGAAATTTCTAAATCAAAATCTTCACCCAAATCTATTTGATTATTATTTAAAATCCCCTTTACATTGTGAATATAACTCGTGATTAGCTCTAAGTTTCTATCTTTTTTTATTATAATATTTTTTTTCGTAATCTTTTCATCTTTTTTAAATATTTTATTACTTATATTTACAAGCATTTTTGAGCTTATTTCAGAGGACGATAATTGCCCTTGTTGTTTTGGGAATGCAAAATAAACGTTTTCTTTATTTAATATAGTTTTCTTATTTATTTTTTTTTTAGCATATGCACCTCTATCAAGCATACTTAGGGTTTTTTTCTCGATTTTACTTATAATTTTTTTTTCGCCCCCAAGGGTAAGTTTTACATTCTCAAGATTTTTCAAATATTTTTCAAATTGATTAGGTGTAATAGAATAATTGTTAAGTTTGTATTTTTTGCTATTTAATCCAATATGTTTTTCAAACATTCTGGCTCCAGCTGAGTAAGCAATTGTTGAAGGTAATAAATTTTCTGGTTCCTCGTGAGTCGACCATCCTATTACTAAATTCTTATAACGTTTTTTTAATATATTTATCTGATTTAATTGCATGGTATCATTGGAAGAAGGGTAGATCGCGGTACAATGCATAATAGCAAATGATGTATTTCTCTGACTAAAAAAACTGACTATTTTGTCTATTTGGGCAATAGTTTTTCCTCCAGTTGAAATAATTTTCGGGATCTTAGATTCTCTTGCTTTTTCTAATAAGCTCCAATCATTTGATGAAACGCTTGCAATTTTCATAATATCAAATTTCATTTTTACAATTTTATCTATAGAACTTTCATCAAAAGGAGTGCAGGATGTTAATAATCCATTTTTTTTTATTAGTTTTCTTATACGCTCAAACTTATCTAATGACATTTCAGTTGAAAGGAACCTTTTAACAAAATGATTATCTTTATTATTAATTTGACTTGGGTGAATGAAAGTTTTTAAGTTTCTAAATTGGAACTTTATAGTGGCCTTTAGCCCTTTTTTTTTGACGATTTTTGAGAATAAATTTACAATTTTTTTTGCATGATTGTAATCTCCAAAATGGTTGTTAGCCATATCCAAAACGAATAAATTATTAAAAATATTATTATTCATATTAAAAAAACCTTCTAATTATTTTCATGCATTCAATTGCTTTGATAATATTGATTCTTGACAAAAAATATTTTTTTTTTGTATCTATACCACAAATGTGCTTTATTTCGCTAATAAATTCTGTAGATCTATCTTTTCTGAAAAAATTTTTCTGTTCTTTTCCGCCATTGATTAATCTTACAAGGTCATTATTTTTTTTAAAGTTATGAATCCAAGAAATGATTCTATTTTTTTTTAAATAGATATTTATTTCTTTTCTTGGATTTAAACTAAATAAATCTAATTCTAAATTTAATTTTTTTGATTTAGAATAAAATAATATACTTGAATACTTATCATATTTTTTATTTTTAGTAGTTGTAGTAAAAACGACTCTTTTGTCTAAAATATTGAATTTATTTTTAAAAAATTTATTAAGTAGACATATACTTAAATGTAATCCATGCGAATGTTCTTGTAAGGCTCCGCCTCCTTTTTTAAAATCTCCTAAATAGGTATCCTTCTCACTTTTAAGCCAAAAATGAGCATTCATTATTCCTCTCCATCCCTCTCTCCATTGTATATCAATAAATTCAATATCATTAGGGTTAACTGACTCTATCTTTTTAAACAAATAATTAATTGATGGAGAAATAGAGTGATTATAGCCACAAAATATATTTCCACTATTAATTTCTTTTTTGGATAATGAAAATTTTTGATTAAATACGCAAAGTGGTTTCTCTATAAGTATTTTTTTAAAATTTAAATTATTTTTACATTTTTTATATAATTCGAAGTGAGAAATTGGTGGTGTTCCAATTATTACTAATTCAAATTTATTTTTAAGTTTAAATACTTCTTTAAAATTTACTAATTTAATTTTATTATTCCATTTTCCATATCTTTTAATAAAGACTTTTTTTCTCATTCTTTTAAGTGCAGTCAAAGAAATATCTGTAACAAAAATATTGAATTTAAGTTTTAAACATGCATTGGTCATGTGATTGCCAATTGATCCTGCGCCAAAAATTAAAACATTTTTAACCATAAGTTTTCGAAAATCGATTTAGGAATATTGATGTTGTTAAAATAACAAATAAATAAAAACTAGATGAATTTTTACTTTTTTTGAAAAGTTCATACTTTTTTATGATTTTATTCTTATCAAAAATATCATTAAAAGTTGAATTTGATGAATTAATTGTGTCTATGAAAAAATCCTCTAAATAGGTTGAAAGCCATAGTTTTTGAGGATCAACAATATCTCGTTTATTTTTTTGAAAAAAACTTTTTAAATCATATGAATTTAATGTTTTTTTTAACAAATATCTAGAACCATATCTTTTATTGTATTTCTCTTTATTTTTAAGATGATAACAAAAGTTAAAAAGATTATGATTTAGAAATGGTACTCTAGTTTCAATACTATGCTTCATAGATATTCTATCTGTATATTTTAGCATTCTGGGTAATTTGATGTATTTGATATCATAAATCTGAGATTTTTGTAAATTGTTAAGTTTACATTTAGTTTTAAATTCAAGATTGTTTTTTGATTTAACGTAATCTGAGTAAAAATCTTTATTAAGTAAGTCTAGATCAACTCCTAGAGTACCATCTGTTGTATATTTGCCTTGATGTTTTTTTGTAAGCATTTTTTTTCTAAATATATTTTTTCCAAATTTTCTTTTTAAATAATCTGTATTATATTCGTCAGTTAAGTATGGAAAATAATTATAACCATAGCTGCCGAACATCTCGTCTCCACCATGTCCTTCAACAATAACTTTTAAATTATCTTCTTTTGCTAATTTGTATAAGGAATTTACTGCAAAGAGTCTCATAGAAGTAAATGGAGACTCTAAAGTTTCTGTTAAGTCACTCATATTATCAACCACATCAGCAGGTTTAAGTTTATAGATCTTATTTTTTAATCCTAAATATTTACAAGATTTTTTAGCAGCCTCAGATTCACCAAATTTTTTTGATATGAAATCATAAGTATATGTTGTCATTTGATATTTAAGATTCTTAGAAAAGTATGTGGCTAAAAAATTACTGTCAGTGCCTCCACTTAAAAATAATCCAATTTTCCTATCAGATATTAAGTGTTGATTCAGACTCTCATTGAGTAAGGTTTTTAATTTATCTGAGTTTGGACTTTTATAATTAAATAATTTTTTTGATAAATCCCAGTATTTGAACTTTTTTTTTTTATATTTTGTAAGCACAATATAATGACCGGACTCTATTGAAGATATATTTTTAAAAAAAGTATCCTCACCATGATCTAGATATCCATCTATTAAAAGATTACCAAA
>MDSZ01038613.1_pt1 | contig 15464 bp, 13 predicted proteins | sample 811201 | NCBI WGS metagenome assembly MDSZ01 (sample SAMN05326647, study PRJNA326480) | marine metagenome | isolation source: seawater | place: Indian Ocean: North | collected 2010
AATGTATGTAATGGTTTCCAACATGGTCTCATACCAATATTCGATAAATTACCCTTTTTAATTATAGAATTCTTATCTTTTTTTAATTTATTTCCTAAAACGATTGTTTGTAACCAATAATTACTTTTACAATTTTTTGGCTCCTCTAATATTCTTATTTCTTCATCACCTTCAAAATGCTTTTTATAATTTTTAAATATTTTTCTTTTATTACTAATCATCTCCTTTAATTTTTTAAGTTGAGCTAAACCTAATGCAGCATTTATATTAGGTAATCTAAAATTATAACCAGTCTCATCAAAAACATATTCCCATTTATGACCTAATTTTGCGGTAGTTGTCAGATGTTTTGCCCTTTTAGCTAAATATTTAGAATTGGTTAAAAGTACTCCACCCCCACCCGTTGTAATAGTTTTATTTCCGTTAAAACTTATAATTCCGAAGTCCCCAAAAGTACCTAAATGTTTTTTTTTATTAAACGATCCTAAAGCCTCTGCGGCGTCCTCAATAATTTTCAATCTAAATCTTTTCGATATTCTTTTTAATTGAGAAATTTCAGCAGAGTGACCAAACACATGAACAATTATGATTGCTTTAATAAATCTTTTAGTCCTTTTATTAAAACAAAGATTTTTTTTTATTACACAATTGTTTTGCAAATATTTCTCAAGTTTAAATGGATCAATTCCAAAAGAATTTAATTCTGAGTCAACAAAATTTGGAATTGCATTATTATAAATTATTGAATTTACAGTCCCAATAAATGTTATACTTGGGACTAAAACTTCATCATTAGCTTTGACATTAGACAACTTTAAAGCGATTTGGAGAGCTGAAGTGCCATTTACAACAGCAATAGCGTGTTTAGATTTAGTTAGATTTTTAATTTTTTCTTCAAATTCATTAACAAATCTTCCGACAGATGAAACAAAACCTTCTTTCAAACATAAATTTGTAAAAAATTTTTCATGTTTGCTGAATGTTGGTTCATGTAATGGCAAAAATTTTTTTGGAAATTTAAGAGCTTTACGCAATCTATTAATAACATAATTTGAGTCCATAATAACTTTTTTATTTAATTTCATAATTTCCATATAATTTTTTTTCTTCAAAGTTATTTTTTTTAATAAATTTTATTAATTCATCAATTTCATCTTTTACATTATGCTTTATTTGGAAATTTATATTAGATAGTTTTTTAAAATTAACTCTATAATTTCTTGGATCAACATCTCCTTCTTTAAATTTAATTTTTGAACCACTAATCTTTTTTGCTAATAATTCAGCAATTTGTCTCTTAGTAAAATTATTTTCATCACTTCCAGCATTATAAACTTCAAATTTAAAATTGTTTTTTTTATCCTCTAAAATTTTTAATATTAGTCTTGAAAAATCATTTACATGACAATAGGGTCTCCACGTGTCTGGGTCATAAACTACTAACTCATTTCCTTTTAAAAGTTCAAAAGCAAATTCATTAATGGTAAGATCAAATCTCATTCTTGGAGATGCTCCAAAAGCTGTTGCAAATCTTAATATTACTGGATCAAAGTTAATTTTTTCATTCTTGAGTGATAAAATAAATTTTTCAATTTCTACTTTTGCTTTAGCATACAGAGAAAGAGGATTTAATGGAAAATTTTCATCTGCAATTTCGTTGTCAGAAATCAAACCATAATTTGAACAAGTGGAAACAAATATTAATTTATCAAAAGAATATTTTTTAAGTATGTTAATACAATTTCTAATACCCTTAACATTTATTCTATCATGTAATTTTGGGTATTTTTTTGTTATTGGATCACCAACCAATCCACCTAAAATAATAACATCTGTAGTGTCCCTCATAAGATCTTGATAACCATTTTCTAAACATAAATCCCCATTAATTAATGAAAAATTTTTTAATCCTTGCAAATTTTTTGTAACATTAGAATTATTATAAATAAAATTATCAAGCACTTTAACCTTGTATCCTTTTTCTAACAAAAACTTTGATACTACTGTTCCAATGTATCCACCACCACCAATTATTAAAATATTTTTCATTTAATTTTTTTCTCAATTCTATATTTTGCTAAAATGAGATCCTCTGGATAATCAATATCGATCGCATAACCATCATTATTTTTAAAAAATTGTGTTTTACCTTTTACTATCAGGGATTTATATTTTTTAATAAAATTTATAGAGTTAATATAAACTGATCCATCAATAAAAAAGAAATTGAATTTATAGTTTTGTGATATTGAAATTTTTTTTTTTGGCTCAGCTAAATAATTCCATTTATTATTCTTTATCTCAACACATTCATAAGGATGTTCTCTCATTTTAGATACTGATGCCAAACTATTTAATTTTTTTTTTTTAAAAAAATTTAAAGATTTTTTAATATCAAAATAAGTGCGCAAAGGAGAAGTGGGTTGAAGCAGAATGATATATTTATATTTTTTAATTTTATTTTTAGATAAATAACTCAAATAATTCAACAAAACATCCATCATTGAAGAGTGATCTTTAGAATATTTTTTTGGTCTTTTATGAATATTAAGGAAACCTTTTTTGATACAATGATTTCTAATTGCAGTATTGTCTGTAGAGATAACAGTATCAATATTTTTAAATTTCTTGCAAATGTTAAGCGTGTAATCAATTAAAGGTTTGTTGTTAATTTTAATTAAATTTTTATTCTTGATTCTTTTGGAACCTCCTCTTGCTGGAATTAAGAATAAATAACTCATTTGTATTTAATAATTTTTAGTGATAACTCTTTATATTGTTTTGTTGATTTATTTCTAAGAATAGGAATTGCTATACAGCTATTAAGTATTTCAAAACTTTTTTTTGATCCTCTAACTTGTTTTTTTGATAATGCATGATCCCAAAAATAACTACAATGCCATTCCATAGCGTCAGGTAAATTTTTTGTACCAAATTTCATTTCATTGAGTAATTTTATTATTTTTTCTCTCTTTTTTTTGTTTTTTTGAATTAATATAAAAGTATCATTTATACATTTACTCCCTTGTGGAATTTTTCTAATTATAAAATGATCAGCTAATTTTTTTTGTAAAACCTTATATCTTTTTACATTTGAACTAATTATTTCTTTAAGTTTTCCTAGCTGTACAGTTGCAATTGCTCCTTGAAGTTCTGTCATTCTATAATTAAAACCAAAAATTTTTCTCGTATCTCTGCCTCTTGGAAATTTTTTGTTATTTTGATGACCGTGATCATGAAACTCTCTAGCATAATTGGCTAATTTTTTATTATCAGTTAAAATCATTCCTCCTTCACCAGAAGTAATTATTTTTCCATGATCAAAACTAAATACCCCAACATCTCCAATTGTACCAAGAAACTTGTCTTTATATTTACCTCCTACAGCCTCACAGTTATCTTCTAATATTGGAATATTGAATTTTTTTGAATAATGCATAATTTTTGACATCTCACATGGTACCCCGAGCATATGCACAGGTATTATTGCTTTTGTTTTTTTATTTTTTAACCTTGGAATTTCTTCAGGATCCATATTTAATGAGTCATCAATATTAGCTATAATTGGGATCGCTCCACAATCCAATATTGCTTCAATAGTAGCTATAAAATTAAATGATTGTGTAATAACTTCGTCCCCTGCTTTAATACCTAAAGATTTTAAAGCAACTTTAATAGCAGCTGTTCCTGAAGAAACAGCTAAACAATTTTTTGATTTAAAATATTTATTAGAAAGCTTCTCAAAATCCCTAACATAATATTTTTTTCGAATCTTATCAAAACCATGAGCTATAAGTGTTCCACCCTCATAAAATATTTTTTTTACAATTTTTAATTCTTTTTTATCAATCCACTCAAATCCAGGCATTTAAATTCTCTCTAAAATTTGTTTTTTTAAACTTTTCTCATAATCTTTTTTCATATAATTCAAAATTTTTGACCCATAAGGAATAAATCTCAAAGTAATTCCTCTTCGACTTAAATTGCTATTGTTTTTTTTACTACCATGAACAACTAAAGCATTATGAATTATACAATCCCCAGGTTCTAACTGGGGTATATTTATCTTATATTTTTTTATTTTCATTAACGATTTTATTGTTTGTGAACTGCCTGGAGCAAAAGATGGCTTATGTTCAAGTAAACCTAATTTGTGACTACCTTCATAATAATACACACCTCCATTTTTCTTATTTGCTTTATCAAGAGAAATCCAAACGGTGATGCCTTTGTTGTTATTAACACACCAATAAAAATTATCTTGATGAGGAGGAGATTCTAAACCATATTTAGATGGTTTTGCAAAATATTCAGAGCCGAAATTTTTTGGTTTTGATCCCAATATATTTTCTACTAAATATTTTTTTTTAAATTTATTTCTTAATTTTTTAGTCCATATCCATTTTTCAAGATCATGAATAGAATTTACCATATCATTTTTTGTAAAATTAATTTTTCGGTTTTTTTTGGGCTTATATTTTAAAGCATAGATTTTTAAACTTTTTGAACAATTTATTATCTCAGATTTTGATAAAAAATTTTTTATGACAAAAAAACCTTTTTTTTCATATTCTCTAATATCTTTGTTATTAATCACAATAATTTTAAACCTCCTTTAGTTAGTTCATAAATCTTATCACATTTAGATAAAGTGGATAATTTATGTGAAATTATTATTATCGTTTTAATTTTACTAAAATTAAGAATTTCTCCTATAATTTTCTCCTCTGTGTGATTATCTAAAGCGCTTGTAAACTCGTCTAATATTAAAACTTTTGGATCATTATAGAAAGATCTAGCTATTCCTATTCTCTGTTGTTGTCCACCTGAAAGTCTAGAACCTAATTCACCGACTGTTGTATTAATACCTTTTTCTAAGTTTAAGATAAAATTTTCTAGCTGAGAATTTTTTAAACAATTATTTATCTTATTTTCATCAATATTATTCTCATCAACACCTAACGCAATATTGTTTTTAAGAGTATCATCAATAAGTACAATACTTTGTGGCACATAACCTATATTTTTTTGCCATGAACTGGGATTTTGATTTATATCAACTCCATCGACCAATACTTGTCCATTATTGGGTTTTAATAAACCTAAAATTATATTAATAAAAGTTGTTTTACCAGCTCCACTTGGTCCTTTTATTCCAATTATAGATCCATGTTCAATTTTCAAATTTATATTGCTTAAAACTTCATTTTCATTATTTTCGTATTTAAAAGAAATATTATTCAAAATTAAATCTTTCTTAATTGAGAAATTAATTTTCTGATCATTTGAATTTTTTTCTATTGAATTTTGGATTTTGAATTCCTCTGATAAATTATTTAAAACAGGTAGAGCGAAATGAATTTGCTGTATATTATTTATCATTCGTATAATTGAAGGTAGTAATCGAAATGTTGCTGCAGCGAATAAACCGATAGTAGCAATAATATTATTTGTTCCATCATCGATATATGTTAAAATTAAAATTAATATAGTAAATCCAAAAATTGCAATTAATTCAAACCAATATCTTGGAAGTGACAAAACAAATAAATGTTTAAACTGATTAATAGCGGATATATTATTAGAAGAAATAAACCTTGAAATAAAAAATTTATCTATATTCAAAATTTTGATTTCCTTTATCAATCTAAAACTTTCTTGCATAACATTCAATTTATAACCATCTGCATTTCTTCTTTCCTGCCCCCAAAACTCAGCTTTTTTTTTTACTTTATTTGAAAATAAAATACCTATTAGACCAATGATTGTAATAGTTATTATTGAACCTAAGGGTTCAAAATAAATTAATAATAAAGATATGCCAATCAAAATAGTTATTTCAGTCAAAAACATCAATACTGAACTTAACAGAACACCGAAGTTGATTACATCATTAATATTTCTAATGAGCTCAAAAGAATTTTTATTTAAATAAAATTCATAAGGACGTTGTAAATAATTTATAAACAATTTTTCAGAAATAGATCGTTTAATATCTGTTAAAAATTTTCCTTGTTTATATGAAATTAATGTTAAAAAAATAGTCTTAAACAAATATACAAATATTAAACAACCTAGACTAATAATTATTAAATTTATCTTTGGATACTGATTTAAATCTAAATTATTTAAAAATACAAATTTTGAAAAAGTAATTTGATCTTGAGTGAATATATTAATTATTGGAATAATCAGACTTATACCAATCATTTCCAATAACATCGCTATAATTGAAAAAAAAATAAAAAGATTAAATTGAAAAAACTGAGTTTTAGATAAATGTTTTTTTATTTTTGAATAAATATTATTTTTAAATATCATATTTAAATATCTTTATTTTTTGAAATTTTATTTCTGTCTTGAAATGAAAGTTCACTTTTAAGCTCATCATATTCTTTCATTTTTTGTTTCATAAAATTTATTGTTAACTTTGTTTTTTCAGTAATACCTTTTGGTGTAATTAAATAAGTGTAAGAAAGTTTATTAGGATTGTTTTTAAAGTTTCTAAATTTAATTAAACCTTTTTTATTTAGAGCTTTTAAACAATAGTTAATTTTACCTAAGCTTAAATTTAGATCTTTTGCTAATTGCCTCTGTGTACTTGTAGGTTTTTTAATAAGCTTTCTTAAAACATTAAACTCATCAATTTTTTTAAACATGTTCAAATATTGAACATTAAATACATGCTGATAGGTTAAATTGCAAGTTTTATTAAATTTTCAGTCTAATTCTTTAATTTTTTTGAGTACTTTTTTATGTTTTTCAATTCATTTTTATAAATTTTAAATTCACTAGAATTTATAAATTTTGTTCCAGGTACAAGACGAGATTCCCAATTTTTTGGGTTTGTTGGATCATTTAAACCGTCTTTACTTCCTTCATTAAATTTTAAAAATTTAATGTAACGCTTCATTAAAAATCTATCTTTTTTAATTTTTTGAATTCCTAATTTTAAAATTTTTTTATCAATTTTTTCCACATCATAACCAATTTTTTTTAATCTTTTTTTACATAAGTGATTTATTAAATTTATCTCCCAATCATTTAAATGATTTTTCCATGCATTTATTCTACTTTTAGAAAACCCATAAACCTTTTTTTTTTCTCCATATGCTGTTTCATTTACATAATTAAATTTATTTTTTAATAGTAGTTTCCATTTTTTGTCATTAATCATATTTTTATCAAACTTAAGATTTAAAAATTTACAAAGTTTCCGACTAATTTTTTCAGGGTTTTCATGCATATCTTCAAATTTTATTAAAATATATCGTCTACTTCCAAATTTTTTTTTATATGATGAATAACTATCAGCTGAATGTATCCAATTAAAAATACTATTCAAATATTTATATCCTTTGCTAAATGTAATTTTTTTCCATGAAGATAACATAGCTCTTGGATCTCTTATTACATGGATTGCAACATTTTTTTTATTAAAAGATAAAAAGTCACCTATTGATTTCCATTCACCATTTGCATATTCACCTATAAACTTTTTTTTTGGAATATTTTTTAAAAGTACTTCAAATATTGATGAGTAAACTTGACTATATGTTTTGACTTTATTATCTAAAAATTTTTTATAAAAAATTTTTTTATCAATTTTTAAATTATCACGAAGTCTTAGTCTCAAACTTAATTCTGCACTTAATTCAAATAGTTTATAATTTTGATCTATTGGGTCATATTTTTTGTTTATGTATCTAAAAAAATGTACTATATCAGTAATTATAATTAAATCTTTATGAACACTTAGAAGATTGCTCAAAAGAGAGCCTCCTGTTCTCATTGTTCCAGCACAATAAAGATTGTTAATTTTTTTCATATGATTTATATATATGATAATGTTCAAATTTTGAACAAAAATCAACATCATGTTAAAGATTGAATTTGTTTAAATAAAATGATTTTTAAGACAAAAGCACAAAATTTAAAAAATCTTAAAATTAAATCAGTTAAAATACCAAAATTTATTTTTTTTAAATTTAATAATTATAAGAAAAATAAAAAAAAGTATCTTGAGCAAATTCAAACTCAATTAAAAAAAAAGGTTGCTGTAAGATCATCAAACTTTTTTGAGGATAAATCAAAAAGATCATTAGCAGGAAAATTTTTATCATTGCTTAATGTAAATCCAAATTCAAAAAAATCCTTAATGGAGTCAATTGAAAAAGTTGGAAACTCATATAGAACTTTTTATCATCCGGACAATGAAATTTTAATTCAAGAAATGTCAACTAATGTAAAATATTCTGGAGTAGTATTTACAATAAATCCTGAAAATTCATCACCATATTTTAAAATTAATTATACTAAATCGAATGACACTACTTTGGTTACTGGAGGAACAACTTTAACTGAAACGGTAACATATTTCAAAAATTCAAAAATTTATCCAAAAGAAAAATTTTTAAAAAATTTAATTATTATATGTAAGAAAATAATTAAATTTACTAAAAAACAAAATCTAGATATTGAGTTTTGTATTTCTAAAAAAGGTGAAATAGATATAGTGCAAGTGCGTGAATTAAAAATAAAAGGGAATATTAAAATTGATTATGAAAAAAACTTATTAAAATTAAAAAAAAAAATAAAAAAATTACAAAGAAACCACGCTCACCTTCTTGGAAAAACAACATATTTTGGGGTAATGCCAGATTGGAACCCTGCGGAAATAATAGGAATGAGACCCAACCCTTTAGATTTATCAATTTATAAAGAATTAGTAACTGACCACGTTTGGTCTCAGAATAGAAAATTTTTTGGATATAAAGATGTTACGTCTAGTCATTTGATGACATCTTTTTTTGGAATTCCATATATAGACTTAAGAGTAGATTTTAACTCATGGTTACCAGCTAATTTAGCTGAAAACCTCTCAAACAAACTAATAGAATTTTATCTAAAAAAATTTAAAAAAAATATTTTTTTACATGATAAAATAGAATTTGAAATTATTTTTACTTGCTTAAACTTTAATTCATCAAAGAAATTAAATGAACTTTTAAAAAATGGTTTTAGCCATCAAGAAATCAATACTATAAAGAATAATTTAAGACAAATTTCAAATTTAACATTTCGTAATTTTGATAGTTTAAAAGATAATTTAAAAAATTTAGAAAATAGATTCAAAAAAATAAATAATTCAAACATGTATACGATTGATAAAATTTATTGGTTAGTTGAAGATTGCAAAAGATTTGGAACTTACCCTTTTGCAGGATTTGCTCGATGTGGCTTTGTTGCTATTAGTTTTTTAGATTCTCTAGTTGAGGAAAAAATTATTAACCAATCACAAAGAGAATCTTTTTTAAGTTCTATACAAAATGTTGCTTCCAATATTCAAATTGATTTTTTTAATATGAAAAAAAATAAATTCGTTGAAAAATATGGTCATATAAGACCAAATACTTATAACATTAAGTCATTAAACTACAAAAATGGATATAATTTTTATTTTAAAAAAACAAAAAGCTCCCAAAAAAAAATTAAAGCAAAGCAAAACTTTACATTTGATAAAATTACTTTAAAAAAAATAGATTTTCTTTTGAAGAAAAATCGTCTCAATATAAAATCTAAAGACTTAGTCATTTTTATAAAAGAAAGTATAAAACTTAGAGAGTATTCAAAATTTTTATTCTCAAAAAATGTCAATGCTATTCTAGAGCTTATAAAAAAATTTACATCTAGAATGAATATTAGTGTTAATGATGCTTCATTTTTAGATATATCAGATATTCTTAATCTCTATTACTCGTTAGATGGAAATAATTTAGAGCAAGACTTTAAAAGAAAGATTAAAGAAAGAAAAAAAATATATAATGATAATTTAAATATAAATTTACCAGAGGTAATTACTAATTATAGGGATATTTACTCATTTAAATCACTCCCTTCAAAAATAAACTTTATTGGTAAAAATATAGCTCAGGGTCAAAAAATTTTAATAGAAGAAAATAATATAAAAAATTTAAACTTGAGTAATAAAATTGTATTAATTGAAAAAGCTGATCCCGGATATGATTTTATTTTTTCCCATAAAATTTCAGGTCTTGTTACAAAATTTGGAGGCATAAATTCTCATATGGCAATTAGATGTTCTGAGCTAAGTATTCAAGCAGCAATTGGTGTAGGAGAAAAAAATTTTTTAAAATTGATAGACTCTAATACAATAGAAATTAATGGTAAAAATCAAACTCTTAATAAAATAATTTAAATATGAATATTTATATTACTCCCACTATAAAAAAAATAAAGACAGAAATTTATTTTTGTATTGATATTAATTTAATAAATTTCTTAAAAAAAACTTTTAAAAGAACCAAAATTGATTTTTCTATTACAATTAAAAATAAACCTGATCTAATAGTTTTAACTGGAGGAAATAGTTTAATAAATTTTAGTAAAAATAAAGAAGATAAAATTAGAGATCAAATTAATAAAAATGCATTTAATTATGGAATAAAAAAAAAGATTAAGATAATTGGAATTTGCGGGGGTGCACAATTTTTAGCAAAAAAATTTAAATCAAAGGTTTCAAAAACTACAGGACATGTTGGTGGTCACAAAATTTATCTTACAAAAAACTCTAAAATAAAAAGTTTAAATAAATCTCTTTTTGTAAATTCATATCATAATTTTAGTATTAAAAAAATTTCAAAGGAACTATGCTCTGCAGCAATCTCAAAAGATAAGTCTATTGAATTTTTTTATCATAAAAAAAAAAATATAATTGGAATAATGTGGCATCCCGAAAGATACAAAAAATTTAAGAATTTTGATAAAAATATTTTTAGGATGAATTTATGGAATTAGTTGTTTTAGCGTCAGGTAAAGGAACAAGATTAAAAAAATTAAATGAAAATAAACCAAAGTGTTTATTAAAAATAAATAAAAATAAAACAATAATCGATTATATTTCAAAAAATTTTAAAAAATTTAAAAGAACTTTTATTGTTACAGGTTATAAACACCAATTGCTTAAAAAATATGAAAAAAAAAATGTAAAATTAATATTAAATAAAAAATTTAACAATACAAATATGGTTTACAGTCTATCATGTGCAAAAAAATTTATTACTGATGACATAATAGTTGTTTATGCAGACATTCTGTTTAATGATAAAATTATTGATAAATTAATTAAGAAAAAAGGAAGCTTGTTACCATTAAAAAAAGATTGGTTAAAAATTTGGAAATCACGAATGTCTATAAAAGAAATAAAAAAAGACAGTGAAAATATAATTATTAATAAGAACAGAATTTTAAAAATTGGAGGAAAATATAAAAAATATCCTATAGCTCAATATATGGGAATAATCAAATTTGAGAAAAAAGATTTTTTTAAAGCAATGAATTATTTTATAAAATCAAAAAATTATAAAATCGACATGACCACTTTCTTAAATTTATGTTTAAAAAAAAAATTATTTCTCTTTCATATTTTCTTACAAATCTTTTTTGGTATGAAATTGATACCCAACAAGATTTAAGGGGATTAAAAAAAACTGGATTTAAATTATAATATGGTTATTTGGTTAATTGGTTTATCAAAATCAGGGAAAACTACGATAGCAAAAAAATTAATTAAAAAGTTATATAAAACAAAAAAAATGAATTTTTTTCATTTAGATGGTGATGTTATGAGGGCAGTTTACAACGATAATCTTGGTCACACAATAAAAGATAGAAAAATAAACGCATATAGAATTTCAAAATTTTGTAAATTGTTATCTGATCAAGGTATTAATGTTATGGCTTCAGTTCTATCAAATTTTCCTTATTGGCAAAAATGGAATAAAAAAAATATTAAAAATTATAAACAAATATATTTAAAAGTTAGTTTAGATACACTTTTATCGAGAGATAAAAATAATTTGTATAAAAATGCTATTAGAAAAAAAATTAAAAATGTAGTCGGTGTTGATATAAAATTTAATAGACCAATAAAAAGTTCAATAATAATTGATAACAATAAAAATTTAAAAGATGTCAACCAAGTAATAAATCAGATAATTAAAAAACTTAAAATTAAATAATTGATAATACTTCAAATCATAGCAACAATAATTATATTAGAATTTTTAATTCAAATATTTATCAAGATATATAAGCAAAAATTTAAATGGTTTATAACTGAAGATGATGAAATTCCCAAATTTGATAAAAAAAAATTTGAAAATTTTTTAATTAATAGCTTTGACGCAAAATTAGGATGGAAACAGAAACTTAACTCATCAGGTTTTTTTGAATTCAAAAAAAAAAAAATAAAATATATTCATCATAGAAACTTAATAAAAAAGCATAAGAAAAAATTAATTGCATCATTTGGTGATTCTTATGTTTATTCAAATCATATGGATGATAGAAATACTTGGTCAGAACAAATTTCAAAAAAAAATAATTTCAATGTTTTGAATTATGGCGTTGGAAATTATGGTTTAGACCAGGCAATTTTAAAATATGAAAATACCAATTTATCAAAAGAAACTAAAATAGTGATAATGGGTTTTGTCCCTGAAACTATTACAAGAGTTCAATCAAGTTGGAAACATTATACAGAGTTTGGAAATATTAATGGTTTCAAGCCAAAATTTGAATTGGTAGGAAATAATTTAATTCTCAGGAATAATCCTATTAATTTAAAGACAAAAATTCATCACATTGAAAAAATAATCTTCAAATTAAAAAAAACTGAAAGATTTTATAAGGAAAGATTTTTAAAATATAAATTTCAATTTCCCTATTTATTAAAATTTTTAAGAAATTTGAAATTTAATTTAAAAATATTTACTTATTTAATTGCTTCAGATGTAACAAAAATATCAAATAAAAGTCAGCTTTATAATAAAATACAAAATGCAATATTTTATTCAATCATAGAAAGAAATGTAAAAGAAGCTCATTCTCTTTATAGGGAAAATTATTCAAAAAAATTATTAACAAAACTGATAAATAAATTTAAAAAAATTTCTTATAAAAGAAAACACATTCCATTAATAATTATATTCCCACAACCGCAAGATATAAACTTAAAAAGCTCTATTTATTATAAAAAATTTTTTAAAAATCTTTCTAAAAAAATTGAAATTTTGGATTTATCTGATTTTTTTTCAAAAAAAAATTATAAAAAATATTTTTTAAATGATAAATATGGAGGACATCTAAATAAAAGAGGAAACGTTTTTGTATCAAAAATTATATCAAAACAATTACATAAACATATAAACTAAATTCCATAAATTAATTTTTAATTAACTTTTTGAATAATCTCTTAAATTTCTGATTATTTTCATCATAACTTAAAATTTGTTTGAAGTTTTCTTTTTTAATTTTTTCCCAAGACTTAAGATTTAATGTTAATAATTTTTTAAGAAGTTTATTACAAGATGATTCTGATAAATCACTTGTCCAAAAAGGCCCTTCTTTTTTAATCTTATATGGCCAACAAAAATTTTTTGACTTGGATGAATTATCTCGATTGAAAATATTGAAAATAGCAACCTTTGAAGATCTTGAAATTGCCTCATAACCTAAAGTAGAAACTGACGATACTACTAATTTTGACATGTCACAATAATGATAAGATCGCAATCTATTATTATCAAGAAATGACCAATTTTTTTCTGGTCCTAAAATATTTTTAAAAAAATTTTTTTCTCTTTCGTCTTTATATTTACCATAAACAACAAGATTTAAATTTTCTGATTTAGCAAAATTATGTACTTTTTTTACTAAAGAAGAATGAAGAGATAACCATTTTTTAAAAGATAAAGTTGGGGTTACCATATAATTTAAATGAGCCCTCCAGTGGGAAATGAATAAAATGTCAATTTTTTTTTTTTTATGAATTTTAAATCTATTAGATCTAAATGATCCAATTACTTTGTAATTACCATTAATAAATTCTTGATATTTTTTACCAACTTTTTCATTAAAGGTAAGCATATAGTCAACTTTTAAATCTTTCTTTTCTTTTTTTAATTTTTTTTTATTAAAAAAAACATCTTCTTTTGTTTCAGTTCTATATCCATTTTGAACAAAAATTTTTTTTATATTCTTGAAATTTCCAATTCTATAAAAAATATCGTAATTATCTGTAAAAGTTATAAGAATTTTTGGTTCAACATATAATAAAAAAGTATTGAAATAGTCTATTCCACTAAAAAAAATTCCTTTATTTAATAATGTTTTTAATAAAATTAAAAAATTGTAACTTTTGCCTCTGCTATGAAGTACAGTAAAATTTTTATGTTTCACATATGGTTCTAAAAATTCTTTCAGGTTATCATCCCACAGAACAATCTTATTTTTCTTGGGAAATTTAAATGAATAATCTGCAAAAATTATTATTTTTAAAATATTTATCAATGTTTTCATTTTATCCTGTAAATTTATTTTATTAAATCAATTCCTGTATTTTTGAAAAATACTTTCTAAAGAGTAAAATAATAAAAAAGGTAAAGCTATTTGAGATACTCGCATTACTCCTGCTGCAAGTAAAAGGTTAGCTAATATTATTATTAATGTAAACAAAATGCAAAAAATAAAAATTTGTTTTTCTAATTTAAATTTGATTCTTATATAAAAAGAAATGATTATAATAAAAATCAATGAATTTGCTACTCTCGCAAAAAAGTTTTGTAACCCCAACTCATAAAAATTTCTATTAAAATAATAAAAATCAAATGGATCCTTGAAAATATCATATCTTAATTGACCCATATCAGTTATAGATCCAGAAATAAAATTTCTTGCACAAATAAATACAATTAAAGGTAAAAAAAATATCAATATATTTTTAAATTTTGAATAAAATTTTTCTTTTATTAATAAATATAATAATGGGAAATATAAAAGTATTGGGACTTCTTTAATAAGTACTCCAATTGAAATTACAATTGAGAGCAAAATAAAATTTTTTAGAAAAAATAAACTAGCAGCTAAAGAAAAAATTACATAAGTTGGTATATCTACTAAAGAATAAGGTACAGTTAAAATTACACCAACATTTATAATATTCATTAATATCAAAGGTATGAAAATCTGAGGAGATTTATCTGATAAGATAAAATTTCTATAATGAAATAAAGGTATTAAAATTAAAAAAAAACAGCTTAAAAGATTTACCCCTCTCCAAAGGAATGAAATTTTTTTAAATAATATATCATTATAAAATTCATTATCTGCTACATCTTTTGTTAAGTAATTTGCAAAAAAACCCACTGTGACAGAGACTAAAAATCTATATGTGTAAGGTGTGTGGCTAATATCACTTTTTCCCATTGCAATCATAATGTAATGAATCGCGTCACCCGACATCCCGCCAGAAAATTCTCTGTGATTTTTTGACTTTTCACTTAATTCTAGTCTTTCAGCATATTCTTCATAAATTCCACTGTTAGCTAAAGTACCTGGCTCTGCATGCCAATTAGTTCCAATGGTAACTGTGTAAGCAAATG
>MDSZ01156722.1_pt1 | contig 15461 bp, 9 predicted proteins | sample 811201 | NCBI WGS metagenome assembly MDSZ01 (sample SAMN05326647, study PRJNA326480) | marine metagenome | isolation source: seawater | place: Indian Ocean: North | collected 2010
ACTTTACTCTTTTTCTAATTAAATTCTCTTCACTCATTCACACACGCTAGCTAGTGCTATAACATAAGCATCTGCTATATCATAACAACAGTCAGCGGGTATTACAAGACCTTTTCTTACCCCAGACTTTAGAGTTCTGGTAGGCCAAGAAAAATTTGGCTCTTTCTGCTTTACAAAACTTAGGATTTGATCCTTTGTACTTAGGTCAGATTTTCGGTCAAGCTTTAGGCCGACTGTCTTTCTGGCTTTATTGACATTTAGGAAGTGAGGCTCTAGACTAAACTCATCATGACTCATCAGGGTCACCATGCCATTGAATCGAGCCAGTGTGACAATTGTTTTAGCGCTCGAAAAACCCGGTCGGAATGCCTGCAAATTTTCTTCTATAGAGATAGACTTAATATCATGATCGATATTGAGTTGCGAAAGCACTCTTCTAACCTCTTGGCACTTTTCGAAAATTGTCTTCTTTTTCTTTAGCTCTATGGCACCAGCTGCCACCATCGTAGAGTCTTTTGATTCTATAATACACCATCCCACGTTGGAGGTGGAGATGTCTAAACCTAATTTAAGAGACATTAAAAATCCAGTTTTACTCTTATGACGAAACGATCGTTCTCCCTCTTGACAACAGCTTGAGCGAAATTCGTCTTACTTATAACATTAAGGTTTTCGTCCAATAAGTTTAGGTTAGTTATGTAGCAGAACCGAGTATCTTTATCAGCAGACTGGTCTGTCGGGTCTAGCTGCTTAAATGTCAGATTGGTAGAAAGGTCCAGGTCTCCCCTCTCAGCTGGTACATCGATTCTTAAAACGTGGATATTCTGCTGACCAACAAGCTCAACAGAGAATTGATCAACACCGAACCTGGGTATCAGAGGGGTTTTGACGACACCAATGCCTTCTTCGTAAAGGATCGTTCCGACAGAAGCCCATTTGCAGTTTCTGGTTTCTGCATCTGCTCTATACAGGCTTCCACTATAGTCTTGCAGAGTTATACCAATTCGACCACCTGAGCCGGTTATCGCGGTGTCCTTTAAGGTGTATGACCCTGGATCAATCTTGTTTCCGTAGAACATGTTACTTGCGTCGAAGATGGATATCTCATTTGAGGAAGGGTCACGAGTTCTATTGTATATCGTTAGAATTGAACCGGCAGGAACGCTTGGATCGTCAGGTGTAGCACCCTGCAAAGACTCGGAAATTGAGCCAGGCGTTTCTGCGCCAAGAAGACCCTTACCTATCGATGCTGTTGGAAGCAAGACCGACATGTTGACTAAGCTAAGGTCTTTGTTCCCGCTATCTAGGGTAAATAAAGATAATGAGCTGGTGGTCGCAGCTGTTTCTTCTAGCAACGCAAAATTAGGTATGAAGAGACCGTTGTCATTTGGCAACACGGTAAGGTTTCTCTTACGCACACTTCCTGTGGTAAAAAGATAGTTGTTCGCTGTGGACCATCCAGTCGCGTCGTCTATCGTAGTCCCACTTAAGGCATACAGTCTTGGGAAAGACTCTCTGACAAATTCTTTTACAAAGTTTTCCAAATTGAGGTAATGCCCACCGACGCCGAAAGAAAGAGGTACATTAAACGGGTCGTCAGTCGATCCTCTAGCTGTCTGGAATGGAGTCTGTAATATATCTCTCTCGTTGGTGTCAGACACAAAGAACGGAGGGACGTAAAACAAGAGACCATTGTCTTTCTCCACAGAAAGCGATGACATTCCGTTTAGCATCGCTTCAGAGATTTCGGCGTCAGTGCGGTATTGATTATAGATCTTTAATTCATGAACCTCAGCGTTTAGAGGGTGAGCAAAAGAGAAGTCGTTAGGCTCAGTGACGTCGCCAGGTGAATCATACGTGAAGGTCGGGTCGTAGTAATTAGGTAAGCCATCAGTGTAGGCAGCTACTGGGTTAAAGAACTGGGCGGTGAAATCTTCATCCCCATCTGGGTCTTGGCTGTTTGGGCCATCATAGAAATTACCCACAAAAAGAACATCTGGCGGACCAAGATTTACAGTGTCCCCGTTACGAGTTGTCGTAGCAGTCGTATCCCAGGGCTTTAACAAAGCGCCGTCGCTGTCGAGCGCAGAAAGCGGAATGTCAAATGTTCCTTTTACATTTCCGTCAACAACAAAGGAACCGGTAGAGCTTTGAGTATTATTGTCCCACCTAATGCAGCAGTGATGCCAGTGATTTCTTTTTAGAGAGTTGTCAGAAGAAGAAAACACCAGCTCGTAAGGAGCGGTCCGAGTAGAGTCGTTTAAGTCGAGGGGAATCGTTGACGGCAAGCTTTCAGCTGAGTGACTCAGCTGGAGTAATAGACGGTAACCTTCAGCGAGCCCGTTACTGTCTTTTGCACTTCCTGTCACTAAAGAAATAGCATAAGAGCTAGACATGTGAAACAAAGTGCCAGCTTTAAGGTGAGAGTTTCTCTCAGCTTCGTGATACCTGGGGTTTATATAGAACTCAAAAGAAAAAGAGCCAGTAGGACGGTACGTAGTAGAACCAGACGCAGGATACATCAAGACTGACCCGTCTGGGACAGTGTCATCTTTTGTGGTGAAGAAATTCAGAGTGTTGTAATTCGTGAAAGCCCAGTTGCAGGCTTTACCATACTTTGCCCTATAGTACGGAAACAGGACATCCTTAACAACAGACTTTCTTATAGTGTCGCTCGTGAATCGAACAGAAGGCTCGAAACGTAAGACTTCCATCTTTTTTTCACGTCTTACATTGCTAGTTATCCTATTGACTTCCGTCATGTAGGAATCGAGGCCCTCCTGTGTCACGCCAGCCTTTATAACTTCGTGTCTTAAGGAATCAATGGTCTCTTCATCAGGAATGTCATCAGATGTAGAATTGACGACCTCTTTTAAAGACAAAGAGGTACCAGGGAACACCGGCAAGGAGCCGGTGATGCCACTACTGGAAGAAGCAAATAACCTCTTTGGTTTTGCTAATACCTTGAATGTGTCGAAATAACTATCATCAAGCTTAAAGAGGGACACTTAGACCCCCATCAGAAGTCGAGCCGTACTCGAACAGTTAAATCCTTTTCATCATTCTTTTCGATTGGGCGTGACAGCTTAGCTACAGCCAACAGGTTGTCATTCACATCGTACAAACCAACTGTGGTGATGTATGTAAAAGACCGCTGTGTGTCTTCTTGACCCTGCTCAATAACGCGGATTCTATTCGAAGTATCAGTGTAGGTTGGGTTTGATGAATAATTGAATTCATCAGCGGTGGCACGACAGAAGATAAGCGTCGAATTGATGTTAGTGTTGTTCTGGAACGTTGTTGCCGTCAATGAGCCAGATGAAAATCGAGTTTGAGCAAAGTGATCAACGATATCGTCGATGCTCGCTGATGTCATTAGGTCAGGCACTAACTTCTTGGTTGTGGGACCAGCACCAACACCACCACCCATTACCTGCTTCCCATAAGGAACGTCAAGATTCATGGTCGTGGTTGGTACCATCGCAGAAATTGCTCCAGACAAATGATCTTCAGAACGGAAAGCACGATAAGCGGATGTTGCGTCTCCTCGACCACCAATGTTAAGAAGAGCTGTGCCAGAATCGTAGAACAAAAGACCAACATTCTTCGATGTATCGCTAGAGTCTACAAGATTACCGACTTCACCACCGAATGTTCTACGACGGTTAGTGGAAGATCCAAAGTCTGTGTATATCTTTGCGCTCCCAGTCGCAGTCTGGAAAAGGTTCGGTTCCGAAATATAGCCGCCGTCCAGGCCGTCTCCAGCTCCATTGGCTTGAGGGTACACCTTTATGGCGAATGTTTCTCGCTTGATCTTGTCTCTTGTGAAAAGCCTCTTAAAAGACACGAACAAAGCGTTATCAACTCTGTCATCTGCATTTGATGAACCGAAGGGAGTCGTAAACTCCGCGTCTGGATCGCCTAAAAGATTTGCAGCGTACTGCCTATAGACGTCGACTTTCTCTCTCATCATGACCGACTGTGATGGGAACAGCAGCTTACCGTTTGTGTCGGTACCGGTCGAGGAAGAGAGAACAGTCGCACTACTCTGGAACAAACCAACTGTCATATCGAACAGCGGGTTTGCAGTCTGTAGTGTGAAGTCCTGATCAAAAACAGTTTGGTATAACGAAGATGTGATACCAGGACCCACTCCACCTGTTACAAACTGCTGATATGATTTTCTAGTTGCTGAACCTGATATATCTTCCTGAATCACGTCAACGAGCTGATTCAGAACAGATCTAGTTGTTTTAACGTCTGCAGCAGATATTTCCTTAAAAGTAGCCACTTATTACCTCACTTCTCTATGACTGCGGATAGCTCTGTAACTATTCCAGATTGCACGCCTGTTACAGAAAATGTAGTAGATATCTGGTTCTTGTTATCAGCATCACCAAAGAAAGTGAAAACGCTGTCTGAGATTGATCTTGTCTTGATCTCTAAGGTCAACCTTGAACCGCCGGCGGCTGTTGTATTCGCATCACGAGTTACTATGTATGTTGCAATCTCTTCAGAGTCGATTGAGTCTGGCGTCTCGCCGCCGCCCAGCTCCAAAAACCGATACGGTATTTTTACTAAGAACGTCTGGTCTCTTAATTCTGGATCGATTGTGTTTTCGTCGGAAAGTGTCTGTTGGAAAACGATTGATTGCGTTGCGTTTTCACCAGACCTCTTAAATCCTAAAGTCGTACCGGTTAAACCAGACGAGCGATAGCTTATTGATGGCAGCTTAAAAAGGGTAGGGTTAGAAAGACTTATCATCTTGTGCTTCAAAGCAAAGTTTTGATTTGTTTGTGCTTCGAAGACAGGAGTGTTCAACTCAATCTTTTGCTTACCGACCGTTCTGCCGAATTTTTCTATCAGCGTGTAGTCTACTTCATCATCACCAAAAGCGAACTTCACGATAGAAAAACTTCCGTCGTTTCTAGCGAGCAGTTCACGACCAAAGTCTGTGAGTACTGCATCGACTATAATATTATTTGTACTGTTATCTAAGAAACCCATCTAAATTCCTCCTGGACCATTGCTAAATATACGCCAGAGCAAACATCGTTCATTATTCATCATCGTCTTCCTCTAAGTCTTCTTCAAGAGCTAAATCTTTTCTAAAATTAGAGTCGTCTATTGTCACTTCAAACTTTTGTTCCAGCAGACGATCAGTGTTTATAAACTGAAACACATATCTCGCAAGGGGATCCGCAGTCGTCGAAAAAAACGTAGGAATAACCTCTCCATTATTTCTAATAAGGGTATATGCTTCAGGATTAAAGTAAATATTCACCTTCTCGTGATTTGAGTCTTTCATCGAATCTACAAAGAAGTTTTGTTTTAAAGTCCAGTTCGGATATTGCTTAGGTGCGCCAGCATAACAAATGAAATCTTTAGTCAATTTGTTCTTCTTTCTGTCAAACCCAACTTTTATTTGTGTTGAGTATGCGGAGCTGATCTGCCTGGCATCGACCGCCACCAAAGAGTAGATGTATGAAGAATCCTTGTCGAATCCTGAATCGATATAGAATGTGGGCATAGAGGGATAAGACACTGTCAAGTCAGGATCTATGGCTTCTTGCAACGGCGACCTGATAACAGAGTCATCGAAGTCCATGTTGGCTATTAGCTCAAATGCATCTTTGACAGATTTTCTTCTAAAAATCTGGAAATACTTCACGTCTCTTTGCGGATTAACAGGCGGTGCCCATGTGATATAAAGGTGTCCTGTTCCATACTCGTAGTAGAAATTAACATCCTGTGGTGGATCCGGGGCACGATCCTCGACAAGAGTTACAACTGCTTTTTGGCTTGGTTTCGACGCAACCAAAAATGTCTGAACATATGTTCTTCCATCTTCTGTTGTTGCAGGGACCCTAAATTTTGCGACGGTTCTGGCAACATATTCATAAGTCTGACCGTATGCTACCTGAGAATCATAGCCGGCGTTCGGTTGGCTTCCAGCCACTACGACTGTTGGCATTGGATACTTTACGCCTTTATACACTCTGCATTTCTCAACGATCACTCCGACAACTGCAGCCTGCGATACAAAACGTGAGGAAGAAGCTCTCTCTTGATCCATGACTGGTACATCGAATATATTCTCGTCGTCTGTAACATCAAACTCTTTTGGTATTACATACCCGTCCAGAGACATGAGGAAATTATCCAGTAAGCCTCTATCATAAAGTGAGGTACCTCTTTCTACGGATTTTCTCATGACCATTGGAGCATAAGAAGAGTTTATTTGTAGTCTGCTTCTTACCTTCTTCTGCTCGGAATATTGTTTTGGGTTCTGTTTTTTCTCAGGCTTCTCATTTAGCGTTGGCGGAACCATCGACTTTGATATGAAGTTTGAATTAACCTCTGTTCGAACCGAAAACTTCTTTACCGCGTCATGGACACTTGACTCATCACCCATATATCGATTGAGCGTCACTCTCATAAGGTTTTCAAGATTTGTCTCTATAGACCTGTTTCCTAAACTAAGTGACTTAAATCTGCCTTCTGCGGCATCATCTTCAGTCACTATTTTCCCAGCGTTGAGTGCGCTTAGGATTTGCTCACTTGTCATAGAAAAGTGCTTTTTCCTTGAATTTTTTGCAGCAAGTATCGGCTTCTTAGTGTCAGCAAAGCCAAAATCAAGCTTTACGAACCTGGGTATTCTAGCATTCAGGTTGGAGTCATCAGCTGTACCTTTTCTTAAAAAGCGGGAGGATAGATTACCGTTTAGGGCCTCATTCCCAGATTCATCGATGGATTCATCACTAACAAAGAAGTTATAGCGATATTCTGCTTCGAGGTTTTTAACTTCAGGTACATCAAAAAAGTGTACCGGTTTGCTTGGCATAGAATCAGAACTCATCTCTCACCCTCCCTCAGCAATAAAGGCAGCACCGGAGCCAACCTCTATAGAGAACCTATAAGTGCATAGATCGACACCATTCGAAGTTGGTGCGCCTACTGTGACAGCCTTCTCAGACCGCCTCTGCGCGGCGATTTGGGATACCACATCTCTGGTGTCTTCATCTTCCATATCAAAAGACTCTTCAAAGTCGTCATCATCTATAAGTAAACAAATCACCTTCTCGAACTCAACACCAGCTGTGAGCTTACTCTCCTCAACATCAGGTAAGAAGAACGATCCGTAAGTCCCGACATAATCGAAGAATGAGTAACCATAAGGATCTTGACTACCAACCTTCTTCAAAGACAGCTCCAGATCACTGCTGTTGTAAAAGTCAAAGCTTTCAACATTTCTATTCTCAGGATCGAAGGCCAGATTGCTTCCGCTTAAAAACTCATCGCTAGTAGAAGTAATTCCAGAGAAGGCAGGCACATTAACATCAGAAGAAAGTATTTTCTCTTGTTGCTTCGTGCTAGCAGGAAACGCAGCTTCATAAAAGTCTAAGTCTAATTGAAGATCAGAATATTTTTTAAGAACCAAATCAGTAAGGTGGTTATCAACTATCGATAAGCCGAACTGGTTTGCAGCCTGGTTCTGGGTTATTGTTTTCACATCCAGGTTTTTGTCAACGGTTACAAACTTAGCTGACTCTCCAGTTGGCGCAGAGTACACACAAAATAGATCTCTAGAAAAAACAAACTCAACATCTTTAAACTCGATGTCAGGATTGACTTGATCAATTTTCTGAACTACAATCTTGAAATACTCGCTAGAAAGACTCTTCTTGTTTTTTCTTATCTCACCAATTTCAGCAGGTGTAGATTCAGCGTCCTCTAGTATACCGGGAGGCAAACCTATGACAAACATCTTCTTGGTGGAGCGATACTTTTCTTTTTGTAGCTGGTGCAGTAAGAACTTAAGCCCGTTTTTTCCAATCGTGTTATCCCTAAACTTCATACCTCTGTATGTCATATCTGGATCATTAAACATAACCGACAAACTAGCAAGATACTTGGAGACATCCACAGAAGGTACTAAGCCAGAATCTATCAAGTCTCCTAAAGATACTCCATCAACCTCTGCGTTTAAAGAATCAAGGATCTTATCGTAGTTACTGTTCACAGTGGAGAAGTAGTCAGCGATTGAAGACAAGAAGCCTCTCAGGAATTGCTCTTCCTCCTGTAGACAAGAAACAATGGAAGATATCAAAGGGTATGTGTCAGATATGTCAGAAACGTCTTGCTCCTCGCTACTGAGGTACGCGCTCATGTCTGATAAGCTCGCTGGAAAGTCAGATGAAAATTCAATGCTGAGATTTGCGGGACTGCTAGTTCCCTTGCTCGCGAAACCCTTTGTAGTAAATGATTTTATGGATTGACTAAGACCAATACTCTTTTGCGCTCGAAAAGAAAATTTTCCAGAGCTCTTACTCTCTAGACCAGAAGACACACTTTTTGTTGTTTCTGCGAAAGACCTCTCGTCTATTAGGAGAAAGACAACCTTACACACATTGGCACAAAAAGCTATGAACATGCTCCTTCTATAAATCCGGGAAAAGTATGTCTTTTCTGTCCCATCGAAGATTGAAGTTATCTCAGAGTCAGCAGTAGGCAGAAAAGAATTTATAACTTCTTCGTACGAGAGGATGTAGTCAAAAAGCGACCCTTGGGTAGTTATGTCTGTCATACAATCCTGCAGTTGATCGATTGTAAGAGACAAAGAGGTACCGGGAGTGAAGGAAGAACTGGACTTGTTGCTAGTACTTCTCAAAAAGTTATTAAACTCAGACGATATTGCAGAGCACACCTCTTCGAAGCTGACTCCAAAACTAGACTCTAGTGTACCCTCCTGGAACGCGGCCGGCTCTGTTTCGAGCTGTGCATTTTGCTTTGTTGACGGAGCCTCGAATGTAGTCGTGCCATCAACACCCGGGTCTAGATTGACAGTCTGAGGCGAAACCGTGAACTCTTTCGAAACCTTGCCAGCCTTAATGCTTCCGACCAGTCTCTTTAGGGAGCTATTACGTCTAATAACGGCTGACGGACCATCTGGTTGAGCATCTCCTCCAGAGAATCCGTTAACTCTCTCAGATCGAAAAGCAAGGTAGATTAATAAAAGTGAAAGAAGGTCTTTGTCGGAAGCAGCTGACTTTAGGATATAAGCTTGGGCTGCTAGCGAAGAACTCTTGAGAGCTGATTGAAGCGTGGTCGAAGTAGATTGTAAGATGTTATTAAGAAGACCGGTAAACACCAGCTCTCCTGACTCGGAAAGATCAGAAGATGAGAACATAGAGGTTAGCTTTGAGGCTGCCTTATCAAAGCTATCGAGAGTCGCTTCGTAAGGAGAGCTAGCCGCTCCCCCACCGCTATCGTAACTTTCATCAGATCGGTCCACCAAATCATCCACGAATTGCTTTGCAGCCTTCGTCGGAAACTTAGATATCACCTCTGTAGACTCGAAGGGATAGTTGGTTATTTTTTTCCTGTCCTTAAGGGACCCAAAGATAATTCCATGAGCGCTCTTTTGGCTCTTTATTTCATCTGGGTCTGTAAGGACTTCTTTCATATATTTGACTCTTAGCTCTTTCTCAAAGTCCAGCCGATTTACTCGACCTGTATCTGAGTCAGCATTCTTTTGCATATTATAAGAAAGTACTATTTCTTTCGCCAGGATGGACGTAAGGCATTTCACTGCAACTTCGATATCGGGTTGGTCCGCCTGCTGGAAGAGATTATATTGGTCGCGTGTGCGAAGCTGCTTAAGCGCCCTGTAGTACGCTTCGATTTTATTATCTTTTGGATCGACCAGCTGCGGGTCTCCGTCTAAGGACCTGTCAGAGCTTTCATCTAGACGGCTTGACCCCGTGGCAGCCGCTAACGCGAACTCTCTAAGGAGAGTGTAGATGACCTCTGTGTTAGAGACATTTTCTTCCAAAGTAAGACCAAAAGCACTGATCGCATCATCGTACATGGAGATGGAGTCAGGAGACAGAGAGTTCATGAAGTCGCTTTTAGACTGGCTGAACTGTGCTAATGCGGCGGCCAAGGCGGGAGTCTTGAATATTGTGTTGGGGATGTAGGGAGGCAGGACCTTGTCAACCTTGATTCGACGAGCAGATCTTTTAACCTTCATAAGGTTTCCCGTCGCCGATATTGATCCATCACGAGTGTATGAAGGATGAAAGTCTGCAGAAGCAATAACCACCGGCCTCTGAACAGTGGCAATAGGGTCGACCTTCTGGTTTTTGCCACGGTTCTTATTACCTACCGAACCGACATACTCTAGTGAACGATCGCGGGACCCGGTTCTACTTCTTTGGTTTGCCTGCTTTTGCCTTTTTAGCAGTGCTTTTTTGTTCCTTTCTTGGAACTCTGACATTCTTCTTTTTTGCTCTGTTTTTTGCTTGGTGGACTGATCACTTGTCTTTGCAACAACAGAGCGAGTGGCTTTGATTCTGTTTCTTCTTGCTTTTCTAGACTTAGATTGAGGAGCTTGATCAGTCGTCTTCTTTTCTTCACTTTGAGTTTGTGGACTTTCAGCGTTCATCTCGTCCAAAAGAAGTTCTTCAAGAGAGATAGGCTCTGGAGCAGCAGACGATGCGGCGTCTTTTGACTTTACACCTCTCAATAAATCGCTCATCTATAACCTCTCTAACTTGCTGGTAAGGCTGATACCAAAAACTCGATGTGGTTTCTTTGGCTTAACTGGTCTTGTAACTATAGGGCGAAGCTCTCTATAGTTTAGATCTACAGGTTGAATCATGTATTGGTATTCTACCCCATAATCTTTCTGAAAATGACGATAATAAAATTCTGAGGTGTCTGCATCGCAATGAACTGTGTCTAGCAATACCTTTCCACCTGATGAGAGCACATAGACCCTAAAATGATCGATCTTCTCAACATTTGTGCTAAGCCAAACAACTCTATTGAACCGCTTGTGGTTCTCTACTCTAATCCGCGGTTTATTAGAGACAGTTATTGGAACCCTTACCTCTTTGGTCACTTGAACATTCGTCCTTCCCGCAATGACCGGGTCGCTCGGCTCGAGCGCAGAAGGTAGAGAAAAGTTTTGCTGGCGTTGAGTCGAAGCCAATGTCGCTCTATTCAGAGAAAGAGTGTTTTGAAACTTTGATATATTTCTAGCAAAAGGCCTCAATGTCTTTAGGTCGACCTCTGGTCTCTTTAGTTTCGAGAACAGAGTTTCCGGGGTACTAATTAGGGCGGTAACAGTATACATGTACTCTATACCCGGCTCAAGTCGGGTGATGTTCTTCTGTTGCCTGGTTATATCGTCATCCCTAAATTCTCCAGTGTTGTAAACGCCAAAACTTTCGACCACCCCTGTTTTAGAGTTCTCTCTTTCAACCAGAAAGTTGATCAGCGATTCGAATTTGTCTCTATCTTCCAGAATATCTTGTGAGAAAAGATTGGCCTGTTGTCCTGCGCCTAAGGCGCGCCTGATCTCGCTGAAGCCGAAATCAGTAAAACGCGCTTTCAAGTCAAACGTGACCGTCATATCGTCGGCAATAAATTCAGCTCTCCCTATTTTTAAAGCCACTTTCGCCCTTTCAGGGGAGAAGGGTATTTCAACAACAGCAGAAGAGCCAACAATCTCTTTACCTGACATGGTTATACCTACCGGGATATACACGTAATTGTTTCCAGGCTTCGGGGTTTCATCTCGAAAACTAGCAGTACCATCGTCATCGATATCTTTCACTAAGACCTGTTGCGCACCCGGAGTCTCTCCTACATAAACGAACCCTGATCCCTTTGAAGCCTTTTTTTCTGCTAGTGAATCAAAAGACTTGTTAAACCTTCTGACCATCACGGTCACGACATCATGAGGTATGTCCTTTACGTTAACAGTCACGAAGTTATTCGAGCCCCTCACGTCTATTTTTGCCAGGGCAGTCAAAGAACCAGACTGTTTTTTCTTAAATTGTTTTAAGGGAAGAACTATTGTAGAGGCAAACTTTTCAGAAGGCTTTGAATTTTCTCCGTAACAAACCGCCCTATACAAGAGCGGCTTGGAAGAAGCTATGTTATCCCGGAAAACGTAAGTATCGGAATCACCTACATTTTCGTCGAATATCTCCTCCCACGGAGATCCAGGAGATGTGCTACCTTCTTGGATTGAAGAAACCCTTCTAAACACTTTCATCCTTGTGGTCTCTCCAAAGGTAGGCCTCCCTCTGCGTAAAGACTTACGGCGCTTCCTTTTAGGTCTTTCTAGAGAAACAGAAACGACACCGGGCTTTACATACTCGGCCTCTAGCTTTGGAGAAGAAATAGGCGTCAAAAAAGAGTTTAATATCGAAGCATGATTTACTTTAACCCCTGCAGAGTCCACTTTCACGCCTTTGCTATTTTCTAACTCTAATGAAAGATAAAAAGACCCGGTTTCAGAAAGAGCTGATCTTTTTACTCTTACAACAAAGCTTATCATCTTCTTACTCGGTATCGCACGATATAACCTCATTACAGGTAGCGAGCGAGGGGGAGTAAAAACAACATCGGCGACCTTCATCTTCATGACCCTAGAAGAGGTGCCCATAGAAAATGATTTTTGAGAAGCAGCCGTAAACGCTGCTGGGTCTTTCTTTGCAGTTATAGCCACAGATGAAAAAGACTTCATCGAAGGTGGGCTTATTCTAATACCCTGTATGACCGTAGAACTGGATGCCTTAGCTCCAGAACTCTTCTTTTTTGATCCAGATGGCTTTAGCACACCCGCCGTTGTAGGCTTGAAAGAAGCTTTCGAGTTTTGAGTAAAGGGGTCTGAAAAAGACACAACTTTTGTTTGGGCAAGTAAACTGTTCCTTTGAGTTCTTGTTACTTTAGCAAGGCTGGTAAATTGTGAAGCAGCATCAAGGCGCTTTTTTAGATTCGCAAGATCGTTACTGAGGTACTGGGTTATATCAATTCTACGATACACAACCCTCTTCTTTAGGCGCGCTCTTCTTGATTTTACAGCGTTTTTTTCCAGCCTCTTGGTTGTCCTTTTCCAAGACCCAGCTTTCCTTACTTTCTTTGGTAACGTATTCGTAGGTGGTTTCCTTTTGTAGATCTCCACGCTTAAGCTTAAGGCATCACTGTGGACAGCTTCAGTCATGTCGATATTAGCATAAAACTTATAGTAGATTAAGTCATCTGCCTTTGTTTCGCCCTTTCTTACCCGAATAATCTCTGCTGGGAACTCAGGCAGCTCAAGGATGTCTTTTGGCTTTAACATCTTAAAAAGCATTAGTCAAACACCACCGTAAAAAGATTTATGAACGTTTGGTCCCCTGCATCGTCGTTCATGAGTTTACCAACAAAAAAGACGTGCTTCCCTGGGGAAAACGGATCAGCATCCTCAAACTCCCCGAAATCGATCATCCTTAGTTTATTCATGCTAGAGCTAGTAACTTCCCAAACCTGGCAAACTAGATTGTTGGTCGCGCTGGACTTGTCAAACTTTATTGTTGCTGGATCACCGACGCCTGACCACCCAGTTGCATCATTGCCTTCAAGCTCCAGCCTTAACTCTTCGTAAGATGACGGAGCGGGCTGCTGAAGTTTTGGATACTCACGTAACTTCTCGCCAGACGTCTTATTGACAGGAGGCAAATGCTGAAAATTATCGACATGTGAGAGCTTCACGTCCTGCCATAGACTTTCTACGTTGTCTAACATCATGGCATTCGGTTTGCTTTTGGGGATCGGTTTAGAAGTGTTAACAACAAAAACCTTGCTCGAGTCGCTGAGCTTAAAACCTGTCGTCTTTGTTATAGACTCCTCAGACCTTAAAGGCCGCATCTGCTGAAAGGACTCCATAGAGTCGGATATAGCATCAGACGCGGAGGTAACGAGGTCGGTACCCTTTAAGAGGTTCTTGCTGCCAGTCAAGACCTTGAGCTCGCCATTAACAATGTCGAATCCGCCGGCGGGAAAGAGCATACCACCATCAGCGTCAAACTCTGGAATTACCAAGTCTTGAGGTCTATTAGCAGCCTCAAAAAATATCCTGCTCTCCGCAGAAGCAACCACTCTGGGGTTCTCTAATGATGACTCATAGAATGTGCCGTAATCCGAAAAGACTGCAAAGCTAAACCTCAGCTCACCTTTCGCTAATTCTTGTCGGCCCCTATCGGTAAGATAGGTGTCCATGAATCTAGTTTTCTTATCTAATATGCCGGCCATGGGTATAAGTATTACCCTTCAGAGTCTTCGCCACTTTCTATGTCAGTTTCGGTTCTACGAAAATTCCCTAGTGTTATTGGGGGCCTGTTCCCTGGTTTACGTCTTATGCTATCCATCTTCGTAGGTTCTGTAACTTCTCCGCTTTCTATAGCAGCCTTATTCTCTTCGTGCGCAGCAGCTTTGGCAACAAGAGCTTCTTCATAATCTAAGTAAAGTTTTTTCATTTCTTCCCATCGAATTATCTCTTGCTGGATCTGCTGAATAGAATTAACTGCTTTCCTCCATGGCTCGGCTACCACTCCTGGGATCTGGGTCAAGACACCTGTAAATTCTTCCCTTAGTTCCTCCACTGTCTCTACTTCAAGAGCGTTAACCTGCTCTAAAGCTGACGCGATTGTGTCCTCCATCTGCTTGACGTGGTAGTTTGGGTTTTGGACAACCCTCTCTATGTCTTGCGAGGACGCTTTCAGCTCTTCTATCTTCTTATCTATGACGTTCATAAAACTCATTCTAAACCTCCGCGAAGTGCATACATCAATTATATGAAATCATTTGAAAGTTAAACATAAAAAAACGGGGCCCAAAAGGACCCCGTTAAACACCGAAGTGTTTTTTAAATCAGATTACCTGATTATGTACGGTCACGAATGATCAGAACATCGTCTGGCTTCAACTCGAAAGAGAATCGAAGCTGACCTGGGTTGTTGACGTGATAGTCCGCATCCCCGGCTGCGCGAGCCGCCTCAGAACCTGAAAGCAGCTGTTGGCCGTTGAGGTAAACCTCGATCTTCGCTGGAGTAATGTCTGCCATTGGTCCACTAATGAACTTAGCAGCAGTACCACCACCGGTCGGAATATCAGAAGCACCCATCAGCTTCGGCACACCAGCAGAGACTGAACCTGTAAGGACCTGGTTCAACAGAGTTGGCTCAGTAGCTGAGACTGAGTCGAACAGCTGGTTGAGCGCACCAAGAACAGTCGTGTTACCAAACTTGCTCTGGTAGTCGGTCGAGTCACCGTCTAAGGTAAGCGGAAGACCTGGGGAAGGAAGACCAGCAAAGCTGAAGATACTCTCACCAGCAATGTTGGTCAGACCAGCACCCTGGAACACGGTCATGTTTGCACCCGAAAGTATCAACATTCCACCACCAACAGCGGCACCCTGTGAACCAGTTATGAACAAGGCTTCATCAGTTTTAACCTGGTGACCACTAGTCCGAAGACCGTCATGCAGAATCTGAAGCTCATTACCTGAACCTAACTCTAACTTGGCTGCATCAGAAACCAAGAATGTATCGTTAGAGACGTATACGTCCTTACCAGCGCGGATGTCTTTTCCAACACCGAGACCACCGAAGACGACAGCACCACCA
>MDSZ01085604.1_pt1 | contig 15460 bp, 10 predicted proteins | sample 811201 | NCBI WGS metagenome assembly MDSZ01 (sample SAMN05326647, study PRJNA326480) | marine metagenome | isolation source: seawater | place: Indian Ocean: North | collected 2010
GGTTAAATAACTTCGTGTTATCAAACCCACTATTTAACCCCTGCCTGTGCCGGTTCGCACTCATGAACCATATTGAAATTAAATTCATGTGGTACCCAAATTCTTTGATATCCTTCGTGCAAAGACGGCTATAATAATCGGTAAAATTTCTCCATTGTTCCGAGTTGTTTTGAATAAGAGTGTTTAATAATTTTTCAATTGTATTTATTATTTTAGCTATCGGTTGACTAGAAAGTGATTTGGCTTTGTGCATATCACCTCTGCATATGGAAACTAATAATTCTGCGTTCTCTACTTTTTTTTTCATAAGCCATTTTAAAATATATTCATCTGGCAATGGTGGGACATCTACTGATTGACATCTTGAAATAATGGTTTCGAAAAGCATTTTTTTGTGATCAGAAACAAGAATCATCGTAGTATTTTCAGGTGGCTCCTCTAATATTTTTAATAGTGCATTACCTGATTCACCTTGACCTTCACACAATAATTCAGAATCAAAGATAACAACAATATTCCTCCCGTCATTATTTTGATTTAGATATATTGTCTTTTTAACGTGTCTTATTGATTGAATAAGGATTCTTTTTGACTTCGGAATTATAATCTTATAAAAAGGGTCTAAAGATTTTCTCTGAATTGCTTCAATGTATTCATCTGTAATAAGGCTATTATAATCATCTTTATTAGCTTTGGGAGCGGGCAAGGGAATAATAATCTTTAATTTTTCGTGTTGCAGGCTTTTAAATCTTATACATGAATCACATTGAAAGCAGATTTTAGTTTTTGAACTTTTACAATTCAGTAATTGAGCAAACATTAATGCTAATCCTTCCTTACCAGATCCTACTGCCCCAGAAAATAGATAAGCATTAGCAATTTTTCCAGATTCTGATTTCTTGATTAGCTTACTCCAAGTATCTATTTGTGATGATATCAGATCGTAATTCATTATTTTTTTATCAACCATTTTTCTGGATCAAGTTTTTGACCCTTACCCCATATCTCGAAATGTAATTTCGAGCCATTGATTGATCCAGAGTCGCCCATGTAAGCAATGACATCCCCTGAACGAACTTCACTATCTACATTTGTTTGGATATTTGTTACATGGCTATAAACAGTATAAAAACCGCCTCCATGATCTATGATAATAGTGGTACCATATCCTCTAATATATGTTACTGTTGTCACAACACCACTCATTGTACATCGTACAGGCGAACCAGGTTGTCCTTTAATATCTATGCCTGGATTATCAGTAGTCGTTTTTAATTTTGTATTCCACTGCTTACCAAATTTTAAGATTACTCTTCCTTCGGTAGGCCAAGGTAATTGACCCTTTAGTAAATTAAATTCTTTAGTCTTCAAGGCCTCTTGCTGTTGACGAATTCTCTCTTCCCTTTCGGACCTTGCTTTGTCCTCTAACACTTTTTTTATTATGGATTCTAATTGTTTTATCCCAGCAGCTTTCTCTTGCATATAATTAGCTAGTGCAGATTTATCTTGTCTTATCCTTGTTAATTCTTTTTCTCTTTTTATTCTCATTTTTCTTAGAGATGTCATTTGCTTTTGCTTATCCCTTTTCAATGCTATGCTTTGTCTTAATAAGGATTCTAGTTTTAGTTTATCTTTATTTATTTTGATTAATAAACTTTCTATTTCTTTGGTCATTTTTTGTTCAATTGAAGAAATAATCTTAAGATATTGAGTACGGTAAACTGCTTGACGCCATGATGTGGAAGATAGAACTTTTTCCAAATCAGAAACCCTGCCCTTCTGATAAGTATTTAGTACTCTTTCTTTATATCTTTCCTTTAGTACATTTAATTCATTTTCTTTTGTCTTAATATTTTCTTTTAAAAATTTTATTTTATCCTTATTAGTATTTTCTTCTTTTTTTAGAGATTGGATAAGCTTATTAACTAAAGCTATTTCCTGATCAAGGTTTGTAATTCTCTTAGTAGTTGATGTTTCATTAATATTAGCTTTCCTTAATTTTGAGCTTAAATCTTCAATCTCTTTTTTCATTTTATTTATAGCATCATTTTGATATTTAAGCTCCTCATTATAATCCCTTTGAACTGTTTGAGCAGCTAAAAAGCCTATTAAAAAATATATAAGTACAATATTTTGAGAATATTTCATCTAAAGAAAGCTAGTTAAAATATTGCCCTGATTACAATGCGGATTATAATTAAAATTAAAAACTAGATTTTTTCAATTTTGAATAAAATAAAATCCTTAAAAGAAAAATGTAATTGTTTATCTTTTAATTTGTATATCCAAAGCTGTTGTTTTTCCATTGTTTGGTCAGAAACTACTAGGTCGTGTGGAGGGCCTAATAATTCTTCTATTAAAGGCAATGTCATTCCGATAGTTAATCTTGGGGCCCTGGCTACTGCTTGTAGATATCTAGCTTGAGACATCTTATGATCTATAATTATATCAGATTTATACTCATTAAAACGTTTTAGTTTGTTATCTAAGTCTTTTAAAAGTTTTTCGTTCCTTGAACCAATTTCAGAAGACAATTCCTTGGCTTCTTTAAGAGATTGGATAGCTAATATTATCTCATCAGATTCATCTACCTTATCTGCAAGTTCTACCAATTGAATCCCTGCTTGATATTGCAGTGCAAATACTTTTGACTCTAATTTGCTGTTCAATTCCAATGCTTTAGAATATTGCTCCATAGCTTTGCCGAGAATTAAAATAGATTGCAATTTTTCCCCTTGGTTAAAAATTACATGGGATCTAAATCTATCAAGGTTCTCGCTTCCAATATCTGAAAATTTAGCGACCTTTTTTACAAGACTAAGGGCATTATTATATAGCCCTTCATCTAATAATAACTCCGCAGAATTCATCCACTTTTTTGCAATCTCGTCAATTCGAAAATTCAAAGCGTCAATGAGAAGAGCATCGTTTTCTATTACTCTTGACTTGGCTTTTAAATATTTTTCTAAAGCTTTTTCAGTATCACCTATATCATCAAATGCCAAACCCTGATCCATGATTTGATATGGTATTTTACTATTGCATTCAGCTATATATTTCATTGCACTATATCTATTTGAATGATTCGGATATTGCTTTATGAATTCTGTAAATTTACTTTTTGAAGTCAAATAATCTTTTTTATAGTAAAAGTTTTTTGCTTCGTCCCCAATCGTTTTTTCCCCTCCATAAAATGTAGATAAAGTAAAATATATACCATAGTTAGCAATGTCAAATCGACTAACCGGGGTAATATTACCTGGGTCTGTAATCTTATTTATTTTTGTATATGAGTGGCGAAGATCAATTCCAATGGAAAATCGGTTAGATTTTCCAGGATCTATTATATACCTAAATCCTAGGCCAAGAGCCATTGAGGTTCCGCTTCCGCTAGGGTTAGCATTTATTGTTTCAATATCTTTATCAAAATAGAATTTTGAGGAAGCTAATCCATAACCATATCGAAAATTAATATACCAAGCATTAAATGGCTGCCATTGAAGTGAATTTGTAATGAGATATTCTTTTATTTCTGGTTTAAACTGTAAATTGTTTTGACTTATAATCGTACCATCTTTCCAATCATTTGGTATGTTTTTTGGAATGAAAATTGAACTTGATCTGTAATTAATTCCAGTCAAAAAATTCATCCAGCTAGTATTCATTATGAGGTGAGGTATATTCACCATAGCAAAGTCAATGTCCAATGCGGCACCTAATATGTTTTTTACCTCTTGATCTAAAGCCGAAACTGGTTGATCATACCAGATCCAATTATCAAGGTTGCTAGGAGAAGGAGATGACGAACTACCTGAAAATTTTCCATTAAACCCTAAACCATAACGAATTTCAACCGGCATATAAGTAATTGGAGCTGAAAATTCTCTCGATCTGAACCATTTATCAAACCAGTAACCATCTTCATATTCATTTTCCTTATCTATTGTTATTAATCCCCAAAATAGTTTTTTGGGGGCCTGCTTTGATAACGACTGCGAATTAACTTTCCCAAAAATAAATAGAATTATAACAATCCAATTAAATATTTTTTGATTTACCATCTATTCAAATTTAAGGATTCAGTTATCTTTTACAATAAGAGACTAGGTATATTCTATGCGATAAAATCATTCAATTATTTATAATAATTAGCAACTTTAGTTCTTATATACTTAACAATGAAAAAATTAATCATTATATCAATATTTTCATCAGTTTTACTTTCGCAAGATTTTCAGATAGCAAGAGTACAATATGGTGGGGGGGGAGACTGGTACTCTGATCCAAGTAGTTTGCCAAATTTGTTAAAATATTTAAAAACAAATACCTCCATGGTAAATGCATCGCAGGAAGTAAGAATAAGGTTAACTGATAGTAATGCAAAACAATATCCTTATCTATATATGACTGGCCATGGAAATATTAGACTATCAGAAAATGAAATTATTGCATTACGATCAATACTAATTAACGGAGGATTTTTGCATGCTGATGATAACTATGGAATGGATAAATCTTTTCGGAGAGAAATTAAAAAAGTATTTCCAAATAAAGAATTTGTAGAGCTCCCACATAGCCATCCAATTTTCTCATCTTTTTTTGAATTTGAAAATGGCCTCCCTAAAATTCATGAACATGATAATAACCCCCCCCAAGCATTGGCTATTTTTGAAAATCAGAGAGTTATTATATTGTATACATTTGAATCAGATTTAGGAGATGGATGGGAAGATGCCAACGTTCATAATAATAGTGAAGAAAAAAGAGAACTCGCACTTAAAATGGGGGTGAATATCATATACTTTGCACTGACTCAATAAAATGAAAATCCAAAAATATTTAAAATCTGTAAGAAACGAAAAAATCAAAATAGATCTTGCTAGTATTTCATTTATTACTATAATGATTATAACAGGGTTCTTATTAATATTTCTTCTATTAGAATCTGTACTTTATTTTTCTCCTTTTTATAAAAAATTAGTTTTGTTATCAATTATCGTATTATTTCTAATAATTGTTTTGTGGTTAATCATTTCCTATATAATTATCACACAGAATCGAAATAAAAAATATACATGGAATTATCTTGCAAAAATTATTGGCAAGGTTATTTTTCCACATAATCAAGACACAGCTCTAAATGCTTTCCAAATAGAATCGCAGATTAATTTGACCCAATCAAAAGATCTAGCAAATACTTTCATTGATAAAACTGCAAAAAAAATTGCTGATATAAATCCAAACGATATTATTGATAAATCTCCGTTATTAAATATAAAACTAATGACCGCAATAATTATGTTGGCCGCTATTTTAATTTTATCAATTTCCTGGGAGCAAAGTTCTGACGCATTTTATAGATGGAAAAACTATAATGAAGAATTTTCTGCTCCAAAGCCGTTCAACCTCTATAGCTTAACAAGAAATCAGCATATTTTAGGAGGAGAAAAAACCTCTATCACTATTATGTCTGAGGGAGAAAACCCTGATTCAGTTTTATTGAAACTGATACCAACACAAATAACTCTTAATCATAGAGATTCATCAATCATTGAATTAAAGGCAGGTTTAAATTCTTCTGGACTTTATCAATTTGAATTACCTGAATTATTTCAGGATTATAAATACAACGCTATAGTGAATGCCAAATATTTTTTCCAAGCATGGGGATATGTACAATCTGCAACAGACACAATATTTGTAACTGACCGGCCTAAATTTAATGATTTTAAAATCAAAATTATTCCTCCAGCATATTCAAAACTCCCCTCTGAGCATTTAGATGGGAGTATCGCCCTCGTTCAAGGTTTGAAAGGCTCAATCGTAAACATAAATATAGAAAGTAATAGAGTTCTTAAATCATGTTTTATAAATGTAAATGACTCTGTCAGTTTTTTTAATACTAATCAAAATAAAGCCAATGGCAAATTTGCAATTGAGGATGATGGCAAATTCTCTATTCATCTAGTTGACCCTAGAGGTATTACAAATAGAGATCCTATCCCTTACCATATAAGTATTATCCCAGATAATAATCCTATTATAAAAGTGGTCACCCCACCGCCTATTATCACCCTAGGTAATAATCAAATAATTCAATATGAATTAGAAATTGAGGATGACTATGGTTTTAATAATCTGCAGCTAGCATATGAAATACGGAGACCAAAATATTTAGGAGTGGAGCCATACATAGCAATGTTTAAAATACCTGAGTTAAATCAAGATACCACAAAACAAACTATAAAAACACATTGGAATTTATCAGATCTAATGCTTATGCCAGATGATGAGGTTCATTATCATTTTGAGCTATCTGATAATGATGAAATATCTGGCCCCAAAAAAACAATTTCTAACACATTTATTGCAAAGGTACCATCCCTTTCTGATCTTTATGAAAAACTAGAGGAAAAAGAAGAAAATATAAACGAACAAATAGCTGAGAGCATTGAAGACCTTATCGTTTTAAAAGACGAAATTGATAATATGGAATTAGATCTTTTAAAAACAGAAGATGTGCTTAAATGGGAAGAAAAGAAAAGGGTAAATGAAATATTAGATGAAGCAAAAAATGAACTTAATAACTTGAAAAATATTTCAGATACAATTGAAAATTTGATGAAACAAAGCGAAAAGCATGAACTTTTCAATCCAGATTTAATGAAAAAATTCAAAGAACTATCAAGCCTTTTGAAAAATATCATACCTCAAAATTTATTGGACAATTTAAATAAAGCTCAAAGTTCATTAGACCAAATGGACCTACAATCGCTTCAAGAGGCACTAGAAAATATGTCAAACAATATATCAGAAATTGAGTCTGAACTAGATCGATATATTGATATCTTTAAAAGATTAGTAGCTGAACAAAAATTAACTGAATTAAAAAATAGACTTGAAAAGCTTGTGCAACAAAAAGATAAATTAGATAGAGATATTGAATCTTTCGAAAATACATCCGATGAAAAGAGAATTTGGCAGGAAGAACTACGGGGGTTAGAAGAATTAACTAATATTAATGATGAAATTCAAGAGGCATCAGAATTAATAAAACCATTTAGTCAAAAATCATCAAAAAGACTTGATGATCTCAGAAACAGCAGCGATTTTAATTTAGCTAGCAAAAATATTGAGGAAACAATTTCTGATCTAAAAAGTAAAAATATAAAATCAGCACGGTCTTCAAGTAAATCATCCTTAAATAATTTAAATAATATCCAACAGGAATTAGCAAGTATCCAGCAGGAATTCCAAAATGAAACTGTATCCGAAATGGCAAAAAAATTAGAAAAAATAATGAGAGATATATTATTCTTATCTAAGGAACAAGAACAGTTACAAGAAGAAACTTTTTCGCTTTCAAGAAATTCATCAATGCTTAAAAATATGGCAAACAAGCAGCAAATAATTCAAGATCAATTAAATCGAACAATCAATCAAATGATTGACCTATCAAAAGAGACATTCTCTATAACACCACAAATTGGGAAATCTATTGGTAAAGCTAATAATGCAATTGAACAAACTAAATCGGATATAACAAATAGGGATATTCGAAATGCTAGTCAAAATCAAAACAAAGCAATGGAGGGATTAAATTCTGCAGCATTAAATTTATTTCAAAGTATTCAGCAGATGAAGTCTTCTGGGTCGGCAAGTGGATTTGAACAATTTTTAAAAATGATGCAACAAATGGCTGGCCAACAACAAGGTGTAAATCAGAAAGGTATGAATTTAAGCTTAGGGCAAATGTCAAATGAGGCTCAACAACAATTAATAAAATCAATGTTAAAAGGTCAAAAAAACATTCAGAAAACGTTGCAGGAGTTAATCAAAGAAATTCAGCAATCAGGTAAACAACAAGGGAATGGTGACCTCAATGGCATTGCAAAAGATATGGAAGAAGTAATATCTGATTTATCAAATTTTCGATATAACAGAAAAACAAAAGAAAAACAGCGTAGAATATTATCTAGAATGCTAGATAGCCAAACTTCATTATCACAAAGGGGGTATAAGGACGAACGAAAGTCATTTTCAAGCGATACTACTATGCAATATATTAGCACTGGAGGATTACCAATAGATTTAGGACAAAGACAAAATATTGCATTAGATGCGCTAAATCGCTCTCTTAATTCAGGATATACTAGGGAATATCAAACAATGATAAAAAGATATTTTAATTCAATGACCCAAATTGAGATTCAAAAAGATGAATAAATTATACCTCAAAATAATCTTTTATTTTTTCATACTATCATCTTCCTATGGTCAATTTTCATCATCATTGAAGACAGCTAGAATGCATGAGATAAATGAAAATTGGGATGGCGCAATAAGTATTTATAAGGATATTATTAGTAAAAACCCTAATAATTATCAAGTTATTCGAAGTTTAAAAAACATTTATAAAAAAAGTCAGCGCTATGAAGAGGGGATTAATTTTTTACAATATTATCTAAATACAAATCCCAAAGACATTCAATTATTTATAGAATTAGGGGAGTTTTATTTCTTAAATGAGAATATTGAGAAAGCAAAAGAAATTTGGTCGAATGGATTATTAAAGTTTGATACAAATAAATCTTATTATAGGATTTTATTATCAACCTACGATAGATATAGTCAAGAAAAAGATATATTCAAAATGGTTGATGCCGGAAGGAAAAATTTTGGTAAAAGTTTCTTAGCTCAAGAATTAGGCGATTACCATCAACGCAGAAAAGAGTATAAAAAAGCTATTGATGAATATATATTAATTTTACTGTCGAATACTGGAAGAGGATCCACTGTACAAAGGAAAATATTAAGGATGAGTGATGATAGTGAAGCAAAAGCTGTTATCGAAATCAAATTATTAGAAATAAGTGATAAATATCCAAATATTTTATTACCAACGCTAGCAAACCATTATTTTAAACATAGAGAATACCAAAACTCTTTTAACACATATCTAAAATGGGCTAATAGCGGCTTCTTTAACTCAAATAAATGGCTTGATTTTGCAAATAACCTAAGAAAAGAAAATTCATACTTGTTATCTGTTAATGCATATGAATATGCCTTAAAAAAAAATTTAAAAGGTTACCAATATGGTGAGGCCTTATTGGGCCTAGCAAAAACATTTGAAGATCAAATTTCCCCAGTCAAAAATAGAAATATCATACCATACTTTTATGGTGATAATATATTTTTTGAAGATGCATTTCAAATATATTCAAAAATATCTCCAAATAACCTGCAGTTTAGTTTAGATATATATGATTCAATTTTAGTTAAGATACCTGAATCTTCCTTAATCACCGAAGCACAATTCAGATTGGCTGAAATTCAATATAAAATTATTGAAGATTTTGATAAAGCTTCTACTCTGTACATAAACGCCTTATCAAAAAACCCGCCAATGAAATTAAAAAAAAAATATTATCTTACGCATTGCTGATGTTTTGCTTGCAAAAGGTGAACACAAAAATTCCATCGCATTCTTAGACTCAGTTTATAATATTTACCAAATACAAGAAATAAAGGATAAATTGGTTGAAGTGCATTTATTTTCGGGAAATCCGGATACAGCGTTATCAATTATTAGTGAAATATTTTCTTCAATAACTCCTATCAATAATAGTTTCAATGATCTAATGGAAGTGAGAGATATTATAAACTATTACTACACTGATTTAAATGAATATGACAGAAAAGCTTTTAAACAATTCCTCAAGGCTGAATATTTATTAAAGCAGAGAAAAATTTCTGAAGCTAGTCAATTATTAAATTATACTATTGATGAAAATAGTGCTCTAAAAATAATTCCGCTAATTTCACTAAGAAGGGCAATTTTATTAGTGAAAATGAAAAAATTTGACCAGGCATTAAATCAAATTGCTTCAATTGAAAATAGTTTACTTGGCGATAAAAGTATAATTATGGCAGGCCAAATTTATGAGCAGTTTTACAATGATAATGATAAGGCAATGGAATATTATATGCGAATAATAAACAATCATACAAATTCGATTTATTTTGAACCTGTTCGTTACCATATAAGGTTGTTAAACAATAGTTAAATGTTTAGGATAATTATAATTATTTATCTATTGCTCAATTTAATTAATGGGCAAAAAATTCTAATCCCAATGGATCAAACGCAGAACGATCATTTGAAAGCATATGGAATTGCATACTATGTTTTGAAAAGAAATATTAATGTTGAATGGCTTTTGAATTTTCAGGGTGGATCTTTTTTAATTGACAGCCATCCATTTATTCAAGCTGAATGTAAAATAAGGGGGGTTACATTTTTAGAAGTTGAAAATCAAATGCTTGATATTTATTCAACAATTGAACAAAATAATATGGATGTTGTTTTGATAGAAAAAGCCCCTAAAATAGCAATCTATACACCGCCAAACAAACAACCTTGGGATGATGCCGTAACACTTGCATTAACTTATGCTGAGATAAATTATGAGACATTATGGGATGATGAAGTTTTTAATAATACCTTAGAACAATATGACTGGCTCCACCTACACCATGAAGATTTTACAGGTCAATATGGAAAATTTTATCGTAATTATCATAATGCCCCATGGTATATAGAGCAGAAAATACAATTTGAGAATTTGGCTAACAAATATGGTATGCCCAGCGTACACGAAGAAAAAAAGGCTGTAGCAAGAGCTATTAAAAATTATATTTCAAATGGCGGATTTTTATTTGCTATGTGTTCAGCGACTGATTCTTATGATATCGCTCTATCATTAGAAAATATTGATGGTGTGCATAGTGTATTTGATGGAACACCGATAGATAATGATATACAAACCAAAATAGATTATTCAAAGTCTCTTGTTTTTAAAGATTTTAGAATTTACACGGATCCTATGATCTATGAATTTTCAGATATAGATTATCCTCCAAGTCATAACCCAGTTACCAGAGGAGCTGAAGCTGATTATTTCTCATTATTTGAATTTTCAGCTAAATATGACCCTGTGCCAACCATGTTAACACAAAACCATGTCCCCATTGTAAAAGGTTTTATGGGTCAAACTACTGGTTTTAATAAAAAAATGATAAAAAACCATATAATAATAATGGGTGAAGACCCAGCTTCAGATCAAGTGAAATATCTCCATGGGAATCTGGGGAAGGGGACTTACACCTTTTATGGTGGTCATGACCCCGAAGATTACCAGCATTTTGTTGGAGACCCACCAACCGATCTTTCATTACACAGAAACTCTCCTGGCTACAGGCTAATCTTAAATAATATTCTTTTCCCCGCAGCTAGAAAAAAAGAAAAAAAGACCTAAAAAAAACACTCTTATGTGGTACCAAAAAGAAATTATTATTAAAAATAAAAATAGAGGTTTTCATCTTATTACTGATGAGATTGTTCAAAACTTTTCAGAATTAAATAAAATTTCGATAGGTTTATTACATTTATTTATCAAGCATACATCTGCATCATTAACTATAAATGAAAATTATAGTCAAAATGTTAGAGATGATTTTGAATCTCACTTTATAAAAATGGTTCCTGAAGAGCCTAAATATTATACTCACCTTTCAGAAGGGCCAGATGATATGCCTGCACATATTAAATCCTCAATCCTCGGGAGCACTTTAATTATTCCTATCAAAAACGGAAATTTAAATCTTGGTACTTGGCAAGGTATATATTTATGTGAGCACAGAAATAATTGTAACTCGAGAAAAATAATTCTCACATTACAAGGAGATTAAGCTAACTACTTTTAATTTTACTCCATATTTTATCTATTTCTTCTGATGAGCACTCATCAATAGTTTTTTTTATATCATTTAATTCAAATTCTAATAGTTGAAATCTTTTAATAAATTTTTTATTTGCTTTTCTTAAGGCATTCTCAGCAGAGATTCCCAAGTGCCGACAGAGATTAATTACAGTAAAAAGAAGGTCGCCGACTTCTTCACTAATATTATCTATATCATTTTTTTTAATGGCAATTTTCAATTCATTTATTTCCTCATTTATTTTTAACCAGACATCTTGAATCTCATCCCAGTCAAAGCCAGCTAGTGAAGCTTTCTCTTGGATTCGCTGCGAGAAAATAATTGATGGTAAAATATTTGGGACTCCATCTAACCTAGATTCCCTTTCTTTTTCTAAATGTTTTTGTGTTTCCCAATTAATCTTAGCATTGTTTGGCTGGGATGATTCATTAAATACTTGAGGATGTCTATCAATCAATTTTGTATTAATATTCTCAAGTACATCGTTGATTGTATAGGATCCTTTTTCATTTGATATTTGAGCTTGAAAAACCAGATGAAGCAATACATCACCTAATTCTTCTTTAGTATTTTTGTGATCCTTTTTATCGATGCTATCTATGAGCTCATAAACCTCTTCAATGAAATAGGGAATTAAGGAATCACTTGTTTGAGCTTTATCCCAATCACAACCATCTTTACTCCTAAGTATTTTTACTATTTGTACTAATCTATCGAAATTTGTTATTTCTAGATCATTTAATCTATTTTTCAAATAAAGATCTCCATCTTATTTCTTTTAGAAAACTATCTTCCATCTTAGACATAGTTTGCTTTTCTTTGAATGACTGATCAGAATAATCTAATAAATGAAGAACCCCATGAATAATTAACCTAGCCACTTCTTTTTCATAAGCTTGATTAAATTTATCAGCATTTTCTTTAGCTGTCGGCATACTTATATAAATCTCACCTTCAATCTTTTCTTCTTCATTACTATTTAGCGGAAACGTAATAACATCTGTCCATTGGTTTTTAAAAAAATATCTTTTTTTTAAATCGCTCACAAAAATATCTGATTCAAATATTATATTAACTTCATATGATGTTACTCTTTCTATATTAAAGACATATTTAATGATTGATTTACAAATCATTTCATTTGGAGTATCATATTCTGGATTAGAATGAATATTGATTTCTTTCATTAACTTTTTTACTGAAAAAAATATTTATTTGTCATCGGGATATTCGATACGAATATGGTATATCCCCCGAAGTACATGTAGCATACCAGTATTACCATCTACCGTCCCTTTTATTTTATTCAATTCATCTAGCGTTAATGGGCACTCACTTAGTTGGCCGTCATCTATTCGTTGCTTAATTATCTTATCAATCATAGCCTCAATCTTCATTATATCAGGGTCCTTAATTGATCGAACAGCGGCTTCTATTGCTTCACAAATCATTAAAATACCTGTTTCTTTGGTATTGGGCTTAGGCCCAGGGTATCGAAATTGACTCTCATCAACTTTAGATTTGTCTCCATCTACCTCTGTTAATGCTTGCCGATAAAAATATTCAACTCTTGTTGTACCATGATGCATAGGTATGAAATCAGATACAATTTGAGGGAGTCCATATTCTTTTGCAAGTTGCAACCCGTCATTAACATGATTCCGAATTATTTTTGCACTCATTGTTGGTTTTAAAACATCATGCTTGTTGTCTGCAACATATTGATTCTCAATGAAATAATCTGGTTTAACCATTTTACCTATATCGTGGTAATAAGCACCAACTCTACATAATAATGAATGAGCTCCAATAGCGGTCGCACAAGCCTCAGCTAAATTCCCGACAACTATACTATGGTTAAAAGTTCCATTTGTTTCTCTCTGTGCACGTTTTAATAATGGTCTGTCATAGTCTAAAAGCTCTATTAAAGTAAGATCTGTTGTTATTTCAAAAACCATCTCAGATAGACCTATGAGTCCGTAAGTTAGAATCGGAGCTAAAAAACTATTTAGGGTAAGTAATTGTATATCCAAAAACATATTAGACCAGGTTTGTTCTTTAAAAAGACCAAGTGCAATTATAACAATAATACTAGATCCTATTAAAGCGAACATAGTTATAAACAACTGACTCCTTTTCCTTAGTTCACGAATATTATAGACACCTACAGTTGAAATAAATAGTGAGGTTATAACAAAGTCAATATTTTGACCCATCATAAGACCAACTAATATTGATACCGCAACAGTTGACATAAAGCCAATCCTAGCATCAAATAAAATTGTTAACGTCATTGCCCCGACTGCTACAGGGACAAGATATTCTGAAAACTCAAAATATATTATAATCAGATATGCTAGAAACATTTGTAATAAAATAATTATTGACATTAAAAGGATCATTTTTGAATCAATAAAAACATCTATCCTATACATATACAAAAATGTAAAAAATAATGAGATGACGATCGATAATAAGATTACTCTCCCCAAATAATTCCATATGTTATTTTGAGATCTTCCTTTATTCTGATTGTCAATTTCTATTGTTAAAGAATTCAATTTTTGTAATACATCCTCTGTTATTCTAATATTTGCATCTACAATCAACTCTCTTTCAAGAACAACCCCTTTACTACGAGGAACTTGTTTAATACTTAATCTTTGATTTGATAAGGTTAGCTTTCTATCAAACAATAGATTCGGAGTCATAAATTCTACTATAATATCGTAACCAATATCTGAAAATGAATCTTCTGAACCTATTTTATCATTATATTCTTCCTTTGCTTTAATCCATGCAACCTCGAGACTATTGAAATCCTGTTTTTTTACAATGACTGGTACCTGCCCTTGATTAATTTTTACTTTATCACTTATTATACTATCCATTGAAATATCATAGATACCTTCAGACCATCTATTTTTACATATTTGACTCACAATATTTTTATGGAAAATCCAATCCTTCGTTTTTCTTGGATCTGTAAATACATCGATATATTTATTCCATGAAGAATCTTTTGAAGTTGTAAACGGGTATTTACTTTTAAATGAATCCAGAACAATATATAAACTAGTACTATCAGCTATAAATTCATTTTTTGCTTTTTCAGCAGTGATGTGGTATTTACGCTCGTAATAAAGTTGCTTGGATTCGTTAAATCTATACCTCGCAGACCTAAGATCATTTATTGATTTAAAAAAATTATCTATTCCTGCTAACTGATCATCAACAATTTTTTTCTCCCTAGTAAAAATGAAAGGAACAGATTTTTTTTCAATTTCCTTATCTTTTTCATAATCATTTAGATTTTTTAGTATTGGAAAAGTAAACGGTGCAATTATTGGATCTCTAGTAATATCATTTAATTTGTAAGAATACTGTAAAACCTCACCCCTCGGAAATAAAAATGATATCAGTATTACCAAACAAAAAATAATACTTATCTGCCGCCAATTATCAACAAAAAATGTAATTCTGCTATCTCTTGATAATATTGAACTTATTTTCTTTACCATTTATAATCTCTTTTTTAAATCTAATTTTTTGAGCCAGTCTGTAAGCCGAGTCTTGTTATCTCAATGAGATAGATGATCATTTATCTGCGCTTAATATTGCTAATAAGCTGAAGCGACCTACCCGTTCATTAAGTGATGCGGACAACATCTCTGAA
>MDSZ01199260.1_pt1 | contig 15459 bp, 12 predicted proteins | sample 811201 | NCBI WGS metagenome assembly MDSZ01 (sample SAMN05326647, study PRJNA326480) | marine metagenome | isolation source: seawater | place: Indian Ocean: North | collected 2010
CATTAAAACAATATCTACTATTGATAGGAGACTTAACGCTTCTGCTCTTTCTTTTTGAGAGAATGCGTATTTTTGATTTCCGTTAGCATCAAAATCTGACATGAGAGAGACTATTAATTTATTACCTAATTTCTTTGCATAATTTAGATATCTAATGTGACCGGGATGAATAGTCGTAAAATGCCCATAGACTAAGACAGATGATTCATAGCTATTTTCGATTTCTTGTAATTTTATTATTTTTGTTTTCATAAAATTTCAATTAATATCCTTCCTGCTGTATCTCCTTCTCGCATAAGTTTTATCCCTTCGTTTATGTTATCAAGCTTTATCTTTTTTGTAATTAGCTCTTTGTAAAGCGCAATTTCTTTTTCAAATAGATTTAAAAATCTAGGAATATCCCTAGATGGATTGCACTCTCCTCCATGAGAACCAATTATTTTTTTACCAAAATGAAGTGGCAGAGTGAATATATTAATATTTTTCCCTTTTCTAGGAACCCCGACAAGAATTAATTTGCCGCTAGGGCTAATAATTTCGTAACCGTTCTCAATAATTTTTGTATTTCCAGTATTATCTATAAAAACGTCTAGTTTACCTACAAGACCTAATTTACTTATTTCTGAAAAGAAATCTGTTTTTCTAGTATTTACTACATGTGTTGCGCCAAATTTTTTTGCAAGTTCAAGTCTATTATCAAACATATCGACAGCAATAATTGGATAAGCCGAATGCAAACTTGAGGCCTGAATAATATTTAACCCTACACCACCAGCACCAAAAACAACTACAGATTCTCCCATCTTAAGTTTGGCATTATTCTCAACCACGCCAAATCCAGTCGTAATTGCGCATCCAAATAATGATGCTAAATCATTATTGATATTTGAACTAATTTTGGTACATCTATTTTCACTAACAATTGCATGAGTATTAAAAGTTGTTACCCAGCCTGCATTAAGTTCTTTGTTATTCCAGATATATTTTGGAGGGCTTGATTGTATTCCTGCACCCTTCCTCCAATGAAGTATAACTTTATCACCAATATCAACATTAGTAACTCCATCACCAATATCTAAGACTTTTGCACAGCCCTCATGACCCATTAAGTGAGGCAAATAAGGATCATGACCTTTTGCTCCTGAAATTTCCCCTAGCTGAGACCCACAGATGCCACTCGTTAAAACCTTAACAAGAATCTGACCAGGCAACAATTTATCTGGGAAAATAATATTATCTATAATTAGCGGTTTGTTTTGTTCAACAAGAATAGCGGCCTTTGCATACTTAGGTCTATTTTTCATTATTCAAAATAAATAAAAGAATAATCACCTTTGTAACCTGTTTGATTAAACCACCATAACCATTCTTTAGGGGTGTTAAAAGCTTCACAGGATACTTGCCAATATAAAAGATTTGCTTTTTCAATTTCATTTCTATAGCTCTCTACACATAAATATTTATTAGACTTACCAACCCTCTCCATTTCTTTTAAAGCTAAAAACAAATCCTGAGCTTCAAGACAATGTAAAGTGTTAATTGAAATAACTAAATCAAAATAGTTATCTTCAAAAGGTAGTTCTTTGGCATGGCCAAAGATTAATTTATCACTTATCTCAGGTTTGGAATTTCTCAGCGCATATTTAGAAATGTCTAATCCATAAATTTCAGCATTTGGTAAAACCTTTAAAAAGTCAAAAAGTAAATAACCTTTTCCACAACCAATATCCAAGATTTTTGCATTATCTGGCAGGTCATAAACGTCATGCATTCTTTGCGCAACTTTTTCCCATCTACCTTCTAAATACTTATAACCACCGTAACAAACTCTTCTATCTCCATCCCAGTAGTCATAATCAAATTTCTTTGCTAGAGAGGCTGCTTTATGTTTTGGAAATTCTGAATCATTTACTCTTTTGAGATAATCTCTCTTGGTACTCTTATGCAGAGAACTCATGAAATCAATTTCAATCATAATTAATTAATTTTCGGTTTATTTAAAGAGAGCCATTGCATACATAAATGACCAATAATTAGTTGCAAATCCTCTGCAATTTGCATATCATTAACCTCAAAGTGGATAGGATATTGAGCAATATTAATACATTTACCTCCATCAAATGCGAGTATTGCAAATGTTTTTAATCCCCGTAAATTTGCCATCTCTAATGCTTTCACAATATTCTTAGAATTTCCACTTCCCGATAAAACAATTAAAATGTCATTCTTATCAGCTTGAACATCAACTTGATGAGAAAAAATGTTTTCAAATCCAGTATCATTTGCTAAGCAAGTTAGAACAGCAGGATTCGATGTTAATGCTGTAACTTTTAAACCTGGCATTTGGGGAGGGTTACCACAGGCGCCTGTTCCATATATAAAATCATTTGCAATGTGGATAGCATTCCCAGCACTTCCCCCATTTCCACAAATATAAATTCTATTTCCATTAATCCATGCCTCTTTTAGATTTTTTGCAAGTTCATGAATTTGCTCTTTCTTTTCTTCTGTAAAAAGTGCGCAGAGGTTTGTTAAATAAGAATCAACAAATAAATTAAAGTTATTTTTTTTAGTTTCCATATTATTTAAAACTTGTTTTAGCTAGAAATCATTTTGGTATTTCTTGCAATATTTATAGCTTTTTCATAAGACACAATATTACCAATATCTAAATAATCATAAATTGTGTGATAAGAATAAATTTTGCCCAATAAACTTGGAATAATATCATTGCTAAAATCGTAGGGATAAAAAGGTATTTTTTCTAAATAAATTAAAAATTCTTTATCAAATGCATAAAGTGCTCCGTTAGCACAGTAACCTCTAAACTCTTTAGATTTTTCAAAAAATTTGATTATTCTTCCTGATTTATCCTTTTCAACAATTCCACAACTTGAAGGATTATCTGTTTTAAAAGTAAGCATTGTCAAAAGACAATCTGAAGGTTTAGATTTATGGCTTTCTATAAATCCTAGGAGATTATCAGTTGTAAAATTATCTGCATGAATTAAAACACCGTTTCCATTAGCAAAAAAATCCAAGTTCTTTATTAGGGTTCCTGCCGTACCAAGTAATTTTTCTTCATATGACATTTTTATCTTCATTTTGCTAAAAGAGACTTTCGAAAGATAATCTTCAACTTTTTCATGTAAGTAATGAGTATTGATAAGGACTTCATCACAACCCAGATTATTTAATTTTTGAAGCCAGAGTCCAAGAAGTGGAGTACCATTAATCTCAACCAAACATTTAGGAGTTTTAAAAGTTAAAGGCCTTAATCTTGTGCCCATGCCCGCTGCCAATAGTAATGCTTTAAATTTCATAAAGTTAGACTTATTTAATATATTTATCAATAATAAAGTCTGCCAAAGAGAAGCTTGCCGTAAAAGCTGGTGAAATAGCATTCATTACATGTGTACTGTTTTTACCCTCCAAACATAAAAAATCATTCTCTAACTTTTTAGTTGAATTATTAAATAGTTGTGGTCTTATTCCAATTTTTTTACTAATCTTCAAATCTTTAGAAGTTATTGTTGGTATTAATTTTTTCGCTTCTTTTAACATTAAAGGTTTGAAAAATAAGAGGGATTGTTGATGAACATATTTCCTAAAAGCTCCTTCATTCTTAATGTATTGATTTAGTAAGCACATTAAATTACTTGTTGCTTCAAAAGGTTCAATTTTTTCAAAAAATTTGTAGTTTTCCCTTCCTAAAGCTGGTGTAGCAGTTGGTCCAACATTAATTACAGGAATATTATCTGCTGATGGTGTGAAGTGTACTCCCAAAAAAGGTACGTTTAAATCTGGAACTGGATAGAGATTTGTATTTATTTTAATTTTGGAACTTTCTTTGATTTCCCAATACAAACCCTTAAAAGGCAGAAGCTTCAAATTTTTTCCAATATCAAATTTGTGAGCGACTTCATCAGCTCTTAAACCTGCACAATTTATAAGATGTCCAAAATTTATTTTTTCATTGTTTGTCAGATTAATTAATCTTTTGTTTGGATCAATTTCCCAGTCATTCTCATTTAATTTAAAAACAACTCCCCTCTCTCTTAATTGTTCTTCTAATTTTTCAAGCACAGCTTTTGGTTTAACAACTGCAGTATTAGGACTCCATAAGGCTCTCCCACTAGCAGATCTACATAATGGCAATTTTATTTTTAATTGAGTTTCATCCCATATTTCTACAGTCGCACCGTTTGCCAAGCCTCTTTCATAAAGTAAATCAATTTGACTATCCAAATCTTCATTTTGAGGGACAATTATTTTCCCACATTCGTTAATTGGTAAATTTCTTTCTTTAACCCATTCTTTTAGCCTTCTAGCGCCTTCAACACAAACACGAGCTTTTAAAGATTTAGGTTCATAATACAATCCCGCGTGTAAAACCCCACTATTTAAACCGGAACTATGCATTCCCAGAGTTAACTCTTTATCAACAATAACAATAGAAACAGTTTTATTACTTTCAATCAATTGATTCGCTAGGGATAAACCTACCATTCCTCCGCCAATAATACAAAAATCACAGTTAATATTCATTATTGTTCTCCATTAAGGTGTATGGGAAATCTATTAAATTCTTTAAAAATTTAATATTAGAAATAAATCCATTATTTGAAAAGCAATGTTCTTCATCTACAAACTTTAAAATCGCTTCTTTTTCTTTGAAACCATGGCCCGTTTCGACATGAATTAAATTAGTAATTCCGCTGCTTAGCCCAGCTTGCATATCAGTTATTCGATCTCCAATGAGTATTGATTTTTTTAAATTAATATTATATTTTTTAGATGATTCAAAAATCATGTAAGGATTTGGTTTCCTCCAATTTGTGGAAGTCAAATTTAAATGGCTGTTAGCATAAATGGCAATAATTGGATTAGGTTTCCCTATTAAATCAAACATCTTTTTATTTACTTCATGGAATTCTTCCCAGGAGTAATACCCCCTCGATATACCCGATTGATTCGTAATAACAATTACTGGCAACTTTTTATCAACTGCTTCTTTTAAGAGTGATAACAAACCATCCTCAAGTACAACTTCCGTTGGAGAGGATATATAGCCTACATCCTTAATTATTACCCCATCCCTATCAAGAAATAATGCAGAGGGATTTTTGATATGGATGCCAATGTTTTCAAAGTTATCGCTAAAATGCTCGCTAAACTCTTTCATTCGCTTAATATTCCTACTCATTTTCTAGATAAACTTCCTTAACATCGTTTTTACTTACTTCAATAATTAAATCACATTTTTTCAAAGTGCTTAATCTATGAGCAATCATAATAATTGTAGTTTCTTTATCACTTAAATCATTTAGTGATTTAATAACTTCACTTTCAGTTTTATTATCAAGTGCACTAGTTGCTTCATCAAAAACAAGTATTTTTGAACCTTTATAAAGGGCTCTGGCTATACCTAATCTTTGTTTTTGTCCTCCACTTAATCTCATTCCTCTCTCGCCAACAATTGTATTAAAACCTTTTGGTAAGGAATTTATAAATTCTGATAATGCTGCTTTTTTAGATACAAAGTTTATTCTCTCATAATCAATTTCTTTAGGATCAATTCCAAAAGCAATATTTTCAATTATTGTTGAATCACTCAGGTAAATACTTTGCGGGACATGAGATATTATTGATCTCCATTTTTTTATTGATTTATTATCTTCAAAATTTATTATTCTATTATCAACTTTTAAAAGGCCATCTTTTGGTTTTAGAAGACCAATAATGATATCTACTAATGTTGTTTTACCTACACCCGTTTTCCCAATGATACCTATTTTCTGCCCTTTTTTAATTTTTAAATTTATATTCTTAAATATCAAATTATCGTTCTCTCCATCGTAGGAAAATGATAAATTTTTCAATTCAATAACTTCTCTAAAATCCATTAGAGGAATCCTTTCTTGGTCAAGAGACTTAGTTTTACCCATTGAAACAATTTTCAATACAGAATTTACAGATTCATAAAAATCCCTTGAATTAGCCCAATCATAATAAATACCTTGAAGTGCAGGTAATAGTTTCTGAGCGCCCAAAGCCAAAGTTCCCAATGTAGTCAAAGTTGAAGAAAAATCTCCTTTATACAGAGTTAAAAATAATGCCAAAAAAGAGATAATTAAAAAACATATAGCCTCAAGCCCAAATCTTGGAGCAGTTTTGAGAAATTCAAGTTCTGCCTCTACTAATCTGTTAGGTTTATCAATAAACTTATAATCTTGCACGTATTTATATTGAAAATTCCCCAATATAATTTCTCTTATTGAGCTAAACCCCTCCTGTAAACTCTTAATTAATTTTTGATTTGAGATAACCATAAACCTTCCATTTTTCTCAAATCTCCTTCTTACCAAAGTAGCTAAGATTAAATAAGCAAGGATAAATGCTATAGATGTGATTATTGCAACAAAGCCGTCTATTACTGTAAGCCCAACAATTAAAAAAGCGGCAACACTAGTTTGCGTTACTAAATTTAAAAAAGATTTAATAAATAAGACTGTATTGTAAACATTATTAATTGCATTATTTATTAATTCACTGGTATTAACGTTTAGATGCCAATTATATTCTCTATTAAGAATATTTTCATATACTTTTGAGCTTAAATCACTTCCTATTAGTGCTGATAATCTCGTATTTAAATATAAATTAGTAACTCTTACAATCATATTGATTATTGCATAAATTCCAAAAATTGAAGTTGCAAATATCATCATTTTGGTTTGATTATCTATGCTAAAAATCTCGAATAAATCTTTAAAAATAAAAATTCCATTTAATTTTTCTGGATTTGAAAGAACGATTAAAAAAGGAATAATTGATGCTAATGTTAATAATTCAGCAAAACCAGAAAATATCATTAAGAAGAATAATGCAATTATCTGTCTTCTCCTCTTATTAGTTATTTCACTCCAAATTCTCAATAATAATTTAAGTATCTTTGAATTACTAGCAGTTTCCATATCTTCGAGTATGTTTTTTCTTATAATTCTTGAGTTGAGATTTTTAAGGGCTCAATTATCATATTTTTTAAAAATATATCTCTTGGAACAAGTGGTTCCATATCTTCGTTTGGTCTACCAAATTTAACTTGCGGTTCTACTCTGGCTTGAGGAGATATAAGCACCTCTATTAATGAAGATTTTTTAGTTTTCAAAAATAATTCGAGTTTTAATTCTAAATCCTTATCTTGGTTTAATTTAAAAAATTTGAGGTTAAATGCATCAGAAATTTTTTTATAATCTGGGAATGAAAGACCTCCTTCATTTGACGAAGCAATATATTTAGAATCCAACCATTGTTCTTGTGTTTGTTTAATCATTGAATATCCATTATTATTTACAACAATTAATTTAATATTTATTTTATGGTGCATAACGGTTGCTAATTCTTGTAAAGTCATCATTAAGCTTCCATCGCCGACTATACATATTAAATCCTTTTTTGAATTAGCAAAATATGCTCCAATTGATGCTGGCAGCGCCCAGCCCATAGCAGTGTTATTGAAATCATGAAAAACTCTCGTCCCAGTTTTAAATTTCATTTTTTGCATTGCCCATGCGATTGAACAGCCAGTATCTATAAATACGTGGCTACCCTTTCCAATAACTTTTGATAGCGTTTCAAAAAAATTATAAGGGTCTAAATACTTATTCAAATAATTCTTTGGAGTATTGTCGTGAAAAACCTTTTTTTTCCAATAGATAATATTATTTTGCCAATCAATATGTTTTTTCAAAAAATAATTTGAAGGTTTAAAACTATCTTTTAATGCAAATAACTCTTTAAAAAATATGTTTAGATCTTCCTGAATTAATAAATCAAATTCCAAATTAAAACTTTTAAATTTACCTAATTCGTTAGGATCAATATCAACAATTATTTTTTTTGCCTCTCTAGCAAAAGTTGAAATTGGAGACCCCGTAGCTTTTGTATCCAATCTTGAACCTAAAGAAATAATAAGATCAGAATTTTGCACTGCAAAATTAGCGTGCCGCATACCATGTGTGCCAAAAGTTCCAATGTATAGTGGATCATCGCTTGGTAAAACATCAGACGCGCCCCATGTCAAAGCCACTGGTAAAGAAAAATATTTTACAAATTTAATAAATAATTTTTCTGTTTTACTTAGGTGTAATCCCCACCCTCCTATCGCAACAGGTCTTTCTGAATTTTGGATGAGTCTTACCAAATCTGAAGCCGCTTCTCTGATACTTAAATATTTTTTTGAATTTTTTTGAAGATCTTTTTTAGAAAACTTTCTTAATTTTGAAATATCAATCAATTCCCTCTGTAAATTATCTGGGATATCTAACAAAACAGGGCCTGGTCTTCCTTCAAATGCTAGGTAGGTAGCTTTTTCAAGTTCGTATAAAATTTCATAGGGATCTTTTATCGTTTTTGAATATTTTGTTATTTCTTTTGTCATGGCGGTGATTGGAGTTTCTTGAAAACCTATTTGCCTTACACCAGTTTTCCCAGTCATCCTAAAGGTGCTAACTTGGCCAGTTATTACAAGAAGCGGGACTGAATCATAAAAACTACAACACAAACCTGTAATTAAATTTGTTGCTCCAGGACCACTAGTAGAAATTGCAACCCCTATATTGCCAGTAACTCTGGAATATCCATCTGCGGCCATAGCGGCACCTTGTTCATGGTGGGTGCAAACATAATTTAATGATTCATGATCATTAATCGAATGTATTAAATGTAGTGATGCGCCACCTGAAATAGCAAATACTGTTTTAACTCCTTTTTTTGAAATAAAATCAGCTACAAAATCAGATAATTTTATTTTTTTTACCATGGAACAGAAGTTTTATTAGTTATAAAAAGTGATCCGTCTTTGTAAGAAAAGGGCATATTTTTTAATGAATCTACTTTATCCCAACCGATTTTTTGAGAAAACATATTAACTTCAATAGACTTCAAAAAGTTATAAATAATCTCAGCATTTTTATCTGATCCTACTTCTACCATTGCATCTGTATTAATCCAATCTTTTTTTGAAGTATTGCAAATAACTTTGGCCTCATATCCTTCAATATCAATTTTCAAGAAATCATAATTACAAATAAGATCGGTGAATGAATCAGTCTCAACTTTATAAGTTTCTAATTCTCCATAGGGGAAATTTTTACTGCCTTTAATATGACTACTTGTAGTATTTCCTTTCACTCTAATAAATTCAACATTTCCTTTTTCTGTAGATATCGCTTTATTGATAATAAAAGGTGATTTATCAGCACAATTTAATTCAATATGATCTCTAAACTTTTTTAAGTGTGTTTTGTCTGGCTCATAAGAAGTAACATCAAAGCCCAAGTTACTTAAAATTATAGAATGAAGACCAATATTTGCGCCGAGGTCTGCAACTTTACTATAAGTATTACGATTTCTATTATAAAAAGAGAATAAAATTAACTCATCTAATCCAAACAAATGGGTAGAGTTTATAGATCCCATAGAGTAAAAAGGTAAATTAATTTGACCTAAAGAACCTAAATTTGCACTTCCTTTTGACTCTGGGCCATAAAATGCTTGAACAGCCATAGATGAAACTTTTGATATGTATTGATATAGAGCAGAGGAAGGATTATGAAAATTTCTAATTTCAGGCAAAAGTTCAATAAGTGACCCTAATATGTCTTCGTCAATTTTTGTATTGTACAATATTCTTAATATTAAAAATTAAAAAAATTTTAACATTAAATGCTAACTTATTTATTATTAAATAAATGAGATTTAATTAATAGTAATTACCATTAAAATGAAGGCAGTAATACTATCAATAAGTTCTGATATTGGTGAACAACTTGGTAACGTTTTAATAAAAAAACATTTTGAAGTATTTGGAACTTATATGAGCACTCGTCCCTCAATAAATCTTCCAGAAAAAAATCTATTGAAACTGAGCATAAAAGACTATAATTCTTCAAAATACTTTGACTGGCTTAAATTAATTGGCAACTGGGATTTATTTATATCTTGCATTGGGACTCAATCACCTATTGGTAGATTTGAGGATGTTTCTCCAGAAAAGTGGGTTGAAAGTGTTGCTATTAATTCCACATATCAAATTGCTTCTCTTATGAAGGCTCTTGAATTTCGTTCCAAAGAATCAACACCCACAGTGTTATTTTTTGCAGGAGGAGGAACTAACTCTGCTACCAAATCTTATTCAGCCTACACCATTGGGAAAATCAGTCTAATAAAAGCTATTGAACTTCTTGATCATGAAATTAAAGATATAAAGTTTTTAATATTAGGGCCAGGTTGGGTTAAAACAAAGATTCATAATGAGACACTCAATGAAGAAAAAATGGCTGAAGAAAATTATAATAAAACAGTAGAAATGTTTAAAAATCCTGAAAAATTTAATCCTATTAATAAGGTTATAGATGATATTTTGAAACTAATTGAATTACCAAAAAACCTTGTTAGCGGAAGAAATTTTTCATCAGTTCATGACGATATCTCACCTGAGAAATTGTTGAGCCTTTATGAAATAGATAAAGATTTTTATAAATTAAGAAGAAATTTAAATGAGAAATAGTTCAGAAAAGATAATTTTTTCTCTATAAATCAAATAAATTAAGATTGAAAATCATATAAATTATTATTAAAGTCAAAATTGTAATAAGACTATTAACAATGATAAAAGAATATCCTGAAGCAAAATGATTCTTATAAGAAATAGAAATTCTTGAAATACCATCATACATAGATTCAAAATTTATAAAATTAGGAATATTTTTATTTTTTTTAATATTTAAATTTTTCGTATTTTGCTTTAATTTTAAATTCCCTGATATAGGCGAACTAATTGTCACAAATTCTCCTTTTTTTGTATTTATAAGGTAATTGAATTGAGATTTACTAACATCTCTTAAAATAGAAACTCCATTTGGTGAATTAATCGAAAGAATTAAGGTAGAACCTAGATCAGTTAGTTTTCTTTGAACAAATTTTCTCTTTAATACCAAGTATCCCTTCTTAATATTACCAATATCAAAACTATAGACATCCATTAAATAGCCTTGACTAGGATTTAACATTTTTTTTAATTCTTTAGAATATAAAGATACCTCTTTATTTTTTAAAAATAAATTAGATGAAATATGTTTAAGATATTTTGGTAATGGGATACCCACCATATCATTCCCCAATTTTATAGAACTATTATTTAAGTCACTTTTTGTTATGGTGATATTCAATTTATTGACATACTTACATTCAAAACTCTGTGCGTCACAATTTTGAAAATTTAATTCTAAATCTTTATATAAAATTTCTTTCTCTGATATTATTTTTTCTTGCTTTTCAAATGTAAAAAATGTATCTGGCCAATTATTTTTTAAGGGGATATTTTTACAAGAAAAATTACTCTCCCATGAATTATTTGGTATGAGAGGTTCACAATCCTCTTCTTTAATTGAGTCAAATGACATTGATTTATGTCTTATTTCATACCCATATGGATCAGATAAATCCATAAATCTATTTAAAAATAATGTTTTATAGTATTCGCCAGTTAGTTCTTGCTTAGAACCATATTGATTTATTTTTTCATAAAAAGGCTCATGAGTCCTTTTTACAATTGGCAAAGTATCTTTATATGTGTAAATAGGAGATGATTTTAATAATGGATTCTGTGCATCTAACAAAAATATTTCTTTTTTTTCAGAAATAATTCCTTTTTGAGGCTCAAACTTATCATAATTAATAACGTTTTTAAAAACTAAATTTTTTACTTTAGATAATTCAAAAATTGAGAAAAATAGGCCCGGTAAAAATATTAAAAATTTTGCTATCAATCTTTTTTTATTTGAAAAATCAATAGAAATTCCATTTGATAAAAAATTAAAAGGAATTTTTAGAGACTTATTATCAATTATTAATAAAAATAAGTTATTAAATCCAATCACTATAAATGGCATTAATAAATAATCTAAAGAGAATGTCAACATACTGAGATTATTCAGCAAAAACGCGAATGGATATAGAAGTGAAAATAATACAAATAAAAGTAGGTTTACCGGAAGAATTATTTTATATATTAAAAAAGTTAGCAATAAGAATGATAAAGAGATTGAAAGAATTATTTTTCTAAAAATACTTTTTCTTATTATGCTTATTAAGAATCCATAAGCAGCTAATAATAAAAAAACAGGGCCAACATATCCATACCTACCATTAAGCATGAAATTATTTTCATCAGATAATATATCCTTTATAAATTGATTTAAAGATAATGTAAGGAAGTTTCTATTATGAAGAGTAGAAAGGTTAAAAATATGACTTAATCTGGATGATTCAGTATAAAAATTATTCTTAAGATCAAGAACTGTATAACAAAAATCACTAAAAATAATTAAAGAACTCGCAAAAAAAAATATAAAAATAATTTTATTTTTCCTTGTTATTTTGCTTAAAATTTTATTAGGTTTTAAAAAAAAATTATTTGATTCATATTCATCGTTTTTCCTAATAATCCCAATAAAAGCCAAATAAATTATGTAAAAAATACAAATTCCAAAAGAAAGTTTAGATAAAAATTCAAATAATTTACCAATATTCGAATTATCTATTAAAATTAAGAATCCAGAAATTTTCCCTATTAATAAATTTTCTAAACTATTTGGAAAATTAAAAAGATTTAAAATTTTATTCAGTTTTTCTGAATTACTTAAAAATTTGCCTGCATAACTAGGCAATACAGTAATAGATGAAAAAGTCAAAAGAGTTATTAATAATAAACAATCTCTTTTAATAAATAAAGTCTTTTTTGATCTCGCCAATATGCTTTTACTAAGACCAAAAATAATTATTATTAACCAAGGTATGGGTAATATATAAGCAAGAAACATTAATGGTGTTTGTATAAAACCAATAAATGAAAGTGATATTAATAAAAAAACTCCAATTTTCAATTTACCCCTACATAAATATGTAGCTCCCGCAAGAAGTAAAGGATAAAGAGCAATACTAGGACTTGTATTCATTAATCCATATATTTCATTACTGAAAATCGCAATGGACAATGGGATTAAAAATGTAGAGACTACAAAATTATTAAGTTTTAAAGATTGAAGCCATAAAAAACCTCCAAAAGTAATTAACAAATTAACTAAAGGGAAAAAAACAAAAATAAATACATTTCTATATAGAACATTTTCAGGTATATTTGGAAAAATTTTATTTACAAAAAAATAAACTAATGCGATAGGCAGACTAAATATTGAATGCGTAATTGAACCAATAGATATAAATGTTCTATTGGCCATATCAAATAATGACCAAGAACTATTGCCTCCTGAAAGAGCATGTATTAAATCAAATCCCGTTCTATAAAGTAAACCTGGGTCGTGACTGGCAGAAAATCTAGCCCCAGCAACAGAATTATTGCCTTTTATAATATAAAAACAATAAGCTAAAGAAATTAATATAGATAAAAGAAGACTTGGTTTTCCTAATTGATTACTATTGTATTTTTCTAAATTCATCTATTCCTTTATTTTAATTTTAAAATATAATATCTCTCATTTTAATTTAAATTTACCAAAAAAACATCTATTTTTTTTTGGCATTTCTCAAGTTATCTAAAAAAGAAGGAGCAAGAGGCATATCTTTACTATTTGGAGTAATATCATTTTTAGAAAGATAAAAATCATATTTTTTACATAACTCTAAAAATAGTTTATTCTCATCTTCATCTTCATCTTCATTGACAAAACTAACCATATCTTTTACAGCTAAGAGTATTTCGCTTGAAGTGTTTTCTCTTAAAATGTATTTTTCAAATTCTGTATGGTCTTCAATTAATTGCAAATCACTTTTAAGAAGATCATGAAAAGATATTTCATTATTATCGTCCTTATTAATCCATACTTTAGGAATTAAAAAACTGTTTGGATATCTAAAGTTTAATTTGGGATTAACTGCATTAGTTAATAAGACAGGCTTTCCAAACAAAGGAGGGACATTTAAAGGTCCTGATGATGTACCAATATGAAATTTTGCATTTGATAGTAATTGGAAGTCTATATGATTACTATAATTTATTTGTGTAAGGTCAATAAACCCATTAATATAAGGCAAAGGGTGTGATTTATAATCGCCTATCCTAACTACATTAATTCCATTTGAAATTAAAAATTCTATTGTTTTTTTATAGTTAAAAATAAATGCATTTCTTGCATTAACACTTTTAGAATTTTCTTTAGAAATATCTCTTCCCCTTACATGTAAAGTTACGAAAGAATCAAAAATTTTATGTTTTAATAAAATATTTTTATCTAAAATATTTTGCAATTTATTTAAATTATCTGGTTTATAAAAAGGTCTTTCTTTTTTACTCGCAAATGCTCTAGCAGTAATATCTTTATAGGGCTCTTCATTTTCAGATAATTCTGTAGACCCTAATAAATAAAAACTTTTAGGAGAACTCAACAATAATGAAGCATACTCTAGTGGCGTACAACTAACAACTTCAAAATTTTTTTTAATAATATTAAATAATGACTCATTTGCACTATGATAATTTTTGACTTTTAGAATCTTGAAATCTTTATTTTTCCAAATGGCCAGGTAAGCAAGTGATGCTAAGTGGCCAATATTTAAATACCATTCTGGTCCTAATAGTTTTTTTCTTGAAATAAAATAACTTTCTGCTGCTATGTCACTTTCAATTTTTTTTGAATCCATCCATTCCTTAGATGGTCCTGAAACAAGAAAATTTATATCCGATATTTTCTGCTGAATTAGTAGATCTTTGTTTGAGGCATTATATGTTGTATATTTTTTTAGTAGTTCTTTTTGGCTTTCAAAACTTATGGAAAGGGTATCATCCAATTCGCTAAATTGATAATATTTTTGAATTGCATTTGCCTTAAATTCTAAAAGCAAAACGTTTAAAATTAGACTAACTTTTAAATATGATGGATGCCTAGAAAATATTTTTTTTATGATTTTAAGGCACAAAATCAAAGCAACTTCTTTGATAGAATTTGATTTAAGAATTTGTGATATTAATATCTTTTGTCTATTTATGAAAGAGTGATTTAAAGAATACATCTTAATGTTTTTCATAATAAATTCGAATATAACATTGCAAATAACTTTTTACAAAAAAAAATATAATACATATTGAGATCAATTTGAAAAATTTTTTTTATTAAAAATTTCAAAATTTATTTATAAAAACTTTGTAAAAAAGAGGTAGAGATAGACATTGAAATATGACTATGGCACATTTTCATTTTCCTGGGAATTTTATTAAGATATTTTTCCCAAAAAATTTTTTCTAGAGTGGAAGAATATTTAAATTCACATTTTGAGTATTTACCAGTTTGCCTGGAATCATTTGATTGATAATTCTTTGACGCTTCACGAATAGTTGCTTTTAAGATCTCAAAATCTATTTGCTTAATTTTCTGAACA
>MDSZ01103118.1_pt1 | contig 15454 bp, 10 predicted proteins | sample 811201 | NCBI WGS metagenome assembly MDSZ01 (sample SAMN05326647, study PRJNA326480) | marine metagenome | isolation source: seawater | place: Indian Ocean: North | collected 2010
AAAAAAAACTAGAATTGTCAGTCACTCCTGTCTTTTTAGGCATACTCATGTTATCTAATATATATTACAGCATGATAAAAAAAAATAAATGTAAATTATATTTAAAACTACTAAAGATCCCCTATCGTTCTATTCCGGCATAATCCTTGGTGCAATATTCATGGTTAACAACTCCTGAAACAACAACTTGCACGCAAATGGAATTTCTACACGAGCAAAATCAATCCTATTATTACATACCTTACAATGGTGAATCTGTTTCTCATCATTATAAGCAGCAATCATACCACACTTTTTACAAGTATACACTTGAAACTTATCCGACGCATCATACAATCTGCCCTTCGTAAATCTTGCAGCACCATGCGAAATCATACAATCACGCTCCATCTCTCCAAAGCGAAGGCCACCATCACGCGCCCTTCCTTCTGCTGGCTGACGCGTCAAATTCACCATCGGTCCAATAGCGCGACTATGTTGCTTATCATTTACCATGTGCTTCAATCTCTGGTAGAATGCAGGGCCCATATAAATCGTCGTCTCAATCTGCTCTCCTGTCTGTCCGTTGTATAATAGCTCATTACCATGACATTCATACCCAACATCGAGCAACATTTTGCAAATATCTTTCACGGAAAACTCACCAAAACTAGTTCCATCGCCAAACAACCCCAATTCCAGTAGTACCTTACCAAGCAAGGTCTCTTTCAGTTGTCCAATAGTCATACGAGATGGAATAGCATGAGGGTTGATAATGATATCAGGTCGAAGTCCCGTATCACTAAATGGCATATCATTTTCTTCAATGATGTTTCCAATCGTTCCTTTTTGTCCGTGTCGCGAACTAAACTTATCTCCAATTACTGGCTTGCGGTGGCTGCGAATTCGCACCTTGCAAAAGTTATAACCGTCGCCATTGCGCTCTACATAATTTTTATCAATATAAGCTTCTTCAATTGTACGATAGCTAATACTCTGGTCTTCATACTTGATAACCTTTGTATGATCGCTACGAGCCTCTTTAATCGGGACAACCTTGCCAATGATAATATCACGATTTTCAACAAGAGTATTCTCAGGAATAATACCATTTGAATTCAACTTATCGTAATTTGCAAACTTCATACACCGTGTCTTAGAACGATCAGGCTTGCATCGAATCTCTTCATCACCATGAATCTTTTTGTCTTCATCTTTCTCAGTATGGTAAAGAGTTGCCTGAAAGAGCCCGCGATCAATGCTACCCTTGTTAAAAAGAATCGAATCCTCCTGATTGTAGCCCGAATACGTCATAATTGCAACAATTACTGGCGCACCCGAGGGGATTTGGTTCAAATTAATAAGATTCATTACTCGCGTATCAACCAAGGGACGCATTGGGTATGTGAGAACATACGCTGTCTTATCCATTCTTGAATCGTAGTTGGTGACATAAACACCCATTGCCTGCTTACCCATAGCACACTGGTAGGTATTCCTAGGCGACTGATTGTGCTCGGGAAATGGAATACAAGATGCAAGAATTCCAAAGATAGTACTTGGATGAATCTCGCAATGCGTGTAATTATACATGAAGTGATCATCACTCTTATACAAATTTCGCTGACGCATCGAAATCATACTGAAATTCTGCTCTTCTGGATCAATGTACTCAATAACAGAATTGTCCAATTTACAATTTGTAAGCAAATCATTCCATCGCATCTCCTTTGAACGAACTTTTTTAACCACATCATCATTCAAAAGTAGATTGTTGTTTTTAACACGAAGTAGCGGTCTTGTTAGCCTACCACTATCAGTGCAAACACGAATCTCCATTTTCTTGCAATCAAAGATAATAGAGGTATAAATATTAATAATACCGCGATATTTCTTGTCTTTTAGAGAAAGATACAACTCCTCTGGACGATTAGTAATACCAATCCAGCAACCATTAATGAACACCTTTACTTTGTCGTGAAAGTCGCGGGGTGTCTTTTTTTCAGTAATATCTTCATAGCTAACAATCTGTCCCTCATCATGGAAGCCTTCTCCAGCGCCTTCTCCATCGCCATCGCCTTCACCTTCACCTCCTGTAAGTTCAGTTGTTTGAGAAGATTCTTCAATAATGTCATCAAATGCTTCGATATATGGTTCTACATATTCATACAGAGCACTGCTGTTTGAGGGAATAGTAATGTGCGTCAAATAGCACAAGTTTTTCACAACTCCAACGGAAGCACCTTCCGGAGTCTCTGCCAAACAAAGAAAGCCCCAAGAAGAATTATGCAATTTACGAGGTGGAATCAATTTACCGCTTTTATCAATTGGCGTATTAATACGACGCAAATGACTCAAACTGGAAATGTATGTAAGTCTGTTTAGAACCTGTGCTACACCAACCTTATTGCTATTGGTGTTCTTAATTCCAAAATCACCCGTTGCAAGCGCACGCTTAATACCATTCTCAATTGTGGTTGATTTAACAATCTTGTAAATGTTCGTGAGGTTAATAATATTCTGGTAATCATTGGTTGAGCGCCATGAACCATTATTAATTTCTCGAACAATCTGCTTCTGCAAATCCTTTACAAGTTTGTTAAAGTAATTACGGAACAAATTGTTGAGAAGCGTACCAGTCAGGTCAATACGCTTATTTACGTAAGAATCACGATCATCTGTTTTAATCCACTCAAATGACGCCTGCAATAGCTGATTAGCCATGTATCCAAGAAAGTAAATCCTTTGGATCTTCGTTTTGCAATGAGGAAACAAGTCATTGTTCAAAACATCAATAGTAAATTGACGCTTCTTTTGTTTACCTTCCTCGGGAGTCATGTTAATTGGCGTAAACATAGCGTAATTAGTAATATAATCAATAGCATCGTCTTTACTCAAAATCTTATTAGCTTCAACAACCGAACCTTGCAATCCATACATCATTTTTTTCAGTTTGCTATCCTTAATATTCAAGGTAATAAATTCGCAAATAGACTTGTCAGTGATAATGCCAAAAGCACGAAACACAACAAACAATGGAATAGGATTTTTAATACGCGGAATCTGTACAAATACAGGAAATCCAAAACCATTATTCTTTGACGCAATCATCATGTTAATTTGCTTTGGAGAAATGCACTTGTAGTCGGGAACAGATTTGATCTCAGCAGTGTAAGACCACTTGTTGTTCCCTTTACCAACCTTGAAACAATAGACGCGATTCTCTGCTGCGCGCTCTTGTCCCAAAACTGTTTTTTCCGAGCCATTGATAATGAAATAACCACCAGCATCAAACCGACACTCGCCAGACACCTGATGATTAACATGTTTGTAATGTGAAAGAACACAAATCGATGAGTTCAACATAATAGGCAACTTACCAATGTGAATCTTTGGCAACTTTTTGCAGAAAGTTTGCACATTTTGCAACTTATCGCCAGTACGAATTATGTATTTTATATTAATATCAACCGTCATCGCAGAAGCATACGTAAAGTTTCGCAACCGCGCTTCCTGCGGAAACATTACTTTTGTAGCACCATTGTTCTCATGAATTTGAGGACGATACAAGTAAAAGTTCTCAAACGTAAGCAGCAACTCAAGTGCGTACTTATCATGTTCTTTGTTGTAATCCTGCTCTGATTTAATACTAACAGGATTAAACATACCAATAGTCTTGGGAATCTGATGATTTACAAAGTCATTATATGATTCAACCTGATGTCTCACCAACTTTTGCAGATATTCTCCCCCAAAATAATCTCCAATAAGCGCCCAGGGGTGCTCGGAATCATACTTATATTCAGGAATCGTGTCCGTCATTGTTGATGTTTGCATGTTTAATTAACCTATTTTTTACTTCAATTATATTTTCAATTATCTTTAAATTTATTATGTAAAATATTTTAGCTGTACAACATTATTATTTAAACAAAATGCTTTTTTTGCAAAAAATAAATTATTTTCTTTAATATACTAACAAAGTTAACTTTTATTTATAAAATATGTTTCATAATAATGGTTTCTACATAGATTTGTCGATTAATGGAATAAAAATAGATATTTCTGATTCAAATGTAAATGATAATTCATATAATCGCAATAATTCTCACTTACATAACTCTAGTGATAAAAATTCACGATTATTAACAAATTCTCCTTGGAATGATTATTGTTCTAACGAAAAACTTACACAAATAGATATAAATAGAAAAAACAATGAATTCCATATGAAGGTAAACCGCATTTTACAAGAGCTATCTGATAAAAAAAAACTTAGTGAAAAAGAACAACCAAATCACTATACAAAATTTTTAGAAAATATTGATAAAAGAACGCAAGAACTTGAGAGAGAAAAGCAAAAGCAAGACAATAATATGCATATTGTTTCTTATCGCCATACAAAAAACGATTTAAATACCTTATTAAAGACAATTGAAAACCGATATAATAACAATAATTATCATAAAGTAGGGTTTAGTGGATTTTTAGAGGAAAAACAACCTACCAAGTTGCCAAATTATCATGCTGTGCCACCTCCACCATCATTGCGTACTCCTATCAACTATGAACCCAAAATTGAGAAAAAAATGTGCGAAATTAAAGAGTCAATTGATAATTTGGATGATTTAATCAAAATGATTGATAAATATCCACTTGCAGATAACGTAGACTACAACATAAACATGAAAAATCTACATGCAATTCGCGAACCGTTAACAAAATTACAAAACATGATTGGGATGAATCAATTGAAAACCAATATTGTTGATCAAATTTTATACTTTATACAAGATCTGCATAGTATTTCAGACAAAGACAATCAAGACTTTATGCACACTGTTATTTATGGACCACCTGGAACTGGTAAAACAGAAATTGCTAAGATTATGGGAAGTATATTTAGTAATTTAGGAATTTTAAAGAAAAACATTTTCAAAAAAGCAACGCGTAGCGATTTAGTTGCTGGATATCTCGGTCAGACTGCAATTAAAACAAAAGATCTTGTAAATGCATGTTTAGGAGGCGTCTTGTTTATTGATGAAGCATACGCTTTAGGAAATGAAGAAAAGCGTGATTCGTTTGCGAAAGAATGTATTGATACTTTGTGCGAAGCATTAAGTGATCATAAAGATGAAATTATGGTTATTATTGCAGGATATGAAAGTGAGCTTAAAAAATGTTTTTTCAACTACAACCAAGGTTTAGAATCGCGATTCACGTGGAGATTTCACACGGATGATTACCAACCAGAAGAATTAAAAAAGATATTTGAAAAGAAAATTACTGATGCGAAGTGGAGCATCGCTAATGACGACGAATTTAAAGTCAGTTGGTTTGAACAAAATAAAGAGTATTTTAAATATTATGGACGAGATATGGAAACATTGTTTGCCAAAACAAAAATAGCACATAGTAGGAGAGTATTTTGTTTGCCGAAAAAAGAAAAAACAAAGATTACAATGAAAGATTTAGAGAAAGGATTTGAGTTGTATTTGCAAAATGACGAAGTAAAAGAACGAGCAGTTAACGGAGAATTTGAACGTACGGTTAAACAAATGCTTTATGTTTAATTTTAATAATCAATTTATACGATTAATATAATATCGTATAAATCATGTCAGGCAAAAAAGTGATTTCAATAAACCCGGAACTGTTTAAAGCCGGAGGAGCAAGTAAAGCAAAAACGCAAAAACGCAGAGAGAGAAAACGTAAGCCAATACAAAAAGAATTACGTCCAAATACGTTGAAAAAAGCTTTACTACGTAAAATCAAAGATCATCAAAAACGCAAATCGGAAGAAAATAAAAATGCTGAACTTATAAATACGACTGACCCTGAAACTAATAAGAGTAAATTAGAAATGAAGCAGAAGTCAAAATCAACATCGAGAAGAAAAAAAGAAAAAGAACGTGATGAATTTTCAGACTCATCGTTTAACAATTCAATGAATTATTTAAAACAACTGTCAAGTAAGAAAAATAAAGAAAAACAGCGATTGAATCAATCAAAGAAAATGCGAAAAGAGCAACGTCGCAGAGAGAAATTACAAAGGAGAACAACACATAATTCAAATCAACATATACCCACGCCACCACAATCTAGAACAATACCGAAACCAACAGTAGCTAGTCAACCTCCACACACACCTCGACCTCCTCCACCACCACAGACACTTACACCAAGTTTAAGACCATCGCCACAGACAACACCAGTGCACATTGATGCCTTACCAGAACTTGAACAATTTTCTTTATCAGATCCAACACCGGTTTCAATATCATTTAATTCACAAGAAGCAACACCCGTTGTTAGAAAACCAAAAAATAAAACAGCAAAACTACAACCCAATATTGGAAAAGAACCACCATATGGAATCTTAAAAAATGGCAACAAACCATTATTTCGAGAATGGAAAAAAACAATGAAGGCTGAAATAGAAAAAGATCAAAAACCGAAAGTTAATATTCATCTTGGTGATCCGGAAGAAAACAGCACAATAAATATTAAGAGTGAGAGAGAACGTAATTTAGAAAAATTAAAAGATAAATTTCAAGAAGACTATTCATTACATGGAGGTACAAAGGAAGATAAAAGTGCACTTCTTGATGAATTAACAAAAAAAGCAAACAAACCTACCAAATTACGACGTTCAAAAACAGTGAAAATTATACATAAATTAGGTAAACGCAATGGTCAAGTTGGTGTTTTAATTAAAAATCACAAAACACGCAAAAATACACAAGATGAGCATAAAAAATTAAGAAAAACACCAATTCACGATGTAAAAGAATATTTGCGAGAACATAAGCTACTTAAGGTTGGAAGTGCAGCGCCTACGGATGTACTACGATCTATGTATGAAAATGCTATTCTTTCTGGGGAAGTTAATAATAAGAGTGATGATGTATTAGTTCACAACTATATGAGCAAAGAGGAGTAAATATCTATGGAGGAATCAATGTTGCCCACGTATCAATATGAAAATATTTTAGGTTTATGATATAAACGATATATCATAAGCTATTATAACATGTCCCTCATTAAAGAATATTTCTCTCTTACAAAGAAATATCGAGATAAATATGGTGATCGAACAGTGGTTTTAATGCAAGTTGGTGCTTTTTTTGAAGTTTATGGTCTCTTTGATCCTGATAAAAGTGAGTTTAATGGAAGTTGTATTGAATTGTTCGCAAATGTATGCGAATTAGTTAAAAAAAATAAACAGATATGCGTCGGTAAAAATAATGTTTACATGTCTGGATTTCGTGATTTTATGCTTGAAAAATACTTACGAAAACTCGAAGAAGAGGGTTTTACCTCGGTTGTTTACACACAAGATGTAAATGGTAAAAATACGACACGCAGTTTGCAAAATATTTATTCTCCAGGAACTTATTTTTCTTGCGAAGAAACAAACAAAATTTCTAACAATACAACTTGTGTATGGCTAACCAAACATCGCTCATCAATTATGAAAACAAACGACTACATGATTTACGTAGGTGTTTCAAACATTGATATTTATACAGGTAAAACTTTTCTATACGAATACAACACAAATAATCATCACAATCCTACAACATATGATGAGCTTGAACGGTTTATTTCTTCATACAACCCGAGTGAAATCATTATTATCTATGAAAAGTTTACAGAAGATGAAATAACAGACATAATTCAGTTTGCTTCTATACAATCAAAACTTATTCATCGCGTTCCCATTTCTCTCTACAAACAAAATGACAAGGTAAAATCAAAAAAAGATAAACAAGAACTTATTCAACTTGCAAAGAATTGTGAAAAACAGAAATTTCAAAACGAACTTTTAAGAAGATTCTACACCTATAACAGTAAAGAAAAGTTTTTTGAAACATTTTCCGACTATGTTATTGCAACGCAATCTTTTTGTTTTTTGCTTGATTTTATTTATTCGCATAATCCAGATCTTGTAAAACGAATTGCAGAACCCCTATTTGAAAACGGTTCTGGACGTCTTTTACTTGCGAATCATACTCTTAAGCAATTGAATATTATTGATGATCAAAATTACTCTGGAAAGTTGTCATCTGTTATGTCATTTTTAAATAATTGTATGACATCTATGGGAAAACGTTCATTTAATTATCAACTATTAAACCCAACAACTGATGTTAATTTTCTTAACATGGAATACGATATTGTTGAATATTGTCGAGATAATCAAATATTTGTTGAATTGCGAAAACATCTAACTAACATAAGAGATTTTGAAAAAAACAACAGGAAAGTTATCTTGAAGCGAATCACGCCAATGGATTTGTTTATTTTGCATAATAATTTAAATGATATTACGAAAATACATGACATTATTGCTTCTGACAAAACAGTTCAAAAATACATAAGATATAAGATGAAAATATCACAGGATATTGAAATTCCAAGTGAGCATATTTCAGGTCTTTGTAATGAATTTACAAATTACATGGAAAGTAAGATGTATATGGAAAAATGCGATGGAATTGATTCGCTTATATTTGATGAAATTATATTTAGAAGAGGATTATTCCCATCACTTGATGAAAAGGTTGAAAATTCATTTGATTCAAAAGAACAACTTTACACAATTAAGAATTATTTAAATGATATTGTAGCAAAATACGAAACTGTAAAGCGTTCAGCTAACAAAGCAACTAGTAAAGCTACTGAATATATTAAAATTCATGAAACAGAAAAACAAGGAATTAGCTTGATTGCTACCAAACGTCGTATTGAAATAATGAAAACAAAATTGCCAAAGTCAGAAATAACATTAACATATACGAATGAGTATTCAAAATGTGAAAAAGAATTTATATTTGATCCAACTACACTTACATACACAGCCAGTACCGCAAACAATATGGCTATTTCAAATGAAGTAATTCGCAAGTGTTGTGGAGAGATGTTTTCTATTAAACAAACTATCAGAAATGAACTTTCAGTTGTTTACCAAAATATGATTGATGATATTTACGAAAAGTTTCATGACAAACTAGAAACTATTATTCAATTCTGCACTTTACTTGATGTTATTCAATGCAAATCATATAATGCGTCAAAATATAACTATTCGAAGCCAACTATTGCCGAAGAAACCGATGGATCCTTTTTTTCAGCTAAAAAATTAAGGCATCCGCTTATTGAACATTTGCAAAAAAATGAATTATATGTTGCCAATGATCTTGAACTTGGTACGGATGAGCAAAAAGGTGTATTACTATATGGAACAAATGCCGTTGGAAAATCTAGTATGATTCGCTCTATTGGAATTGTCATTGTATTAGCACAATCAGGTATGTTTGTTCCTTGTGAAAGTCTAACATTTAGTCCATACCATTCCATATTTACTCGAATTCTTGGAAACGACAATATTTTTAAATCTCAATCCACCTTTGCAGTTGAGATGTCTGAATTAAGGACTATTTTACAATTAGCTAACAAAAATAGTTTGATTCTTGGCGATGAGTTGTGTTCAGGAACAGAAAGTGATTCGGCTATAAGTATATTTGTGTCGGGTCTCATGAAATTACACGAGTTTAATAGCAGTCATATATTTGCGACACATTTTCACGAAATAGTTAGCATGGATGAAGTGCAACAATTGACTCGATTAAAAATGAAACATATGACTGTAATATACAATAAAAACACACAGTTGTTGGAATATGATAGAAAATTAAAAGATGGACCAGGTGATAATATGTATGGATTAGAAGTATGTAAAGCTTTACATTTGCCTGAAGATTTTCTTGAAATGGCACATCGTATTAGAGAAAAACGTAGTCCCTTATACAAATCTACCAATGATCTTAATTGTTCGCATTTTAATAATAAAAAAATAATGGGAATTTGCGAAATGTGTAAAAAAAGGCCAGCGATAGATGTACATCACCTACAACACCAAAAATTTGCAGATGAAAATGGTTTTATAGGTACATTTCATAAAAATCACTTAGCAAATTTAATTAGTTTGTGCAAAGAGTGTCATAACGATTTTCATAAAACAGACAAGCAATATAAAAAAGTCAGTACAAGTGAAGGTATAAAAGTTCAAGAAATTTAGAATTAAAAGCAACTCGTATAATTTAAATAATGTTGTTTATTGGTCCCCCTTTTGGAAACTATGTTTCACTACCAGGAACTATTTCTATCAAAGGTAGTTTTACACTTGAACCTCGTGATGGGTTATTAAGTCAAATCGTAAAAACATTACGTTATTCATTCGAACATAAAGGATGGATTAACAAGATTGGTTTACGCAATCCTGGAATAGACGCAGCTATTAAAAATTGGAAAAATGATAAAGTTATACATAGTATTGCTATCTTAGATAAAAAAGAAATACCAAAGTTAGTTGAAAAAATACCTGAAGATATGGATTTAGAATTAAATGTTAGTTGCCCGAATGCTGAGAAAAAAATGATAACCGAAGGTCTCGGATTATTTTTGAATGATAAACGTCGTTGGTGCATTATTAAGCTAGCTCCAAAAACAAAACATGAAATGATTGATGAGTATTATAAACAAGGGTTTCGACAGTTTCATTGTTCAAATACATTACCAACGCCAACTGGTGGTTTAAGTGGTCCAGCACTAATACCATATACAACAAATCTTGTTTATTATATTAAAAAAAAATATCCAGAAACAGAAGTAATTGCAGGTGGTGGTATTCAAAGTATTCAACAATTAAACAAATATAAAAATATTGGAGCAAATCATTTTGCTGTAAGCACATTACTGTTTCATCCAATTCTAACTGGTAAGTTCTTTTATTATTTCTATAAAAATAAAAAATAAATATATATTATAGTTTATTTATTTTTAATGATATTACCTTTTTTTGGTTCAATATACATATTATTCAAAAAAAATAAAAAACCTTTATTATTTGGCTTTCTTTTACTTGTTATTGGAATAGTTATGTATGACACATTTAGCAGTGTTGATATGGATGACGAGTATGATTCTGAATCTGATTATTCAGATGATGAAACCAATGATGAAGGAAAATTAAGTAATAATGCGCTTGATTTAATTCAATCAGGTGGCGATTTATCAAAAACGTCAGACGATAATGATGATTCCAGTTTAAAGGAATCGTATTGTCCTGGTAAGTGTAGACGTAGAAGATGCGTTAGAAGATATCGCAGATATCGTGTTAGACAAAGATGCTACTGGCGTTGGTGGCGTAGAATTTGCAGACCTTCGCATCATGCAATGAGAAGATATAGAAGATTAAATAGATACGCTGGAAGATGCAGAAGGTATAGATACTACTGCGATTGGAGATGCAAACGCAGAGCACACCCGTGTTATGGAAGAAATAAAGTTTATTGCAAGAACCGTTGCCGTCATAAGAGAAGATGGAATCATGAAGTATGTTATCAAAAATGTTGCTTGCATCCTGGAGGACGTCCGGGTGGTTAAACTAATTCATATTATATAATAAATCTAATATATATTATATAGTACAAATGAATCAAATGGCTTTACAAATAGCAAAGGTTTTTAAAGAAAATATTGAAGAAATTGCCTTTGTAGCAATACTTATTTTAGCATTGATTGTTATATTAAATTTTTACAATGTTGATTTACAAAGTACAAATAAAAACAAGCATATTGACACTATAACAATTGAACCTTTCAAAGAATCAATGAATAGCGACAAAGCGCCTCCTAGAAATACTCCCGCCGCAGTTGTATATAAAAATTCTACAATAGGTCCTTCCGCATGCAAATCCGCTTCATGCTTGCGAACAAATTTACGTTCTGTTAATAGAGGATGGAAACGTGGTTTTTGCAGCTCTGATCCCGAGACTCTTAAAAAGAAATGTTTAAAATTAACAACTGCTGATGGAAATCTTTGTTCACAAACCGATTGTTGTATTTTTGCAAATTATTTAGCAGAAGGTGCAAAACGCTGCATACCTGGTGATAATGCGGGGCCTGTGTTTGACACGATTAAAGACGGTTCTTATACTTTTAAGTTTAATCGTGGTAAGGATAATGATGGCGGTGCCTTATTTAACGAAGACTACTTTTACTATAAAGGTAATTGTGTAGGATCAAAATGCCCTTCCATGTAATTTAATGTAAAATTTATAAAAAAAATTGACTTATATAATTGTTTTCTATTAATTATATAAAACGCAAAAATGATTATCCCAATTAAGTGCTTTACATGCGGCAAGGTTCTCGCTGATAAACACAGATTTTATGTTGATACTGTTAAAAAAATGAAAACAGAGGCAAAGATGGATGTTAACCAAGTGCTCTATTTGACCAAAGATTTTTCCAAAAAGACACCAGAAGGTTTGGTAATGGATAAACTAGGTCTTAAAAAGATGTGCTGTCGTCGTCATATGCTTACTCATGTTGATATTGAGTAGTTTTAATAATTTCTTCACATATTATATATAATGATTGCAACAAGAAAACGTAGAGGCCAAAAAAAATGTGCTTGCGCTAGCCCAATGACTGGAGGAAAACGTAAAGCACGCAAAACAAATAAAAGAGGAGGCAGATCACATCGTTCGCGTAAAAATAGAACGCGCAGAAATAAAAAGAATTATCGCCGTCATAAAAATAACAAAAAGCGTTCAAGAAGACATAGACGCAGACAGAGAGGCGGAAGCACCACTGCCTTAGTAGGACAGTCGTGGAATGGTGGAAATCCACAAACATGGGGTAAATCTAATCATCTTCCATTAAAAACTACTGGTTTAACACCTCACCAAGGTATGAATGCTACCGACCAAATGGTAAAACAGCAAGGAGGAGGTGAAATTCTAAATTTAGGAAGATCTTTTATGAAATCATTACACGATATAAAGACAGGATACAAAGGTGAACCTGAAATGAGATCGCCTATGCCAACTGAAGATCATCCTATTGCTGAAAGAACAAAATACATTGGTGGTGTTCCCCCGAACATGAATCAACACTTTGATCTTGCTGATAGAGTTATTTCAAGAATATAATTTTTTTATCTGTTATAGTTATAATAGATAAAATGAAATTAAAAGGGGCTTCCCGTGAATTTAGTAAATTATGCTTACCTTCAAAATTATATTTTGTAATTTCCATGGTTGCGATTGTAAGTTTAATGATGCAAAATGGACATCAATCCAAGTACTGTGTTGGGTCTATGGAGTGTGATGTAATGAAGAGTGGAAATTTCATTATTTTTGTTGTTAAGGTAATCTACGTATTATTCTGGACATGGTTATTAAATATTATCTGCAAAGCAGGACATGCTAATGTTTCATGGTTTTTAGTACTTATGCCGTTTATTTTGTACTTTATTTTAATAGCATTAATTTTTCTTAATGTTTAATAATTTTACATTTATATTGTTAATAAATGTAAAATAAATGTTAAAAAAATATACTCATGATATAATATAATTAACTATGGATGTTGATAAAGTAGTATGGAATATCATTGATACATATTTTAAAGACAACCCAGATTTTTTAATTAAACATCAAACTGATTCGTATAACCTTTTTTTCTCATCTGGAATAAAACAAATTTTCAAAGAGAGAAATCCTATTAGAATACTTAAAGAGCAAGACCCAAAAACCAAACAATTCGCGTACGAATGTAATTTATATTTAGCTGGAAAATCAGGAGATCGTCTTTATTATGGAAAACCTATAATTTATGATGATAATGATAATGTACATTTTATGTATCCTAATGAAGCCCGTCTTAGAAATATGACTTATGGGTTTACAATTCACTATGATGTGGAAGTAGATTTTACAATTGAGAATGACGAAGATCCTGAAAATCCTATTAAAACTTCTATTACATTAGAAAAGATACTTCTTGGTAAGTTTCCTATTATGATGCAATCTAATTTTTGCATTCTTAAAGGGTTATCTAGACATGTAAGATTTAATATGGGCGAATGTCGCAATGATCCCGGTGGATATTTTATTATTGATGGTAAAGAAAAATCTATTGTTTGTCAGGAAAAATTTGCGGATAATATGCTTTACATTCGTGATAAGGTTAACGACTTATACACTCACTCTGCAGAAATTAGATCTGTTTCTGAAGATGCATCAAAACCTATCAGAACTGTTGCTGTTCGCATGGTTGCGTCTACCCCTACAAAGAAAAACGAGCAAATTGTTGTAAATGTACCTAACGTTAGAAAACCTGTTCCGCTATTTATTGTTATGAGAGCACTAGGTATAATAAGTGATCATGAAATTGTCCGCTATTGTCTTCTTGATTTAAAGAAAAACGAACATCTTGTTGATAGTTTAGTACCTTGTGTCTATGATGCTGGTGAAATCTTTACGCAAGAAGCTGCATTAAAATACATGGCTACGTTAACGAAAGGTAAGACTGTTTCACATGTAATGGAGATTTTAATGAATTATTTTTTACCTCATGTTAGTATTACTAATCTTCAACAAAAGGCATTTTTCTTAGGATACATTGTTTTTCGCCTATTGCGAGTAGTGAAAAAAGAAGAAGCTGCAACCGATAGAGACAATTTCAAATACAAACGTGTTGAGTTAACAGGTAATTTGCTTCATAGTTTATTTACTGAATACTATAAATTACAGGAACGTAATATTTTTCTTGGAATTGACAAAGAATATTTCTACAAGAAGGGTGTTTATCAAAAAAACTTTATTAGCCTTATTCAAAACAACTATCAAGACTTCTTTAAAGAGAGAATAATTGAAACCGGCTTTAGAAAAGCATTCAAAGGCAACTGGGGCGCCGAAACACACACAAAACGCGCAGGTATTGTTCAAGATTTGAACCGCCTCTCATTCAACTCTGCCGTTTCGCAATTACGAAAGTTAAATCTTGACATGGATGCAAGCGCAAAAGTTGTTGGTCCCCGTTTATGCCATGGATCTCAATGGGGTATTATTGATCCTGTTGATACACCAGATGGTGGTAATGTTGGTTTACATAAACATCTTGCAATGACTACACATATAACAAAAGGTTGCTCTGGATTTCCAATGATTAACTGGTTGCGTGAAAATAGTATGCAAATATTACAAGAATGCAGCATTGAATTCTTATCACAAAGCACAAAAGTTTTTGTTAATGGTTCATGGTGCGGCGTTGTAAGTAATCCTATAGTCTTACTTGATACCCTTAAGTTCAATAGACGATTAGGACTTATTCCTGTATACACTAGTTTTTACTGGAATATACCCAATAATGAAATAATGATTTATACTGACTCAGGTCGTTTATGTCGTCCTTTATTTTACGTTAGTGCTGCAACTAAAACTATAAGTTATGACTTACCTCATCTTGAAAAGAAATTAGACCAGCAAGACTATAGCTGGCAGCAACTATTTACAGGTTTTATCAAAAAGCAAGATCCCGACTTTCACATTGATGCTTGTAAGATTTACACAATTAAAGATTTATACGGCGCCATACCTGAAGATGAGTTAGATAAAAA
>MDSZ01166486.1_pt1 | contig 15454 bp, 14 predicted proteins | sample 811201 | NCBI WGS metagenome assembly MDSZ01 (sample SAMN05326647, study PRJNA326480) | marine metagenome | isolation source: seawater | place: Indian Ocean: North | collected 2010
AAGCCCACCTGCGTCAGTTCCGGTACTGTGGTGCGAGAGCCCACGGGAATGTCTGTCACTGTGCCCCTCTTTCTTCCCTCGGAAGATCCCCGCAAGTCGCCTAGCGACGAATCGGCCGTGTTCCGCAAAGAGCGGAATGCGGCCTTTTCCAATTTAATTTAACATAAATTCCGAAGGAACCATGAACTTAACCCCTAGAACATAGGTGAGAGCAATGCCAATTACCACCAGTGATATCCTTGGTTCAGATCAGGTGGGAATTTATTTGGCTGTTTGTGGGAATGTTGTTTTCCACCCACATGAATTGAATGAGGAAGCACTTAATCGAATTGATGAATACCTTGGTTTGGAACGTCACCCGCTTACAATCGGTGGATCCACATTGGTAGGTGCCCTTGTTACTGGTAACTCAAAAGGTCTTGCAGTCGCTGATATCGCTACAGAAGCTGATATCGATACTTTGACTTCATTTGGCGATGTTGTTGTAATGGAAGGTGGTGTAAACACTGCAGGAAATTTGTTGTTGTGCAATGAAAATGGAGTAATCGCATCTCCTGCAATTCCTGAAGAAGGAGTTGAAATCATCTCAGAGGTATTTGGTGTACCTGTTGCAGTTTCTTCGATTGCAGGAGAGGACGTTGTAGGTTCACTCGGTGTAACTAATGACCATGGTGTTCTGTTGCATCCAGATGTCATGCCAGATGAAGTTCTTCTGATAGAAGAAATCCTCGGTGTTTCACCGATGGTCGGTACAGTCGCTTTTGGTTCACCCTATGTTGGAGCAGGTTTAGCAGCAACAAATAACGGTGCAATAGCAGGAAGGGAAACTACTGGCCCTGAACTAAATCGCATCGAAGATGCACTCGGATTGATTTGAATTCTCAGTCATAATGTTGAAAGGCGTCTTGCGCAGGCAGTCTACACATGGGCGAATGTCTCTATGCAGGTAAAGTGAAGGAAGTTTGGTCAACAGATGATCCGGATATCTTAGAATTCCGATACACGGACCAAATTTCAGTGTTCGATCAGATTATTCCGTCTTTGATTCCACGCAAAGGTGAATCGCTTAACCGCACAACCACACATTGGTTTGAATTGGTCGAAAAAGAGGGTATATGCAGGACACATGTCGTTGAAAGAAATGCTCCAGACCGATGTCTAGTACGCCGAGTTGACATTTACAGGGAACCAGGAACTACGCCAAGAGATGGCGAATGGGTCTTTGTTCCTCTTGAGATAGTTTGTCGACACTATCTTGCTGGTTCTGGATGGAGGAGATACAAGCGTGGGGAGTTAACTGCCGAAGAATTAGGTTTTGATGCAGGTACTGAATTAGAAGAAGGTGTAAAATTACCTACGCCTTGCGTTGAGGTTACAACCAAATTCGAAGCTTATGATCGACTGATAGATAGGGAAGAAGCATTGGAAATCGCTAACATTACTGGTGAAGAATTGGATTCACTAATCGATGTTGTTCTCAAAGTTGATGCATTAATCGAAAGAGAGGGTTTGAAGAGAGGTTTAATCCACGTAGATGGAAAGAAAGAATTTGCACTTGGCCCTGGTAGGGTACCTGTACTCGTTGATTCATTTGGTACGCTAGATGAAGACCGCTGGTGGGATGCTGATGAATATGAGAAGGGTAACATTGTTCAACTTTCAAAGGAATTTGTAAGACAGCATTACATTGCTACAGGCCATCAAGAGGAACTGAGACTTGCTAGAGAAGCAGGAACTCAGGATCCACCAATACCTGCTCTCCCTCAACAAGTCATAGATGATACAGCCTCATTGTATGCCTCGATGTATGAGCGATTGACTGGAATGAATTTTTGATTATTTGTGAACTCTCAATACAATTCCGCAATTCCTTTTTTCTGCTGCTCGTAGGAGAGCAACGAGGTGCTTTGCGGCATCATGACATCCTCCATCAAGCGGTTCTTCAGCAGCCGGCATCCAGCATTTTGAAGTTAAGCACTTCCGCAAATCAGTAGTTTCAGAAATAGTCAGACATCCCCGCATTTCTAATCTGCCAATGCCTTTTTCGATTTGAGTTCCACTAAATCCTGTTGCCAGTTTTTCAAGTAAATCAGATAAAAGTTCTAATTTTTCAGAATCTCTTTTGGAATCCCTAATCCAATCTCTGAGGTATGTCATTGGGTTTCCATCACCATATGGGAATCTGCCAAATCTCTCTTTTGAGATACCTGCCTCTAAAGGCATTGGTTGGCCTATTGATGACAACTTTACGCAGGACAAAAAGAACAAATTAGCGTCATCCCAAGGAATCGAATCTCTATCCTGCGGATTTTCAATCCCTTGAGAAATTAGTCGATTTTCCAAATCTTGGTCGTTTTTAACAACCTCATCCCAGCCGCCTAAAATCAATGATTCTTGTACCGTTACTAACCTGGAAGAAACCATTGGATCGATGGTGAAGAATGGCGTTGTGGATTCTAAGACTTCCTCCATGGCCTATGCGAGAAGAGGCTTAGGGATGAAGTCAACGGTCCTTGAAGAAAGAATCCATTCGCTTACTAAGGTCTTCCTTTGATTTTCCCTTGTCACCTGAATCAGAAGCAATTTCTCTTCTGAGGGCAGAGAGTCTACCACTTGCAGTCGAATCATCGATATCAATAACTTCATCCTCAGGCTCAATTGAGATGTCCTCCTCGACAATTTCCTTCTCTTCTACTGGTTCATCAATATCCATATCTTCATCCAAAGAAATATCATCAAAACTAATGTCATCACTTACAACTTGTACCTCGGAATCATTCTCTTTCGGTTTTACAGTTTCCTTGACAAGAGGAGGCTTTTCTTTGGAGGGTTTAGTAATCTCTGGCTTCTGGAAGTTTAGAATTCCAGCAAAGAATGCTGCTATTAACATGAACACTGAAATTCCAATGGTCCAGTATAAGTCGCCAGATTCATAAGTCACAATAGGTAACTCACTGGCGTATTCACTCTTGGTATTATCCTCTGGGTTGTCGTCAATGTCCCATGGTGCTAAACAAGATACAGTGGCTGTAACTTCATCTCCATCTTCCATTTCTGACGGTCTGTCAATGCTTTTACCTGGAGCATATTTGGCGCCATAAATATCTAGAGCAATCGATTCTTCCCAATTCCCATTAACTTGAGAAATATCCAATCTACAAATTGAACCTTCCATTAATTGGTAACCTTGTCTATCTATACCGATATCGATGAATTTTTCACCAATAATTAGTGACTTAACAGCAATATTCCAACCACTCTGTCTTGCTACGTGGTTTGTGGATTTAGAATAGAGAGTCAAACCATTTGAATCGACAATTATCACTTCGACCGAAATTTGACCAGGTTTTGGGTCCCAAGAATTAATCGATAGATTTAGTGTCATACTACCATTAGCACCCAGCCTTATGACTTCACTATCGAGTATATCTCCATCACTTGTTCTTATCCAAGCATTGGCAACTAGTGAGTGATCTGGATTGGATGTAATCGAGCAACTTGTCCATGTTAGCGATAGAGACTTTATTCCCAGTTCGTCTAGGTTCCCAAACACATTATTGCAATCTGCAGAATGAATAGGTGATGGTATTCCAACTAAGTGCAATGACATACCATTGTGTGTAGTGTTTGACCTCTCATTAGGTAATGGAATCATAGATGTTTCAATTCCTGATGTTAAGGAATCTGTTGTTACCGATACTTTTTCTCCAGATCTTCCAGTATGAACCGGACTTGATACTAACACGGTATCGCTATTGTTTATTGTAATTGGATGAATAATTGTTCCAAGAATTGGATGTTCTAATTCGATATCGATGAGGATATTGTTTTCGTTCCAACTCTGAGAGGGCTGAATTTGTAGAGGTATGCCCTTGATCTCGCCAGGAGCTACGACGATTATGTCATCTCCTGTCAGTGTCCAGTCATTTGGCAAATTGGCTATTGCCAAATCCATTATAGCAACATCGTTACCATCATTTTCAATCCAAGCCGTTGGCCAAGAAGCGACTCCTTCTCTTACTTTCCAGGGGCCCTTTGAATCAATGATTATACTTGGTTCAGATCCAACTCGAATTGGAATTTCTTCAGTGATTTGACCTTTACCAGTTCCGTTTGTGATCATTATACTAATCACGCCAACCTCTCCAGCAATCGCATCTTCAGGTGGATATACTGTAATGTTAATTTTACCAAAACCACCAGGTGAAATGATATCTCCACTTGAAGGAACTACAACTTCCCAACCTTGACCTGCTTTAGCAAAATATGGGGTATCAGGGAAGTTCCCTTTTTGCTCGATTGTGAGTTCGATTTCACTTCCATTAGGAGCAACTTCAAGAGATGTATCTGAAAGGTCGACACTCCATTCCGAAACTGGTAGAACATTGAATATTACATTAACATCATAGTCTATTTCAAAATCTCCAGATGATGTTTTTAGGCTCAAATTTGCTAATGTTGTAGCCCAACAATCTTGAGGAATAACTAGACTTAGGGATAGTGTATCCTTATCGTTTACATTCAATCTCGTTGAATTAATTGAACTTGCAGTCCAAGTGGATGTATCATTACCTACATGGGACACATTGAATTCTGGAGTTATTGTAAGCAAATCATCAGAATTGCCAATATTGGTTACATTGATTGTTAGATTTACTTCTTGGCCTGGAATTACATCCAACTGATATCCCTCTTCGATCGATATGTCCCATCGATGATCAGGCCTAGCTTCTATCGTGATATTGGCTTGATCTGAAATTGATGAATCACCTGTGCTTGACCAATCGAAGATCAACTGGAATCTTTCTCGCGCAGGTACGTCATCTGGAATTGTAACCCAAACAGGAACCATACTGATACCTCCGGGACCTAATGTTCTACTGGGGTTAGTAATCTCAAATGTTGCATTGGGCGCTTCGGTCAAATTTCCTGCACTTGTAAATCCGCTTAATATGAATGTATCTTCACCATTACCTGGGTTTTCTAATCTTAGAATCAATTTTGTTCTCTCACTGACATTGAACACAGCCCCATCGTTTGGAGTAACTACCTCTGCCTCTGCTCTGTAAACTTGTAAAACATGTAGTGAGATTGCCAAATCGGTATTGTTTTGAGATTGTTCTGCTTGATTGAAGAAGTGCCTCATTGGAGGTGCATCAAATGGTAAATCAAGGTGTAATTGCCCATTTTGCCCGGACATTTCCAACATTGTTCCATTGATTGCCAAATCTCCAGATGCACTCCAATTCCATCCAATCTTCAGCATACCTGCTGAAGACATATCCCATTTCAGTGTGCTTCCAGCATAATTTGCTTCAATGTCCCAAGTTAGTCCAGTAGCCGGTATTGTGCGAATGTGTGGTACATCACTTGCGGTATTACTTGCGAAAATAGTAACATCGAAGGCTTCACAAATTTCATCGGCTCCTGAACCGATACACAATGACATTTCTGCAGAGGTTGAGTCTCCTGGCTGCTTTGAGCTTGGAACATCAACTTCAATCAGGTATTCTTGTTTTGCATTCGGCCCTAATTCAATTCCCCATTGAGTATTACCGTTGTAATCTACGATTGTTGTACTTGCGCTCCAAGTATTGGACGACCATTGCATCTCGGTTGTTTCCTGGGCATTACCTACATTCTCAACCAATAACCAGACGTGTGCTACATCTCCTGGCCTGCCATATCCTATTCCAGATGGTAAACCAGTGGAGCCTTGCAGAGATAAACCTCTAGTCCTCTCAACCTCTAATGGCAGTATTGCCGAAGTGTTAACCGAATTGTCTTGGTCTAATGTTAGTGTCATAGGGATTTGGGCGTCATCAGAGCCAACAGCATCTTGTGGAACATAGAATTCAAATTGTACAACTTGGGGAGAATCTCGCTCTAGGTTAAGGGACAAATCCGCTTGATTTTTTGGTGAAAATGTCCAACCAGCAGGTAACATTGAGTCATCGTAACTTAACGTCCAGCCTCCATCTCTGCTACCTGTACTAGTTACAGTTACGTTGACAATTTGTTCATCTCCAGGTAATGCTCGAGATATTTCTGTAGGTGTCTGGATTTGTGCTACATATGGGGCAAGAACGACTAAAGTAGTACTGAAATTATCATTGTCTGTTCTCGTTTGAGTTAAGTTTTCATTAACATCAAGGAGCAATTCTACCGTATGTACTCCAAGAGTTGCTTCGACATCAACGCTGAATGTTACAGGCCCACCTTCACCTGAAGGTGAAACAGATTCAGCGATATTGACACGATGACGTTTGATTTCATTTCCATTCATAATTAGGACTGCATCAACCGCCTCGTCGGTATCAACAATCCCAATATTGGAGTATTGGCCAGTAATTGTTACCATTTCACCAGGGTCGGGATCTGCTGGTGTAAATCCAATGCCACGTCCATCTGCTAGTGGTGCGAGGTCAGGTTTGGACTCGCTAATTAGAACATCACCAACTAATATGTCGAGATAACCATCACCGTCCATATCTGCTACAGCGGGTGATGCCCAAGTTCTGTGTGGTACATCGATGTAAGATGACCATCCAGTGCCTATATCTGCCGAGAACCCTGTATCTCCATCAAATGCAAAGATTCTCTCTCCATAAGCAACTAGCAATTCAGGTTCATCCTCACCATCCAGGTCAATTGCTATCGGTGCGGATATTGCAACTTCTCCCTCGTTTGTTTCACTACCGCTTTGCAAAATTTCATCCCATACCCTAAACGGTGGATCGATTGTGATGTCGTGGCATCCAGTCAAACCATCCCTGTCAGTTCCAAAACCCGAAGAATACCAGGTCACCCAACAAACTCTGTCTGTGATACCATTTCCAGTGGTATCTACAGGTAATGGCTCAGCGTCAGCATATCCGTTTGTGGCTCTAAATCTCCAAATTTCATCAGTGCTAGTTAGTTCCATTCCCACATATTGGGCACCCATTCCATTGGTTTCCTCATTTGAATCATGAGGCAATGTAAGGATCATTTCAGGAGCAGCGTCACTATCAAGTTGAGTTACAACAGGGCCGGGTAATCGTATTCGTGGGGTATCTGTATCGTATTCAGTCCCTTGAACAGCAACTCTTTCCCAGTCTAATGAACCAGTTGGCCCATCTATCTGCCATATCCAAAAGTTTCCATTATTTTCATCGACGGTAGTTAGGACAACCGAGCCACTGTTGTCATCCAATGCTGCGAACGCAGGGTCGGAAGGATGTGTGCCTCTATCCAAAGAAACTCTCCAGTTCTCTTCGGGAGTTTGCAATCCTAGAGGTAACGCAATCACAGTTGGTTCTCCATTTGTTGTATCGACAGCGGCGATGACCAATTCTGGAGCACCATCTAACGAAAGATCTGCTAGTAATGGCTGGGTAACTGATTCTGTACCGGTCCAAAAGTGTGCGTTTTCAATTCCAATTCGCAGATCAGCATCAGACCATGACCAAAGTTTTTCATTTGAATGGCCCGAAACAGTCCATCCAGATTCGTCACAAGATATGTCAGGTGCCCACAAATCAACTTCTAATGAGCTATCAGAGTCGTAAACAATAGCAATTTCTTGCTTAGAATCACCGTCTACATCAACAATTACCGGAGTGGACCTCACTTTGTCCACATTCCCTAAATTGACTTCCCATGCAATTTTCGCCGTATTTCCCTCAATTATCGCTAATATCCTTTCGTTGTTATCGCTGTACGTCAATACAGCAAATAGGCTATCTTCACCACATCTTTCCTTTGCACCTTCTGGAGATGAAATCGAATTAGATAAATCTGCTATTGCTACACCAAAGCCATCTGCACCTAGGTTATCGTCTGTGGAATCCAATGCAACCCAATTAATTCCAGGAGTCTCTATTGTTTGTAGACCGGAATCTCCATGTTCAGGTAGAACTCGAGAATGGCCAGGGTCCCTTCCATACTGTGCCCATGGCTGGGAAAAAGGGTCCCAATTACCGGTTTCATCATCGCCTTCAGCAGATGTTGGAGTTGGAATCACAACTAACGAGGAAAGCAAAATGAGTAGCATGAATATTGCTCTCGATTGCTTATGCACCTGCTTCACCAGTAGTATTGGGTCATTCGGGGTAGTTAGGGCTTTGGGCCCTACGGGCCCATTAGAAATCGATAAAATGACTAAATTAAGAAAATCAGCCCTCCTGAAAAATCACACTGTAATACCTCATTTGGCAAGGGGGTATCATTCAAATAGGGGTCGCTGGTGGCGTAAACGACTTCGGTCACACTTCTCTCCCGAGGCACAGCCGGTGAAGGACGGATGAGGAACCTACCTCAATCGTCCTCTGGTAGTGAATTGGGCGAGAATAAAGAGGTGGTAAAAAATGTACAAAGTTGTCACAAAAGAGGACACAATTCGTATCCCTGCGGAATACATCCGTAAGGATAAATCACTTAACGAACACATCGATCGTTTAGCCGCATCTGCTTTTGAAGGCAGATTTGATGATAACAATCGCTTTGTCTTGGTTACATCCAATCACGAGCCAATCGATCGAGGACGAATTATTCACGGAGACGGTGCAATCTACCAAAGAGTTAGATTTGATGCTGTTCTATTTTGCATAGAAGATTACGAAGTAGTTGAAGGAGCAGTTTCCGAAGTCAATGACTTTGGAGCGTTCGTCAGAATCGGACCTATGGAGGCCTTATTGCACAAGTCACAAATTATGGAAGACCACGTAGACATCAACGCAGGAATGGGTCTACTTGAAGGTCGTCAAAGTGGCAGAAAACTTGGAGTTGGAAGTTCAGTTCGTGCGAGAATTGTTTCACTATCTCCGGACACAAGCGACCCACGTCGCTCAAAGATTGGTTTGACATGCAAACAAACAGGTTTGGGAAGTCACGAATGGATTCACGAGGATCAAAACTGAATGGAGGAATGATGAATGGCAAAGAACCCGTTTGCGTGCAGTGAATGTCACATGATTCTACCAGATGGTGTAGACCAATGTCCACATCACCCAGCGGCCCCAGTCTCATCTGATTGGAATGGTTATGTGGTAGTATTGGACCCGTCACGCTCTGAAATAGCAAACCGTCTCAATATTGAGACGCCTGGAAATTATGCACTCAAGGTAAACATCCGATGAAGGAGGAATAAAAATGGAAATTATTGATCGAAAAGAAAACCCACTATTGAATAGAGTAGAGATTGAATTCCGCTGGAATCATGAAGGTTCAGCAACTCCTTCTCGCGTTGAAATGCTCAATGGTATTGCTTCAATTGAACCTGGCGCAAATAGAGATTTGATTGTTATCAAGAATGTCAAAACCCGCTTTGGAATGGGATCCACAACAGGCCTTGGTCTAGTCTATGCCGACAAGGAATCAATGAAGGTCGAGCCAAGTTACATGCATGAGAGATATGCAGACATGCGAGCAGCAGAGCCAGAACCTCAACAAGAATCCGCTGATGTTTCTGGAGGTGAGGAGTGATGTCTGACGGTCCTAAAGCAGGAGCAAAATGGTCCAAGTATTCAGTTGAAGATGGAACATTAGTTCGCAAGTCAGAGTTTTGCCCTCAATGTGGCCCTGGAGTATTCCTTGCGGTACATTCTGATCGCAAGTCATGTGGTCGCTGTGGTTACACAGAAAAAACTGAGTGAACAGAATTTAGTTCAACATATGAGGGCTGTATTGCCCTTGATTGTCAATTACCATCCAAGTTTGGTCTTGTTTGATCAACTGTACACCTAAATCAGGTCTTTGCACCGATTCTCCTCGTAACATTAGATCCTCTCTCCAGGATATGATTCTCCAATCGTCTTCATCGTAAACTGCATCTTGAATTGTTCCTCTTAGTTTACGAGCTACAGTAATTTGACCATCGACAAATTCCCATGCCCATCCGTCTTTTGACGAGAGTAAGAATCGGTCGCCGTGATTGAACACCTCCTCAAGATCGCACTCCACGTTTAGTTGATCTTCACTTAGAATCTCTCCAGATTCCAGTGATATCTTTCGATATGTACCGCCACGTGTCCAAACTAGAACTTGATCCTCAGAAATAGAGATTGCAGTAACGTCATTGGACCTAGGAGGTGATTTGTTATCATCCTCAAACAGTGGTAATCTCCATAGTTCATTGTCAGAAGAGTCGATGCAATACATCCCCCTAGAGTATAATGCAAAAATGATTTTATCGTCATGGGATGCTAATGCCAGAGGTTCTGCGTCAACTATGTGGCACCAGTCCGAACTCGCTACCATTGCAGTGTTTCTGCCAACACGTAGATTTGCCTTGGAAACACCATTCTCTAGTTTTTCAGAGAGAGGGAGAAGTGCCATTCTTGCTAATCTCAATTCATGATCCACCCAAGTTGCAACTAATCCTTTATCGCAAATTGCTGCGTGTGTAATCTCGCATGGAAAGGGTGTAGCTTTGTGGTTATCAATCGTGATTCCCCCGTCTACATCGATTAGAATGTCATTTCCCTCAAACTGGAAAATCTTCCAAGGGGAACTGTCCATGTTGTTCCGAGAAGGCTGGGTGTTGTAACAATTCCTTCAAAAATCATCATCCCAACGGATGGTTATGGTCAGCCTCATTGTGGTCTCAGGAGGCGATGTTGCTTCTACGAACCAAGCCAGCGAACTTCTTGAAATGTGTAATTGGGTTGAAATGGAATCAGTTGAAGGTCGCCCAGCCTACACTTTCATGGATGCGAGAATGTGGTGGATGGACGATGGTTGTTTGTGGGAAGATGATTTGGACAAGCGATGGGAAAAGGCCACTGGTGAAAAACCCAAGGAGATAATTTTCCCATCAAGACATTCAGCGGCAAGCGGTAATGCATCATTGACATTGCACCCCATCGGGACAATGCAAGTACCTCATGATGAGGTGCCTCAGTTTGGAGGTCGAGCAGCAGATTGCCCGCCACCAAATCCACGTATCGCTGCTTGGTGGCGAGAGATGAATCGTGTTGCAGGTGATTTTGAAGGATTTGATTTGTCCCTAGAAACAACTCATCACGGTCCATGGGTAGAAACTCCATCGTTATTCATTGAAATTGGTTCTACAAACGAAACTTGGGGTCATGAGGGAGCAGCAAAATTACTGGCTGGAATAATTTATCGGGGATTAGGCTTAGACGGTAGCGATGGCTTGGGTAACTGGAATGAAAACGGCCGAGTAGTGGTTACTCTGGGTGGAGGACACTACGCACCTAGAGGAAATGTCTTGGCTATGCATCCAGATGTGTGGATAGGACATATGTTAGCAACTTACGCTCTTCCATTTGAAAAGGATGAGGATGGGAACATTTCTGGAATGTGGGAGAACAGTATTCGTAAAGCAATCAAATCGACAAAATTGGCATTCCCAAACGGTGACATAGTTTGCAGTATGGACAAAAAGGCATTCAAGGGTTGGCAAAGACAAGCAATACGTGATTTATTGCAAGAATTAGAAGTCCCTCTCCTAAAAAGGTCGGAAATCATTGGATGAAAACCGTCAATAGTCGTCTTCTATGCCGATAGTCCATGGTCGGGTGGTTCTCTCGTATGGTGGTCGCGATGACCATACGAATGCCGCGTTGGTTTGTAGGCTGGGTTAGCCGAAGATATGTCGCAGGACCAAAGTTGGAGGATGCTGTCAAAGTAATGAAACGACTTTCTAAGGAAGGTGCTTGTTTCACAATTGATGTACTTGGAGAAGAGATAAGTTCAATGGAAGAAGCAACATTTTTCCTTGAAGAATATAAACGAGTAATTTCTGCAATAATCGACAACAATCTCGATGCAAATTTATCGATAAAGCCTACTGCATTTGGTTTACTTCTCGATAGTGAAAAGGGTATGGAGAATATTGAAACATTAGTTAGAATGGCACATGGCCATGATATGTTTGTTCGATTGGATATGGAAGATCATCGGGTCACTGATGATACAATTCAGGTCATGTTAGACATGCATGAAAAGGATTTGACCAATGTCGGTGTAGTATTGCAAGGACGCTTATTCAGGACACTGGATGACATTGAAAGTATCGCAGAGAAGATTGGACCCAATGCAGATTACAGAATTTGCAAAGGCATATACCTCGAACCTGAAGAAATCGCTCACACCAATAGGCAACCGATTATCGATGCAACGAATGAGTGTGTAGATGCAATGCTGGATTCTGGTGCATATGTAGGAATTGCGAGCCATGATCATCCCGTTATCAATCACACATTGAAGGCTTTGAAAGAGAGAGGCATGGGTCCAGATGTTGCCGATCCAAGGAGTAATGCGGGCCCTGCAAGAAAACAAAAAGGTCCTGGTTATGAATTCCAGATGCTGTTAGGAGTCAGAGGTCCTATGCGAAGGAAATTGTGTGCTAAAGGCCATAGGACAAGGGTATACATCCCATATGGTGAAAAGTGGTATGAGTACTCAATACGTCGATTGAAAGAAAACCCAACCATAGGAACTCAGGTAGCTAAGGCATTCCTTATGCCGTGGACAAACCGTCCGTGATTAGTTACGTTTCTTCTTTTGCCTTCGGCCGGTTCTTTGCTGCTTGGGTTTTCCAGATTTTTCAGCGTCAGGAACTATCGGGTTGGGGTTGTGCCCCAAACGTCCTTCCTTCCATGCTTGTCTTCTTTCCCTTGGTGTGCGAGGAATATTCTCTTCTGGCCTCGGCGGCTCATGCAAGTAAATTCGCTTGATATCGTGAGCTGGTACCTTTCCAGTCATTGTACGACCTGCGCCGGTATGTATCGCTCTAATTTTCCACTTTGATCCAGCGTGCTCAAAAATCGATCCTGCTTTGAAGATTTTTTCGCGTTCAACGAAAATAGCATCACTATCAGAAAATTCACCTCTTGTAAGAGTCAATCTTACCATTACTACATCCGATCTAACCGCATTAGCTCTCCCGATTTTAGAAGCGACCAATTTGCGTCGCGAGTTTCCAGTGCGAGTTTCAATGCGGTTTATTTCCCAACTTGCATCATCGTGCTCGAATATATCTCCGATGTGCAACTCTTCATCGTCATCGATTTCGATTTCTTCCAATCGTGTGTGAGCGCCTTCACTCAAAAGAAAAGGAATCATTACAGGTTTTGGTGGACGTAATTCAAGGGTGTGAATATGCGAGCACTCAAGGCATTTGATGAGGTAATTCGTTCCGTCTCCAGCCTTTCTTTCCTTGAGTATTTCATGACCGCAGAAATCTCCACAGCCTGGGCACTCTGTTACATTTTCAACAAGTTCGTCGTCGACATAATCGTCTTCCATGCCCATTCCTCCTAATCCGTTGGCCAAGACAGTCACCTTTGAGTCTGTCGGCAAATGCGAAGGCTTGTCAACTGAAGCCTCGACCAACAATCATGCGCGAGGAGTTATTGGCGGCAATTCTAGCAGCCGACAAAGAATTATCGCGCGACGAACCCGAAGTAGCAGCAAATATTGGGAAGCAATTAGAACACATGGGTTTGAGCACGTGGTCGATTTCTGTTCGCAGAAGAATAAGAGATGCTATAGCAAGGATTGGTCCCAAAACCATAATTCAAACCGGTGCAGGAATCGGTCACTTATCAGCATGGATTTTAGATCACTTTGAAGGCGAGAATTCCTTGGAGAAATTCCAGATTATCGAAGAAGGAAATCGCTTTGCAGTGATTTTGACAAGACTTTGCCAAAGGTATTCATCGGTTCCAACAAGTATAGTTGTTGGAAAACCATCTTTGTTGACTAGTGAATTGAAAGCGTGGAGAATCTCAAAAACTGGCGATTCTCCGATGTTAGAGAATGCTGATGCCATAATTGTAGATGCATCATTAGAAAATTTGGCGGATGATGTTTCATCAGTGCTTCCATTATTGAACAAAAATGGAGTACTTTTCACGACTGAACCAACCCCGCCTGTAGGGGATAGAGAGGAAAATGATCCTGAAGTGATTGGTTTCAACAAGTGGATGGACTTGATTCGTGAAACCAATTCATCACATCACATCGCATTTGCTCCATTATTTGGAGGGACAATTGTCGCTTGGTTATCTAAGTAGTGGGCTGGGCTGAATCTAGCAAATCAGACATTTGCAATAAGCCATATCCGTAGTAATCATCGTGGTTTTCTTGGCCACTCTGCTTCTTTGATGAATCTGCAATCCATTGTTTAAGGTCATCAAGCATGTTAGTTCCACCGTCTTTGAGTTGCGGATACTCTTCGAACATCAATGCAATCGCTGCAGTAACATATACAGTTGCAGCACTGGTTCCAGAGGATAATCCCCATTCATTCCCTGGCATAATCACAGGAACTTTGTGCGCTGGTGCAACAACTTCTGGTTTTTCATCAGGACTATTTCTTGGAAGCATTGGTGGCCAAATTCTTCCGTTATTATCTCCAACCGAAGAACCCTCCCAGATTATGCCATCACTGTCAACACCTCCTACACAGATTACTGTGTCGACGATGCCAGGTGATGCAACATCGCCATCATCTCCTGCTCCCCCATCATTACCAGCAGCAGCGATTACTACGATGCCTGCATTGTATGCATCATCAACTGCGTCCTCTACAGCATCTCCTAAAATTATTGAGAAACCTGATGCATTACCTCCAAGGGATAAAGAAATGATGTTTACATTCTTCGAAATACACCAATCAATAGCCTCTGCTACAGTGGCGTCATCGCCTTCTCCGTTACCTGAGAGTGCTTTTGCAACATACAAATTAACGTCAACAGCTAGGCCAGTTAACTCTCCATCGGCTACTAGAATACCTGCCATCATAGTACCATGGCCATTATCATCGTAAGGGCTTGATTCATTATTTATGAAATCCGACCAATCCGCTAAACTTAGGTCTGATAAATCTGTATGAGTCATATCAATTCCCGAATCTACCATGCAAACATCAACACCATCTCCCGATAGGTGGTCAACGGAATCAAATTGAACAAGATCATCGTAATCTTCTTCTTTTTCAAGAACCAATGCTGATGGGCCGCTGAGTAATATTTCACCAGTAAAAACCATGTAGGCAAAAATTCCAACCGCAATGAGAATTACTGTTGTTGCAATTACAGTAATTTGTTTGATAACATCAAGATCTGTTTCGAGTTCACCGTCTGGGATTTGAGGTGCAGGTTGCATATGTTCACCCCAATGCTTCTACGGCTTCAACCATTGTTTCAGCAAATAATCTAACTTCATCTTCAGTGTTGTACAGATAAGCACTTGCTCTTAGAGATCCCCTGTCGAGACCTCTGTCATTGAACCATGAATGTACACAGTGCATGCCACTGCGAACCATTACATCAGCAGCCTCATCCAGAAGAATTGCGATATCGTGAGCATCTATGCTTTCCAAAAGAATCGAACAGATTCCACCTCTTTGTGCTGGGTCTTCTGGTCCTATGATTTCCACCCCATTGACATCCTTAAGAATCGATGTCATAATGCGATTTAGAGAAACTTCGTGTTGATGTAC
>MDSZ01241400.1_pt1 | contig 15454 bp, 10 predicted proteins | sample 811201 | NCBI WGS metagenome assembly MDSZ01 (sample SAMN05326647, study PRJNA326480) | marine metagenome | isolation source: seawater | place: Indian Ocean: North | collected 2010
GTAACTAACCCGCCTACCGTGCGTGTTTCAAACGAAAAACCAATTAGTGAACAAGATTTGTTAAATATGGTAGAATAAGTTGTGCCAAAGTACTATTATCATTGCAATAATTGTAATGAAGATTATTATGTCATACATTTAATGTCTGAGACACATGAACAATGTTCTAAGTGTGGTTTGAAGGATATCAAAAAACTTTTAACTAAGCCATTGTATGTTACAAAAAATACTGTTTCTCAAAAAACAGGTGAGTTAACTAAAAAATACATTGATGATAATAAGAAAGTACTGGACGACTTAAAAAAAGAAGCTAAAAGTAAAACTTATGAGTAAATTAGAAATCATACTTCTTTGTGTATGTTCTATTTCCATTCTTATGAACATTGGTGTTTTTGTGTATGCGCGTATGTGCGTAACAAACCTATTGTCTGTATCAGAAGAACTAGGAGATTTAAAAACATTAGTGTTTAATTTTTCAAATCACATTTCTGAAGTTTACCGACTAGAAATGTTTTATGGTGATGAAACCCTAAGAAACTTAGTTGAACACGCAAAGTCACTAGATGAACAATTAGACACGTTTGAATACATTTTTAGCTTAACAGAAGAAGAAGCAGAAAATGTCGAACCCACCGAAGAAAACTAAAACTAAAAGAAGAAAAAATCACTACTTTACCAAAGTACATGAAGATGCAATTATTCGTTATACACAGACTACGTGTATAAAAGAAAGAACAGAACTTTACATAAATTATATTGAACCTGCATTCAATGAAATGGTTGATAAAATTGTGTTTACATACAAGTTTACTAATTTGCCAAATATTGATTACCTAAGAGATGAGTGTAAGATATGGTTGATGACTATTCTTGATAAGTACGATGCTAGCAAAGGGTCTAAGGCTTTTTCTTATTTCAGTGTCATAACGAAAAACTGGTTTATTCACAAAGTCAAAAGACAACAAAAAAGAAACAAGCGCGAAGTTGATTTTGATAATATCGCTAAGCACTATGAAGAACAATATTTGTCAACTGACGACTCATATTTAAAAGAGAGGGAAGAGTTAGAATTTTGGAATTCATTTTATAACGAACTTAAATCTTGGGATACTACGCATATGAAAGATAACGATCTTAAGGTTTATAAAGCTATTAATATTCTGTTTGAATCAAAAGACGACATTGAAATTTTTAATAAAAAAGCTATTTACTTATACTTGAGAGAAATCACGGGCCTTAATACTAAGCAGATTGTAAACTCTCTCAAAAAATTTAGAAAAAAATATTTTAATTTTAAAGCTGATTGGGAGAACGGGGAATTGTGAGTAATAAAAATTTAGATACTTTAATCACTGAAGCGCTTGAAAACATTAGAAATGATAGAAAAGTCGCTCGCGAGTTTCTTAACGAAATCGCAAACCAGATCGCCAATGACTCTGAGCAAAATAAGTATCTGAGCCCGGTAGCCGCAAAGCATATTGAAACGATGCAACGCTCTAATGAGCAGCTAGTTAAAATCATCGGTATCAAACAGAAAGGCCAAGATCAAGGATTTGAGCTATCGGATGATGATAAATCCAGTTTGTTTGATATGATTCAAGGAACTCAAGAAGATGTCAGTTAGAGAATACATTGATTGGAGTCAGTTTAATGACAACGAAGCTTCAATCGAGTTGTTCAGGAATGCTATTCGTAAGGCTGTAAATTATGATGGTTTCGGTGAGCAAAAAGTTTGGAAGGCGATGGTCTTATCAAAAGCTCGTAGAATCGATAACACAGAGGCGCAGGGTCTTGGCGTGGTGGCTAAGGACGGAGTGCAAATTAATTCTCCCATGTTTGTTTTTAAGGTGAGATTGTTGGGTCCAAACTCGCCACATTTAGTGATTCCAGATCCTTGTAATTTGTCTATGAACGCAGATCGACGCAGAGTAGAAGCGTTAATCACATTACACACCAATATCTTATTTGTTAAAACAGGAACAGTTGATCCTCCCGGCGAGGGCGATATTGTTTTGGTCGAACTTATGAAAAATGATATGTCATATGATGTTGAAATGGGCACCTTTGTCAGATCAATTGCAAGAAACGTCAGTTCAGAGCCTTTTTATGGTACCCAAGGATGTACTTTAAAGTTTGATGCATTTGATGACTTGTCTGCTTTTACTCAAGCGCCATTACCAACTGGTGGAGGTTCTACTGATTTTGTCACTAAAAACTCCGGGGTGATTGTTACGACGCATATGGCTAACTTTGTAGCAAGGATTCGACCAAAACTATCACGAACAGCTATACCTATGATCACAATCACCTCGGGATACCGCAGCCCAGAAGCTACAGCTCGTGCCCTATACGGTAAACGCGCCGCAGAAGGGTTTCCACTCTGTGGTGCGTGGCCTGGAGGTGAACCACCTGCAGGCCATCCATGTAAAAGAGTTTGGGACTTGTATAGGGGCTCGAAACTAATAGAAGAAATTCTTTACGTGCCAAACGAAGTGAGTGCAATGACAGCAGTTATTGAAAGACAAGTTAGTCGAAAACAGTTTCTTTCAAACCACCAAAAAGGAAGAGGTATGGATCTACGCTCACATAACCTTAACCCAGAACAAATGAAATTGTTGGAAAATGTTATTAGATCTGAAGGTGGTTCTTTTAAGTATGAGCCTGACCCCCCTCACATACATGTTAAAGTACCGGGGTCCGACTCATCCACCGCCAAGTCCCAGGCAAACAAACCAGATTCAGCTGATACCTCACTAGAGACAGCTAGTGGTTAATTTAAAACAATAAAATGTGCTTTTTTACCTATTTATTAAATAATCCGGAGTTTTTATGTCTTTAACTGGAGATCCAAAACCAGCATACAAGAAAAAAAGAGATGGCGAAAGAACAGTATCTGAAGAATTAGAGTCAAATGCTGAAGCCGTAAACATGGTAGCTACAAATAGTGGTTTGTATCATACCAACGTGCCAATGAGAGATTTGAAATTTAATATTGGTGCTGGTGAATCTGTTATCAATCATAGAGGCTGTTATATCACTATGGGTGGTGATCGACCGGGTAGTATCTTTAGTGGTTTTGGTGCCCGCGGCTTCGACGGTACCGACACCATTGATTTGGTTGTTGGCCGCGGCGCATCTGCAAGAGGGGGTGATGGTCCGCCAGAATCAAGCTTAATTAATAACATGTTTTCTTCCGATGCATCAAGAATTTATATAAGCCAGTTAACGCATATTGATAAAAACTTTGGTATTGCAGAAGGTTATCATAGAAGACCTCAACCAAGAGCAGGTATTGGTATCAAGTCCGATGATATTCGTATTATAGGTAGAAACAGTGTAAAAATTGTTACTGGCCGCGGCAGTGGCTTCCGTGGCCATGGTTTTCGTGGTGAGCCGAATGGACAAGGCGGTAAATCAGTGATTGCCCCAGCTATTGAATTAATTGCTGGTAATTATGACGACAAAAAGTTTGTTTACGGTGGATTGTATAACCCCATAGATACGGTGCCTTACTTACAATCAGCCGTTAAAGGTGAGAATTTGGTCGCAGCGTTAGATGAACTGACAGACATTATTGGTAATTTATGGTCTGCTGTTTACAACATGGCTCTTATTCAAGCTGGCTATACCGTGGTTAACTCAATTGAGGTTTGGAGACCGTGGGTTACCACGGCCGGTCCAGTGTTCTCAATACTTACAAGCACATTTGCATTAAAGGCTTTATGGGCGACAAGATTAAAAATGACTTCTTGGCAATTTTATTATACAAGAGACAATGGATATCGCTCAATTAGAAGTCCCAACGTCTTCTTAACATAATGGCAGGAGTATAAAATGGCAGAATCAAAATTTTTAAAGTTTCAAGATTTAGACCGTGATGGTCTGATTGATGTTTGTGACGATATTATTCAGGCAGAAGAGGTACCTTGTAAGGCGCCTTGTACTCCAAATCCGTTTGCAGTTATACCCGATTGGAAACTAAGAGACGGTACTACGACTAGGATGAATGAAAAGTATTGTGTTTATGAATATGTCAAAACAACACCCTTCACAACACTTGCTAGCGCTGAAGCTATTGAAGAAGCACAAGATGGAGACGAAGCAAAATCAATTTCTGAATTAAGGTCAAGATTCGAACTGTACAAAGAAGAAGTTGCAGAAAAATTTATCACTGATAACGACAGGTTGCTAAACCCGCAGACCATGAATTATGTCATGGAAAATATTGTTTTTGCAAGTTACGATCTTGATCCAAGGCCAAATTCAAGATTAAAACTTTTATATCAAATTGCTTTTGAAATAATTTACAATCTCCCGCCTGAAGTTGACGCACCAGATGAAGAAGAAGATGAAGAGCCGGGAGATGTTGTAGTAAAATATAACGCTTCTCATATGGTGAATGACATGATACGAATTCGCCAAGGTTTAAATTTTTATGGCAGGCTTCTAAAAGTTTATCGTGCTATTGGAGAAGGTAATTGCTATTTTGTCAAAGATAGAACCGTCTTCAACTTAGACATGTATGGCGACTCAACCTTTTTTGATAGCGGTATGCTTTCAGATTTAATGGATGACTTGGAGGGCTTTTTAGATTCTAAAGGTCTTAGATTGCCCGGGGAGTTTTTTGGATTTTTATCTGGTGATGAAAAAGTTACCAAATTAAAATTTTATTTTAACAATTATAAATTAAGAAAACTTAAAGTTTGGACTGTAGAATGCGCTAACAAACCAAGAGTTTATGGTAGGAGAAGGTTGGCCGGCCTAAATGCATCCAGATCGTGGAAAGACGTAACAGCATGTGCATACTTTACAAAAATCCCACAAATGGCTACTGGTTTGAATGCTCGTATGCAAATACCATGGACCGAGTTTGTTGAACAATATACATATCCAAAAGTATTTTTTGATATCAAAGAAGAGAATACTGAGAAAACCGTAACTTCATGCGTAGCAGATGCATTAGCAGATGAGTTTAAAGATCTTGGTCAAGATATTTTAGATGATGTGTTTAGTATGGGTGACGCAGTTGCTTATATGTTTAGAAGTGCTGTGTGTAGAAATGATATTGAATCGTCCATGAAAGACGATAAATTGGTTGGACTTGCACTAGGGCCAGATGGTGCAGATAGAACAAAAATATTTGCAATGGCCCAAGAACAACAATTTAAAAAGCTAGATGCTAGTGATAATGTTTTTGTAATTCTTTGTGTTGCTGCTCTGTCTGCGACAACTTCATGGGGGCCCATGAAAAACAAACTAAGTGAATTATATAGGTTTGGAATTGGGCGCGTTAAAGAGTGCGGATTCTTTGATATGATATTAAGCGCCATTGAGTGTTTGACCGGTGGTATGTCGCTCGATGAAGCCTTGGGTACCATGGTTTTAGCAGCATTAGAATCAATGAGTATTGAAAATCTTGGTGAACTTTTTGTTGGCTTGCCACCCGACAAACAAGCAGAAATCGAAAGAATGGTTAGACAGCAACTTGAAGATGGAGAATTTTTTCAAAGTATAGGTGTTTTACCAAAACCGTGGGAGGTTCAAGAAATCATCGATAAAGAACGAGATGATAGAATTGAAGGTTCTTATGAAGGTTCAACCACTCCAAGAAAATCAAAAGCTTATCAGCCTCAGCCAAAATTTGTTCATGAACGCTCACTAATGTCTTCTTTTGATGCAGGTGTCGGAAATGTTCAAGAAGTGCCGGTTGACAATGTATTGCAAGCTTATATTAAAGCGCTCGTAGAAGTGTACAGCGACAATTTGTTAGCTCTGGTTGACGAACTTAATAAGTTCCCAGGCGCACAGATTGTTTCTAGTATACTTTCGTTTTTAGATTGTCCTCATCCGCCGTTCATGACCCCATCGATAGCTGATTTCATTAAAGATTTGACTTTGCCATTCTGTAGAAATATGAATGAATTTAGAGCAAGTCGATGGATGTTTGAGAATCCATTACATTATTTTGCAGATTTTGCTGATATTACAAGACAATTATGGGATTTAGCAAAATTTATTATTATGCAAATTATTGCAATCATCCTATTCAATATTTTGATCAAGGTTTGTGAAATAATTGGTAAAGCAATTTGTAAAGCGCTTGAAATTGGTGGAGATATTCTAGCATCATTGCCCGACCTGCTCACTGGCAGAGCTAACCTTGGTGATATTATTAAAGAAGCAATATGTGGTCCTGATGCTCCAAAAGAGCTTGTGGACGACACTATTCTTGACATGATGAGCCAATTAGCTCTTGGGCCTGAAGCCTATACAAATCCTGATACAACGTTACAATTTGGTATGGACCTTTCATCATCTGTCACTCAACAAGAAATGACAGATGCTCTACTTGGTAACCCCTCGGCAGCATTCCTTGAGGCCGCAGATCAATTGTTAGAATTTGAATATCCGCAATTCAGAGCATCGATGCCAAACAAGCGCGCTATTGGTAAATTTTTCAGTAATATCGGCAACCTAACTCCTTTAAGTTACCGCGCAAAACTTGAAGACTTTGTTGACATGGAAAAACAAGAAACTCTACCAGCAAACCCAAGTCTCTGTGCTGATCCTGAAAAAATTAGACAATTCCAAGAAATGAGAGAAAAGCTTCTTGAAAACAGAGCAACTCCACAACAGGCACACGAAATGTTCTGTAATTTTAAAGAAGAAAACATGCAAGATTTAAAAGACTTGACTTCTCTTCTTAACAAAGGGTTCCCAAATGCTTTTTCAGATGCAATGCCTCCAATGGTAAGTGAACCCGGTTGTACAGATGGGTTAATACCATATGAGTCACCACAAGCTGCATCAGTTAATATGCAAGCAATGGGTGGCCAATTAGACTCACTAAACATGGCCTACATTGAAGATATGTTAGGTAACGGTAGTTTTTGGAATTCTGATTCATCATGGGGGTTCTTGAACATGGTATTATCAGACACAATGGGTAATCCACTAACTGCACACCACAGAAAAGCTTTTAATAATAAATCATATGTTAACTTTGCTGCCAACTTAAAAAATGGTGGCGAATCTACAAGCGGGTTTTTCTCGTTTTTCCAAAGTTCTGCAGGATTTAGTTCTCAAGAAGGTCAGTTCCCGTACTATGTCGGAGAATGGCTTATGAGACAATTCTTAAATGCAGGTGAGCCAGATGACGATACCGACTATCTTATCAAGCCCGGTTTCTACAGTTTAAGATCCATGGGTAAAGATTTGAAAAAGTCTCTAGTGTTTAAATCAAATAACAAATATAGAGGCAAGAAAAAATATTATATAGACTTCGAAGAGCTTCAATATAATAACTTGTTCGGTTCTCTTACACAGGGCGTAAACCTGTTTATGGTCCCAGACTTCGGCTATAACACAACTGTTAGTGTGAATCAAAATACAGAAAAGGTGGTTGTAACTAGAGAGATTAGAAAAGGAGGCGTTAGTTCGGGTGATAAGCAAGCATACAAGCGAGATGGTGCAGACATAAGCCTAGATTTCAGAGATAACGCAGCCGGAAAAAGATTTGGTGGTAAAACAGCTAAGGGTTCTGCAGGGCCCGAATGGGCTCAAGGTAGAAGTGAATATGTTTCTTCAAACGATGGTAATGGTAAGGATGGCGGTAGCTACTTTTCAACCAGTACTGAATGGTCTTATGGCTTTGATGTTAAGTGTTACTATCATGACATTTATGAATCCGAAGATGGTCGAATATTAAATAGATTTGATGATAACATGCGTGTCGAAGTTGTTGAAAAATTAAACTGGGGATCAGATCATATTGGTCCGCTTGGCGAAGCGCTCGAAGACGATTTCTTAAAAGTTCCAATGTTTGATCTTCCTAACTGGCTTGAAAGTGTACCTTTAGTTGGCTGGGCAATTGAATTTCTTATCAACCTGATTTTGTATCCTTTTGCACAAATAATTGGAAGAGCCATAGCCAAGGCAATCATGAGAGCATCAGAAAGAATTATTAGAATTAGAGAATTTGAATTCTTAGCAGTGGATGATGGTCTTGACGTTTTCAATAAGCCGATTAGCCTAATTGAACAAAACGAACCACATCATGTCAGAATAACCGACTATCCAAGATTTGCGAGTATACTTACTGATTTACCACCTTATAGTCCTCCTGTTCTGCTATTAGCAGACATGACAAACAGCTCCACAAGCACAGCAAAGGGTCTATATGATTCAGTTATGAATGACTTGTATTCAAGGTTTTGTTATGAAATAGGTTCTAATAAAAGTGGATTTTTATACGGAGCAAATTATGATTTCTTGACCAAAGACGACATTGAGTATGGCGTTATCCAAAATAATAGGTTTATACCATATTCAGCTTACAAAGTTGGCAACCGTCTTGTCGAAGAATCAGATATGGTTTTGGGGGTTAGTAGAGATGTCTATAACAATGGCGAAAACGCCAGAGTAATTTATCTAGATCCAAAAGTGTTTGGTGGTAGTTACACAAAGCCACCGCTTTATATCAAACCAAATAAACACGATGGTTGGTATGGGTATGTGAGTGTGCTATTCCCTGAATACACTCCGTGCAAACCACACAATCAAGACTTAATTGATTTTGATGAACTAAAGGGATTTGTCAATAAATTCTATCCCTCACTGCCAGAGGATCCAAGACTACAAAGTTCAGAAGAGTGTGCCAGAGAAGTGCCATTCAATAGAATACTCAATAGACAAGCTAAAATTAGTATGTACACTTTAATTTTAGCAGCAATTAGAATTTATGCTAGCACACATATTTTTAAAGCAATACCAATATTTTCTAAAATTATGCCCAAGTTCCCCGATAATTTCAGCACAGTTTATTCTGGATTTATTGTTGAGCGAATGGAAGAAGATTTTAAAGATGCGCAAGGTGCGTTTTGGGAAGCATTTACTACCTTCAAAGACGAAGAATTCTGGTATGCGTTTTTGGAACAATCAGTTGAGTGTTATGATTTCTTAGTTGAAGCAGGTGCAATTGATCCACCTGAACAGGGTGGTCATCTTCAAGGAGCCTTTGATGCAATCAACGATCTTCAAACAGACTACCCATTCACTTACAGAAGAACCACATCCAGAAGATTCAGAAATTCTGATGGCGACAGGGTTAAACAAACAGTCTTAGGAATGCACGATAAAAAGATGGCAGGTGAAGCGGGATGGTTCCAAAGTCTTAAGGGTATACGCTCAGACGAAAACTTAGAAGCAGTGCAGTCAGTCGAAGAGCATGCAAAATTAATATTAATGCAGCTTGTTAATCACGAACTCAGTGTCATGGGCGAAAAAATGGTCAACAATATGCGTAATCAAGGATTTAACCCAGACATATTTGATTTAGATTATTATATATTTGAAAAAATGTGTGCCGGTAGTAGTCTAAAATTTGCAGGCCCTAAAGTTATAGATATTCCAGTTGGTCTTCCCACTCCTGAACCTAAAATAATTAATGGGCGGTCTTATGGTGGCCCAGATCCAAAAAACGAAGGCAGATCTTTCCCCGGCCCATACTACACGTCAGGTGGAGAATTTAGAGTGGCAAAAAATGTCAACACAGAAGATGATTTTGATTATGCTGATGAGTATGTTGGCTACTATCATGCACATATCGATGAGGCTGGTGATGTTATTTATATGGCTGGCGAATACCACTCTGAAGATCCTGAAACTGGAGGGCACGATGTGCTTACTCCCATTGATGAAATTGTTGCAACGGGTACAGAAGGGTTCACCAGAATTTCTCAAGATGAAGACAAATTGGACGGTTATGGCAAGTCAGCTGGGACGGCCGGCGACGGTAGTGAAAGACCAGATCTTGGAGAACAAGATGCCCCAGATCCAGATGCGTCTCCATACGACAAGATAGTCATGCAAATTGTTCCAATTGGTGATGTGCCAGATTATAATAGTGTAGCTCCGGCACCTCCGGGAACTTATGACATGCCTTATGCCCTAGAAAAATATGTTTTAATTGAGGGCGTTAAATATGATTCTAATTCAGCGTTGGATTTAATTAAAACCAAAGAACCAACTATGAGACTATCTGAGGCATTTGAAGGAACAATTGAAACAGTCAAAAATAAATATGGAGAAGATATAGGAATCAAAGGTAAGATGCCCGTTAGGTATGGTTTGGCGTTCTATTTTAATCTTGGAAATAAAGTTGAGATTGCTACGGTTGAAGTCGACGCACTTGATCTTATGTGTGGGCAGTTTCAACCTTTACAAGCAAATAGCAAACTTTTGATGTGTCTTATCAATCATATGAAGAATGATCCAAAATATAAGTTAATGACTTCTTACATTTTCTCCATCAAAAAGGTGACAGGCACTCTGGCAATTTATAGCGATATGGCTTTATTGTCTTCTATTGGTGAAGTTACGCCCGGCAAGGGTGATAATTATTCTTTCTTGCCAACAAGTGACTTTTTAGCTGCAATTCCGGGCGTTGAAAAATTTGTTGCGGCACCAAGCAAGAAAAAAGATTGGCTTAAAAGAACAGATTTTAACCAAGTGAAAGTCAAGCCGGGCTCAAGAGCATTTATTTATAAGAAAGAGACCGAATATAGCATTGATGTAGGAAAAACGCCACCATCACTGTTCCAGCCTTTTGGTTCAGACGATCCAATTGAAGGAACAGTGGTTGAGTTTAACATGAAGAAAAGTGGTATAACTGGAAATGAAGGTTGGGCTCACTATGATGACCGACAGCCCGGCTTCTTCGGTGGTCTCTGGGTGTGTGAATGGGACAACTGGGATAGAATTTTGCTACGAAATAGTAAAAGTAGAATTAAAAGAATGTTTAAGACATATTACTATTCTAGAGACTTTAAACCCGGCGATTCGATGCTGGATGAAAGCGACAACCCTGTGTCTTTGCTGGCTCGTTCTCTCAAGGGACTAATGTTCCCCAACCCTGCAACTGGAATGCTACCATGGTGGCAACGCGGCCGATTAAGAAGCAATCCTTATAATGCTAAGGGTGGTTTGTGCACCGGAAAAGACTAATACGTCTATTTACTAGTGGATTATTAAATGTCATACTTATCAGTAAAACTACCAATTACAAAAGATGATGTTAGCGGCTTCGCTATGCTTGATAATTTTCAAGATCTAATAAGGCAAAATTTAAAAATGCTTATATTAACTTCAAAAGGTGAAAGAATTATGGAACCTGAATTTGGTGTTGGTATAAGAAATTATCTTTTTGAAAACTTCAATAACAGCACCTTTCAAAATATTGATACAAACATAAGAGAACAAGTGGAGTTGTTTATGCCCGCTTTACGCATCATAGAAATTTTGTTTGATAGTAGTGATGTTGACAACAATAAATTAGGAATAGCTATTTTTTATAGAGTTCCTGAGATTGGTTTTAAAGATTTATTAGAATTTACTATTTAAATGAGAGGGTTATGAATGGCCGATAACCAGAAAAAAATTGTACCTATAAATTATACTAACAGAGAATTTAGTGGGATTAGGGATGATTTAATACAAATTGCAGAAAGACTTTATCCCGATTCGTTTCAAGATTTTAGCGAAGCTTCGTTTGCATCTCTGATGGTAGATATGGTTTCGTATGTGGGCGACCAACTATCCTTTTACCTTGACTACAACGTAAATGAAGCATTCTTAGATACTGCTTACCAATACAACAACATACTTCGACATGGCCGAGCGCTGGGTTATAAATTCACCGGCCGACCATCAACTTTTGGAAAAGTTGCGTTGTTTGTTTTAATACCCGCGTCAGCCACAGCTCTAGGCCCCGATTCAGATTACATACCGGTTATGAAAAAAGGCTCAAGCTTTACCTCTGCCAGTGGGCTGAATTTTAGTTTGATAGAAAATATTGATTTTTCTGATCCAAAGCATACCACAGTAGTTGCCCGAGTTGATGAAACAACAGGAGCCCCGTCATTTTTTGCAATTAAAGCATATGGAACAGTGGTTTCTGGGATGTATAAAAATGAAACAGTAACTGTGGGAGCATACGAAAGATTTAATAGAGTAAGACTTACAACACCAAACGTTTCAGAGGTGATATCGGTATTTGATTCTGAGGGTAATGAATATTTTGAAGTAGATTATCTTTCGCAAGACATGGTTTATAAAGAAGTAACTAACAATAATTTTAAAAATGATAATGTGCCATCAATCATAAAGCCTTTTTTGGTTTCAAGAAAGTTTGTTGTTGATAGAACAAGACAAGAAACTTTCTTACAATTCGGCAGTGGAAAAGCCGGCGAAACAGAAGTGGTAGCAGAACCACAAACTGTGGCTATGGAGGTTTTTGGTAAGTCTTATGTAACTGATACGACCTTTGACCCAACAAAGCTTTCAAAATCAGACAGTATGGGTATTGTACCATCAGATACATTGTTATCTGTAACATTGCGAACTACAAACCCAACAAATTCAAATGTCTCTACTGGCCAGTTGAACACAGTTTTAAATGCTAATTTACAATTTAAAAATCAAGCCTCTTTGGTCAGCACTAAAGTGAGTGCAATTATAAATTCTTTAGAAGTTTCAAATGAAAAACCAATCACTGGCGATGTTACAAACCCAACCTCGGCAGAACTAAAACAAAGAATATTTGATACTTTTCCTACGCAAGATAGAGCAGTTACACAGGCCGATTATGAAAATGTAGCTTACAGAATGCCGGCTAAATTTGGTTCAATCAAGCGTTGTTCGGTACAAAGAGATCCTGATTCTGAAAAAAGAAATTTAAATTTTTACGTCATTTCCGAAGATTCTTTTGGAAATTTAACAAAAACAAACTCAACAATAAAAAGAAATTTAAAAACTTGGCTAACACAATATAAAATGATTAATGACACAATAGATATTTTAGATCCATATATTTTAAACTTTGGAATAGCATTTACAATTAAAGTTGTAAATGGGGCCGATAAATTTACCACGTTAAATCAATGCGTAAATCAGTTAGCAAGAAGCTATTCTGCAGGTCACTATATTGGTGAACACTTTTCTATCAGTGACATATACGCAGAATTGAAAAAAGTACGTGGAGTATTAGACGTTTTGAAGGTAAGAGTTGTTAACAAAACAGGCACTAACTATTCTGGTGCATCTATCGATATCTCAAAAAATACATCTCCAGATGGTAACATGATTGCTGTTCCAAAAAATGCAATTGTAGAGATTAAATTCCCCAGTAGCGACATAGTTGGAGAGGTCAGATAATGTCTATAAAAAGATATGTAGCAAATTCTGATAATACGATCGTAAACGCATTTGATACGAATTTGTCCACAAGAGCAACGGGCTCAAACTCTGGTCGCGCTGATGTTGTGGAAGTATATTCTATTTGGGAAAGACAACAAGTTAGCAGCTCTCAAGCTACTGGCTCTCAAGAGCTGTCAAGAGTGCTAATGCAGTTTCCTGTCGATCAGATTTCTTCAAATCGAACTGCTGGAACAATACCAGCTAGCGGCAGTGTAAGTTTTTACTTAAGAGTTTTTGAAGCCGAACACTCACGTACAATACCTAAAGATTTTAAACTTGTTGTGCAGGCAATTTCTAGATCGTGGGAAGAGGGAGAAGGTGTTGATATAACAACCTATAAAGATACCACTAGAGACGAACAAGGCTCAAACTGGATGCGCGCAAGTAAAGATAGCGCATGGTCCAACGTTGGTGGCGATTACCACTCGGATCCTACATATATACAAAATTTTACAGGCGGTGTTGGCGACATTGAATTGGACGTTACACAACTTGTCGAAGAGTGGATTGCCGGCACTAAAAGCAACTACGGCCTCGGAATTAGATTATCATCTAGTTTTGAGGCGTATTTTTCCAATTCCAGTGGCGCTGATTCCGGCAGTGTTATACACAATCCTGATGGTGCTAAAAAGTCATTTTATACCAAAAGATTTTTTGCTAGAGGCAGCCAATACTATTTCAAGAGGCCAGTTTTAGAAGCGCGCTGGAATTCTGTTACTAAAGATGACCGCGGCGAATTTTACTTTAGTAGCTCTTTGGCTCCTGCTGATGACAACTTAAATACCATCTATTTTTACAACTATGTCAGAGGCCGTCTTAAAAACATACCATCTATTGGCACCGGCGCGATATATGTCAGTTTATATTCTGGTTCATCTGATAATACTGCTCCAAGTGGTTCTAAATTGCGACTTTACACCGGAGAAACCGCGATCACCGGAGGGTATGTTAGTACAGGTATATACTCATGCTCTGTAGGTTTAACAAAATCTGCAGATGTAACACTCGATAGGCTGTTTGATGTTTGGCATGATAATTCAAACACAGAATTTTTTACAGGCTCAATACAAACTAAACAATTCAAAGGTAATGTACATACTCGCGAGCCTTCCTATATTGTTAACATAACAAATCTTAATAATTCATACATGAGAGATCAGACTGCAAGGTTTAATCTTTACGTGAGAGAGAAAAACTGGAGTCCCACAATTTATACAAAAGCAAACGAAACCGCGGAACACTATGTGATTTCAAGTGCGTCCTACAGAGTAATCCGCACAATTGATAATTATGAAGCCGTGTCACATAACACAGGCTCTGATTTTGCAACCGGATTATCGTATGATGTATCTGGCAATTATTTTGATTTTGATATGAGTCTTTTGCAACCCGGTTATGAGTATGCTTTTAAATTTTCATTTTATGATGATGAGCTATCTTCGTGGCAAGAACAAAACGATCAATTTAGGTTTAGAGTAGACGACTATGAGCATTAAGAAACTTTTTGAAAGCAATATTGGTTCTACCAATATTCAAGATCCTACGAATAAAAAAAATCTTTTCGATGTTGCCGAATCAGACGTTAACATTGAAAAGATTAAAGAAAGACAAACTCAAATGGAGCCCCACGTTAATTACGGGAACCCTTCTGAGTTTGCTACGTATGGCTCTGCTTGGTTATATTATAAATCAGCACTGGCAAGAATTTCTGATTATTATCCGTATGACGGCTCAAACGCCGAAATAACGGAGTTTTTAAATGGTTGTCTTCAGATTGAAAGATACATTTTAAAAAACCTGTACCCAAGAACTACTGGTTATATTAACCTCGCTTCTCAAGGGTTTACAATATCAGATGCTGCAGATGGTTACGGCCAAGCCTCCAGTAACGAGTATATAGAATTTAAGGGCGGCCCGGGAACTGGTTCTGCTACAAGCGCACTTTTAAAAGATTTAGTGCCAAACCCCCACAACAGTAAGAACAATAATTCAAATATATACGACGAAAACATTTACAGAACAGCAAAACTACCCAGCACATACGGAAAAGGCACAAGAACATCTAATCTTAGAGCAAATTTTGATGATGGTGTCACTGTTGAGTTTTGGCTCAAGACTGGCTCAATAGACAATGATGATATCAATGATCAGGCACACAAACAAGTAGTTTTTGATTTATGGAATAACGAAGAATCGTCAA
>MDSZ01129290.1_pt1 | contig 15452 bp, 12 predicted proteins | sample 811201 | NCBI WGS metagenome assembly MDSZ01 (sample SAMN05326647, study PRJNA326480) | marine metagenome | isolation source: seawater | place: Indian Ocean: North | collected 2010
CAGCAGCAGCAGCAGCATTATCAGAAAGAGCTTCGACCTCTACGGGGTCGTCGTCAACGTCATCAACAAAAGAAACCATTTCAAACCGAAGTTTCAGGCGAAGAGATTTAGCCGCCTCTTCTATATTGATTATTACGAGTTCAACTTTATTTACTCCTCATTTCGCTTTCGCAGACGACAACGAGGATATGTCTCAAGAGGAGTTAGACGAATACGTTAAATCAGTCACGGCTAAAAATAGTGGCAAAGTCACCTATATCGATGTAGATACAGAAGTACAAGACTCGAATTTGTCGAGTACGTTCAAAATGTCATCGTTATGGAAACTTGGGAATAAATCAAAACCCGTAGGAGGAGATCCGTCGAATTATCCAGAAGCGACATTCGATGGTCTTGTAGATCCCGTGAATGGTGTCGTCGCGACGCGAATATTTTTCACAAAGACTGAAAACGTTGACATCGGTACAATAGAAGCATTAGGAAAGCCAGAGAATGTGCAAGTACATAAACAATTATATTTAGAGGGAGTAAATGACACGTTCAAACGATCAGACATGCTCGGTGCCTCGTCGAGAACCGATGCGAATGGGAATAAATATTACGATTACGAGCTCGTCGCATCTCCTCCACCAAAATCCTGCCCAAGCGCTGTTGGGTGTTTATATCCTGAGCATATTTATTTAATATCATCGTGCGTTAAAGATAGAAAGATGTTTGTGATGGTTGTTGATGCGACGCCGGGGCTCTGGCGTCAAAGTGGGGCGTCGTTGAAAAAGCTTCGCTCGAGTTTTAACGTGGCGACGAAGCAATCAGAGACGCCTTCGTCTCTTTCAGAAATATAGATAACAAGTACATGGAGGTACCGGGTATGGTATGGTACCATACACTACTTTAAGTTGTAATTAATAATTTCTAAGCGCTGCTGCTATTCAACATTCGCTCCTCGACTAATTTCTTCGCCCTTTCGGCAAGCTCATTTTTCCTTTTCGTTTCTGGATCACTTGTATCGCTAGCATTGTCATTAGTTGTCATTGTTGTCGCCGACTCCGCGTCCAAGGCTGGCGATGTCGTCGGCGCGTTTCTCTTAAAATTCAAAATCTTTGAAAGCACGTGGCTTGATTTCGTACTACTACTATTATAAGTCGAACTATCTCGTGCCAACGCGGCCTCTTCTCGAGCCCGAGCGTTGCAAAATACATAATACAAAGGCGTCGATATAAACTTTAAAACCACATACCTAATACCGGGAGGAAACAGCATGTGAAAGGCGAACAATGGTGAATTGTCGCCGTACCCTTCTCTACCTTTAATCTGTTGAAAAAAACGCAAATACGTCCAAGCCATGGTCGCGCCGATGATGTCGAAGAGCCAAATGCCAAAGCTATGATGTTCTGCTCCTCGAAAGATGCACCAACCAAGCGTGCACGAGACGTACATGAGAATTAAATGTTTATTTCGTAAAGATTGCGGAGGGTGTGCAAACGATGGTATCCATTTCGGTAAATTAAACGCAACGCACTCGTCTGGACTGAGCTGAAGTAACGCGATGAGCAAAGCGGCTATGACACCATGAAAACCGCTTATTTTTGCAAAGAGAAAGTACTGATCTCTGGTGATAACGTACAGTATAAACATGATAACGAAAGTCAATGCACCAATAGATGCGTTGGTAATGACGATGAACTTGCAGAACTCGACCGCATCCCAACTCGCTTCGACAAACTTCCCGATGAAAATCAACATAAAACACGAAAACAGCAAATTCAACGGATTTGTTTCGAAATACCCAGCGGAAAAAACGTTCCAAAAGTGCGTCGGTATTGTCTTATCAGGGATCAACGCCAGAAAATTTTCCGAATTCGGAACGAACCAATACACCAGATGATTAAATACCAAAACCCCAACAAAAAACTTTTGAGTGAACGACGACGTTTTCAAAGTATGCAATAGCTCAACGGGGATGTTTTTCTCAACTTCGGAAATGAAATCTTCCTCTTCCGTCGCTAATAAAACCGAATTGTTATCGGCATTTACGGAGCGCTCATATTCAGTATCCATCTGCTGTTCACTCTCCATGGTCACAGCTTCTGTCTCTGCGAGGTCTTATTTTGTCTATTACGTAATTCTATTAGTAGTTTCGTTATGTGCCTCTATTTTTCTCTGGACTGGCGTCTAGGCAAATTAAAAATGCGAGCCAAAAAATCAAGCACAGTAGGTACAGGAAAGGAAATTAGACTATATATAGTTTGTAATATATACCTGAATGCATTTAATGATGCATACTTTTAAAATGCTGCTACTATTGATCGAAGAGGGTGGTAGTCATGTATGTACATGTGTGTGTTCTTCTACGATGTCTGTGTTTGTTTTTGCCTAGAAACCTTTTTCTCTCTCTCTTTTGCCCGCCTTCTCACGGTGAAGTAAACGCGTGCTATTTCTATACTCTCACCCAACACCTGTTGCAATCACCAACGCAGGTTCCTTCGCAATCGATCGTATTGCCTAGCGCTTGCGGAACGCGAATGACATACTTTGCAAACGCCGTCGTCCCTCGCTTCATGAAAAAATTCTTCTCGATATGTTCCACCGCCGGCTTCATGACACCGTCGATGTCCATCGCTAATATTTCTGGAAATTTATTGACAATAACGTCTATTTTATCCCTCGCTACGCCGAGAGATTCGATAAACTGAATTCGTTTTTCGATTTCATCCATGTCTGGAATTTCTTTCACCTTCTCGTTTCTCCAATAATCCTGTTTTGCCCATCCGAATCCTTTTTGCATAACTCTGTCCGCCTCGTCGTCGTCGAAGCCAAGTTCCATGACGACAGCTTTTGTAGAAGCCCATTTGATGGACTCGTCGTCCGTCAACAAATCGCACATCATGGATTTTGTACAAGGAGATGACGACGATGAAGCTGTGGTTGAGACGTATCTTCGTTCATACGCAGACGCAGACGTGACGAGTTGTTGTTGTTGTTGTTGTTGTTGTTGTTGTTGTTGAGGATGACGATTACTGGTGGAAGAGCGATGACGTTTGCTTTTTGAGAACGCATTTTTGCACGCTTGTTGGTTATAGAGATAATGGTGCCTTTTTGAAGACAACGACAACATCGTAGTTGTCATAGAAGGCTGATGTTGCAGTACAGCTGATGTAGTCGTCCCGAACATGATATATGTTCGATGCGACGGGTCGTGTAATAATTAGTATAGATAGGAGAAGAGTGGAGAAAAGTCTCGTCTTAAAAAAAAAAAGGATATGGAAAACATAATTTCAATCGAACGTCGAATGGAACTTTTTCTTTTTACTTTCTGGAAATAAATATAGAACAACAAAAATTTTACAAAGTTTCACTACTCCCCATTCCTCTCGCACGGCGTTGTCGAGGAACCGGATGACTGTTCATATATCCTCGAAGTGGATCTTCTAAAGTTGGCACGTAATTGGATTTTGGCTGTGTCTTTCCTTCATAGTCATTGGGTCTTCCTCCCATCATAGTCGAATCTCTAATACCAAACGCTGACATCCCCATTTGCTTCGCTTTATTTGTACTTCTTCCTCTACCACCGTGGTTGCCGAACATTTTCATATCATCCCCTCCAATAATGCTTTGCATACCAGGAAGCGAACCCATATGGTGAGAACCATGCGTGTGCTGATGGTGTGGATTGGTAGGGTCGTGGTGATTTTCGGTGCGATGCTGCGCAAAATGATCCCGAGCGTGCGCATGCGCTCTCTGTAAGTGATCCCTTTCGTCTCCAAACTCTTCGTCATTCTCGTCCGCGTATTTATCAACGTCGTGTTTACCAACCAGCGTCGGGCAAATACCCTCCCTGACCACGATTGGGTCATCACCACGTTTGTGAATAAATGTATTACTTCCTTCTTCGCCGAGCATGTGCCCTGGAGTTTGGTTGATGAGCTCGTGCATATCCTGAGTCACATGACGTTTTCCCAAGCTCAAAGCGACATCGTTCGCATTTAATTTAAACGTGGAAATTACAGCGTCGAACAGTGCAAACAAGAGTGCGCGTCTTTTTTCGACTTTACAGTTAAGTGCGAGAACGAGAACGGTTGCCTCGTCGTTAGCACCTCTGGCCTCAAGAGTCTCCGCGGACGGAAGAATCTTCGCCAGGACGTAATTGCGCAAGAGTCTCGCCTGTTTACCTTTCGCTAACTCACGTTGTCGTTCGGTTTGGTGTGGACGAGAGGTTTCGATTCCCTTTGCTTTATTTACGTCTTCGAGTTGTCTCATTTTGTTATTCGTGAGGAAGTTTGCAATGCACTCGCGTTTTGTTTCACCTTCGCCCGCGAATCGAGTGGAGAAAACACCCGAAAGCTTCAACGATTTCACGGCGATGGTGCTCCACGTTGGATTGCTCGTCGATACCTCGTCATCGTTTTGCGAGAAGAAATCTATAATTCTCTGCCGTTTAAAGTCATCCACAGAGTTCCACAGCGTCAGTAAAGCGAAAGGACCCGAAGGCCCGCATTCTGAATCCGCGTTCTCCATGAGGAAACCATCCATCGGCGTGCTATTGAGCGAGTGTGCATCTACGATTTTATCAATTAAATCCTTCTCCTTGCCTTCCGGTTGCCCGGTGATGCTTTCCCAAAACTTTGTTGTCTCTTCTCGAATTTCTTCCTCGGAGAGTCTCTCACCGCCTCGTTCGTTTCGTCGCGATGTATCCCCGTTTTCATTATGATTTTCGTCAGAGGAGGAGGAAGCCTCCTTTGCGACTTCTTCTTCGATTTGCTCGAGTTCGTTCTCTTCGTCTCTATTCAACTGAGTGTTTTCAATCTCTTCTTCGTGTTGTTGCTCTTCTTCTTCTCGCGTAGCGGCGTCGATTGTTGCTTCGTCGTACTCTTCACTCTTTTTTGTTCGTCTTTGTATCGCGTTCTTTTCATCATAATCGGAGACAATTGGGTTCCCGTCCTCGTCGTAACTTTTTAACAATCGGGCACCGTCTGTGACAGAAATGCCACAGCTTAAAAGAAAGACGAAGAACGTCGACGCGATGAACAAAAATCCCACGGTTCGCGTCATTATTTTTGTGCGCACGCAGACTTTTGACGTGATCGATTTGCCTTTCGCTATTTTTTTTTTCGCACGCGGCAAAATAAATTGAGATTTTTTTTCGTGTTGTACTTTTTCATTTTCTCTCTTTTTTTTGGTCCTCCCTCTCTCTCGTCTCTCTCTCTCTCCCTTCTCCCGCTGTTTTTTGAAAGAACGAGAGAGAATAATAAAAGAAAACGTTCATCATATTTTTTTTGCGTTCCTCTCTCTGGAGTGGTCGCGAGTGCTGCGTGGACGCTCGAGTTAAAGCCATTTGCGTTTCGTGTGTGTCTCCTTGATATTTGTGGTGCCATCAAGTTCCACCTTAAAGTTGACCAAACACAAAGCCTCATTTTTATTTCTTCTATAAATCTTGCCTGTTGAAAATCGAACGAGAGAGAGAAAGAGAGAGAGAGAGAGAGAGAGAGAGAGAAAGAGAAAGAAAGAAAGGGAGAGAGAGAGAGAAAGAAAGAAAGAAAGAGAAAGAAAGAGAAAAAGAGAAAGAGAAAGTGTGTGCGTGTGCGTGCGTGTGTGTGAAACATGCCAGAGAAGAAACCATCGCCGTCGTCGAAAGAAGAACTTCGGGCGAAAAGCGTGACTTGGGCGAACGAATCGAGAATAGAAGAAGTAGTCGAATACGAGGTCAGTCAATATGAACAGAGCGATATGGATAGTTTGGAATTTGAGGGAGGGGCTACTGGACGGCGTTATAGGATCAAAGAAAATTCCGGGTGTTGTTGCATTATCATGTGAAAATAGCGATGTAGATATAGCATTATTACTCTCGTCTTAGTAGTATATACTTGTGGATCTTGAAAATCTCCTCTCGTTTTTCGTCGTCACTTTACTTACCTCCCAACATCTTTATAAAGAAAATGAGTTTTAGTACTATTGCAACACAAGTGAAAGCGCTCAGTGTTCATCAAAACACGTCTCCTCGCCATAAACGACGAAAACAAATCATAAAATTCAGGAGAACGCGTGCAGTTCACGGCGACGATGGTGATTTTGAAGAAAAGAAAAATTTCAACAGAACGGAAGGGACTACTAACGATGAGAAAGACTCCTATGAATATGGAATATTTGGAAAGTCTATCGCTACGTATGACTCGGCAGAGACGAGTTATAACGATAGCGCGTGGGACAAGTTTGCAATTGCTTTATTCAACGCCAAGTTAGCCGGAAAAATCATGGAATCAACAGAAGGTACATTATCTTCAGATGCGAAAAAGTTTTCAATGTTTTCATACGAGAGGCTGGTGTTCTTAGCAAACGAAGTCGGCGTAGTTTTTAAAGGCGCCGACGCGCAGAGGAAAATAGTGACGGAAACGTTATTAGAATTAATCCCAGAGATTATCAGAATATTGTTTAAGAAACTAATAAAACCATCAAATTGGGTGGATGAGATGAACGCCTTGATAACGGTAGAGTTCTTCGGTTGGCTTGTTGGCCCCTCTGAGCGAGTGCCGCGAGAGTCCGATGATGTACTCGCCGCCGTAAAAATAAAGAAGTGTAGATATCTAGAACAATCAGGCTGTGTGGGGGCGTGCACAAACTTTTGTAAAGTTCCGACGGAGAATTTCTTTAAAGAAGCCTTCGGTGTAGATGCGCACCTTGAGCCTAACCACAAAGATGGCTCGTGCGTCATGACGTTTGGCGAGAAATTATCGGACGAGGAGGCTTTTTCGGCACCGTGTTACTTGGCGTGTAAAAGCAGAGGAGAGGGACCAAACAATCATCATGCCGGTTCAGCACAGGAGACAAAGTGTTGGAAATTGCCGTGAAAACCGCACGATGCGCAAATATTATATTGCGAATGACATAAATCGCATTTGTAGCAGTATGTATTTTATATAGTATTCGAACAAATTAAATTATAAGTGATCAAACTCCCTACTAATGCTAGCGTTAACCCCACCACCTCTGCTGTTCTCAACTCCAAACATCGGTGTTGGCAATGCGCTGCTATCGTTCCCGACGTTCAACCGGGTCGTGTCATCCTCTTCTATCTCGTCATCATCCAAAGGCATATACTGACTGAGAATTCCTCGAATCTCCTGGTCCATGACTTGCTTCATCTTCCAACGATAGAATAAAAACAAACAAATGACCAGCACCAACAAGGAAAAAAAGACCGAGGCTAAAACTGTCGACGATTTTCCAACACTTCGAGCGCTCTGTTGCACGGATACGCAACTCCACGCATTTAATGAATCTGAAAATTCAGAGTGCAAACCTTTGGGACAGACACACTCGTAATATGGAAACGCACTCGTCGTCGAGCATGTCGTTTCACCGCTCTCGTTCAAATCACTGGTACACACATTCCATCCATCAGCTCCCTGGGCACACTTGTCATTTATAAGTCCACTATCGCTACACATCTCTGGTTTGAGATCGTTGGGGAATCCCGCGCATATCGCCTTCAACACTTCACCTCGCGCTAACCTACCTCGATATTGCACGTTGTTTATGACTACTGTTGGTAAGATTCGTACCGAAGATCGAGTGGAATCACTCGGAGGTGATTGTGCTATAATTTGTTCCTCCATCATAGCATTTTCAGAATTTGCATCGATATCACCTATACAGGTGCTCCACGAGGAAGTGTCCAAACCTGCTCGGTTCATTGCATTCTCAGCGCAAGCAAACGAATTAAACTTCCCACTACTCATCGTGCACGATGATTGAAATTCCGTGATGTAGTCCCACCACCTTGTAGGGACGTGTGAGTCATTTGCAGATTTAAACGCACAAAGAGCTCGTAAATTCGAAACGACAACATCTGCCCCAGAATATCCGCTGTCCAGGTCGCTGTCAGGGTCAGGAATACAGTATCTACCATTATTTATGCATTCCGATAAACAAACATCGCTGTCTTCGTACCCTTCGGGACACGCCCACGTCAAATAATGCGGCGTAAACTGGGTGTAATTCTTCATTTCCAGCTCCTTCGCTATTGGTGCCCAGTCGTTGAGAAATCCAACCTGCGCGTCGCATTTCGCGCCACAAGAATCCGTCAACTCGGTCCATATTTCATATTCAACCCTTGAATCCGGATGCGGCAACACATCCGTCCAATTGAGCGTGGCGATGACGGCGTTGCCAGCTGAAAGTTCTTCTTCAAACTGATCACCGACGCTTTCGGTTATTAACGCAACGGGAACTGAAATGTTCTTCACGTACTCTTGCGATTCCGCATCATCGGCAGCGTCCATGGTAATCAAATCCTCCGCAATATTATCGACGATAATCACTGCTTCTGCTCCGGCTTTTTGGGCGAAATACGCTTTGGTTGTGAACGGGCACTCGCCACGGTTCAAGAGCATGATGTTTGCTCCGTATGAACTATTCGTGTTGAACGCGTTCGCGTCGAACTCTGCGCACCCGTCTTGGTCGGTTTTGGGATATTTGAACGATCCAACCAGCGTTGCTCCGTAAAGTGGCACACCAAAGTTCGCGATGGCCATGTCGTATCTCCCTTTTAACTTGCTCGGCAAGGAAACCGTGAAAGAAGCGCGTTCCACGTGAAATCCACTTTCGACGCGTTCAACAAGGGACAAGAACAACGCGCAAGATAGGAAGACGACGAAAAGATGAATCTTCACCATGGTATGTCACTTCCTTTTTTTACTCACTCCTCCTCCGTCGCGCGATCGTGTGTGCTGCTTTATTGCTATCACCGCGCAAACCAAATTCTTCTTTTCTTCTTCTTGGTTGTTACAAAGAGTTGCGGAGTGCACAAGACAAGAAAAATGACGTGCTTTTTGCCTCTTTTCTCAAAAAATTCTTTCTTTTGTCTTTCTTCCTTCAACGAAATGAAAGAAGGTACACCCACTTCAAAAAACATCGTCATCTGAAAGAAATGCTCAGCTCCTCGTTGAACTCCATCACGCGCGCCGCATCACTCTCACGAACTTCATTTGCTTCTTGTTCGTCGTCTCCGTCGTCGAGGTCGCCATCATCGTCACCATCTTTGATCAAATCGGCGTTGTTGTGTTCATCAAATAAAACTCTTTTCAGTTCTGGATTTGGTAAAATAAAGACGGATAAAATCGTCCAAGAGAGAACGAACAGAAGAGGAAACAAACTTTCCACCTCGAGCATGACTACTGCGGATGGAAATAAATACACCATCGCGGATCAACCGTTACGTTTCGCCAATGGCAAGAAAGAAAACAACACGAGAATGCTCGATATTGATGCCGTTTATGATGGTTCATTTTTGCAAGGGAAGCGCGTTTTGGTCACCGGTGCTAACCGAGGCATAGGACTGGCCTTGGCGAAAGAGCTCAACAATAAAGGCGCTTTTATTCTCGGGACGTGCAGAAAAACGTCCGAAGAACTCTCAGCGTTATCGAACGCACAAATAATAGAAAATTGTGAAATTACCGACGAAAACTCCATAGTAGACGCGTTTAAACAGATCACCGAACCGGTGGATATCGTCATCAATAACGCGGGGTATTTTTACGAACCGTTGGAAACTTTGGATTCAATGAACTTTGAAGAAGAGATGAAAATGATCGATATTTGCGCACTTGGTCCGTTAAGAGTTGTTAAAGTTTTGAGAGATATGAAACTGTTGAAAACGGACGGAACGTGTAAGATTGCAATGATTACTTCGCAAGGCGGTTCAATTTCCTGGCGCGAAGTGCAAAATCCAGATGGACACGATTACGGGCATCACATGTCCAAAGCTGCGGCGAATATGGGGAGTAAATTGCTCGCACAAGAGTTAAAGAAAGAGAAAATTGCCGTGCAAATATTGCACCCAGGTTTCAATAAAACTGGAATGACGAAAAAGTACGAGAAGATTTGGGAAATCGAAGGTGCCGTGGACGCTTCAGTTGGGGCGAAACGCGTGATGCATGAAATTTCTCTCATGGACGCGGAAAAATACAGCGGTTTGTTCATCAACTGCGAAGATGGATTACAAATTCCGTGGTGATCGTGAACACGTATACATGTTTTTAATTGATTTGAATCTAACGTTACTTCGGGTGTGATGTGGAATACATGGTTGCGTAACTACTACTCGTGCTCCCGCCGATATCGTTTTTGTTTTTGTTGTGTAGAGTAGTGGTAGTACAATGAACAGCGGTGATACAATTTTTCGTGCTGGGACTCCTCGTAACTTCCTTCTTTTTCTTGCTATTGTTCACAATACTCATCGAGGAATCGTGGGTGACGGCTAAATACCCATCCGTAAGAAGGGAATCTATACGGCTGGCGAGTTTTCTCGCTTCTACATTTCGGCTCACGAGCGTCATTTCTTTCTCTTTCGATATCGCCGCGCGGCGATTAGCGATACGCAACTTTTTGGAAATTTGAACCAAATGATCCGATAGCAGTTCGCGTTCGGACGAAAGTATCTGAATGCTTTCTTTCGAGCTTTCTAACGCGGTCGTGAGTTGCTTAATCTCCTCCTTTGCCTGCGACAATTTTTTCCTCTCGTTCTCCATCTCCTTTTCAAAATTTTCTAAAAATATCAACAATTCCGAGTTTTCGTTTTCCACCGCTTCGTTTGCACGAGTCAACTCGGATATCTTTCTCCTTGATTGACGTAAGTCTTCTTCCAGAGTTGTTGTTGATAACGATGATGATAATGATGATGACGACGACGACGACGATGCCTTCTTTTCTGTTTCGTTTCTTTGGAAATCTTCATCCCTTTTTTCGTCACGTTCTTCTTCCTCTAAAACAGAAGGAAGAAGCTTCGCTGTCGTCGTCGTGTTTGACTTTGACTTTCCCGTAGGTGTTTCGTCTTCGCGCTGGATTGTGAACGTGCTGTCGTACTCATCGACGTCAGCTTCACAACGCGACGAAGGCGAAGAGGGAGAAGCAGAAATACAAGAAGGAGCGCCATCGCGTTCTCCCATATTTTCGTGAACTCGTCCGTCGTCGGTAGACATCGTAAAAATATTTCTGTCGTGAGTCTATTTTTTCTCTCCAATAAAAATAAGTATACTTTGACCTTCATTTCCAAAAAGAAAAAGACCAACAGCAACAGCAACAGCAAAAGCAGCAGCAGCAGCAGCAGCAGCAGCAGCAACAACAACAACAACAACAACAGAGAAGGATAATACATATTCTTGCTTGCTTGCTCTTACCCTTGCTCTCTCTCTCTCTCTCTCTCTGTGTGTGTGTGTGTGTGTGTGTGTGTGTGTGTGTGTGTGTGTGTGTTTCTGGTGGGGAATTACGGGTAGAAATGTCCTCTCCAAGGAAGAGAAACAGTTCTCTTCGTGCTCCTCTGAGCAGCACTCCCGCTCACAAAAACAACAACAACGACGCCCACGACGACGCCCACGACGACGACGACAATAAGAAGAAGAAGACGTCATCTATCCCCGTCCATCAGTCAGAAGAGACATTAAGAGTAGAAGGGGAAGGAGGAAAGACGAAATTGGTACCTTCAAACAACGACATGAAAGCGACGTCCTTGTCCTTGTCCTCGTCTCCGTCGGGGATGAGTAAGAGGGACGATAACGAAAAAGCAGACGACGGCGAGCGTCCGAGGGAAAAGTCAAAGTTACACGAGGAACTGCATGAGATTCATAACTGTTACAACGCGAACTGCTTAGCTTTAGAAGCAGATCCTGTAAAGAAAGATAACTGGCAAAGGAGTAAGAAATATCCGGGCGAAGTGTTGTGCATCAATTGTTCGATCGAAGAGAAGCGACAGATTGCCGAAGAGAAGAATATGGCAAGAGATAAGAAGCACACGGTGGAATTAGCAACGCGACGAGTCGATGATGCTAAGGACGATGATAATATTGAAATCCTAGACGCCGACGAAGAAAATGAGAAGAAAATGAGAGTACTAAAGGAAAAGAACAAAAGCAGAAATAAACCGCAGTGGCTGAAAGATTGGTGCAGGACAAAAAGCGGACTCGGCAAGAGAAGTAAGTTCAAGGTGTACTCATATGGAGAGCTGTTTAGTCCCCAAAAATCAAGGAAGCTTTCCACTAAATATCTCGAAACGGTGGAAGAAAACATGGAAACCTATAGCACAAATCCGAGGTTCATCAGACTTAGTTCTCTTCCGAAGCAAGTTCATTTCGCTGACAACAAACCTAAAAAGAGGAAAAGAGAGGTTGTTATTCATAAAATTCCACGCAGAGCCACTCCACGCAAAGTCACTGTCTCGCAATTGATGGATGCAAAACTAATTTGCGCGGGTTCGGACGTGCTCTCGATGAAGTATCTCGGTAAAGAGTACAAAGCAAGCATCACGAACGATAGACAAATTGCGTTTCAAGGCAAGTATTACAGAGGACCGGCCTCTTTTTGCATGGCCGTGAAGAGAATGCAGAGTCCGGAAATTAAATTCTCAAGTCCATGGGTGTCGATAAAGTATACAGATCAAAGGGGAAGTTTGACCCTCGATTCACTCCGCGAAAAGTTCCTGAGCGATTGTGAGCAGGCAAAGTTATCGAAGAATGAAATGTCTTTGGATTCTTTGCCTGACCAAGAAATTGAAATGACGATGAACGAGGCACTTGAAATCGCTATCAACCACCGAGCTGGATCGCTGTTGAATACTGGTACTAGTACTAAGAAGAATAAGAAGAATACCGTTCGTCCCAAATCCAATTTCTACAAAAGATGGTTCCCAGAGCTGGATTTACGAGGTTAAGAAAAAAAAATTACTATGTACCTAGGTAATATTTTTTCCCTTTTTTTCAAAAAAATGCGCCAAATCCGCGCGCGCGCATCGTTCGCATCGCTCGTATTGCTTCAACCATCAAGCGGCGGAAACATGCAACGTTCATCTCGGAATGATGCACATGATTCAGATGAATATAAGCGATTTCCACCTTCCTATCCACGTCTCCCGTTCAATGCAGAGGCAGGAGATGAAATAAAAAGTCCGAGGCTCGTTAGTGTCGAGACGGAAAAGTTTCGCGTATTCATCGTCAGTCGAATCGAAACTCTCGAGAACGAATTGTTGGAGTGCATGCAAAACCCTGCTCTCGACAATAATGATGTTGAGATGTGCTCGTCTAAATTTAGCGAGATGCTGTCCAAAGCAGAGGACGAAATCTTGAAACTCGATGAATATTTTTGGACGGCAAAGAAACAAATTTCGCGCGACCACATCGATGATGTCACAAAGGTGTGTGAGCTGAAATTTGAATCCGTAATTTTACTTCTAAGCGAATGCCATGCGATTATTCGAGACGGTTTGAATGCTAATTCCGGAAAAGAGGACGTATGGAAGCCGCCAAACACGTTTGAACGAAAAACTACGAAATTCTGGGTGCCTCAAAACAAGGTTATCCAACTACAGCTGGCAATAATGAAGCATCTCCCGATTCTCAATTTCAAAACCAGCAACGACTTGGCGATAGATAATGAAGACGAGGAGTACATGATCATAGATCGAGATGCAAAAAAAATTACTTCGGTGTATTTCGATACCCCAGACTTGCACGTGTATTATGAACGACTCAATCGCATGCAAGGCGCCACGCTTGTCCGATGCCGATGGTACGGAAGCAAAGAATTCCCGACATCCGCCAAGAACAACGACGATGACATCGTTTTCTTCGAGCGAAAAACACATCACGAGTCATGGTCGCTCGAAAACTCGGTGAAGGAGCGATTTTCGCTTCCACGAGTGAAAGCGCTCAATTTTTTTGAAAGCGGTAAGATCAGTACAAATGATTCCGATCGACAACGCGCACTTGCGCGCGATATTTTTGAGAAAGAATTCAAAGAAAAATCGCTTTCACCGGCTATCCGCACTTCGTATCGCAGAACTGCTTTTCAAAAATCCGATAATAACGAAGTGCGAATCTCCCTTGATACAGATTTAACATGGTTCGACGAGATTTCCAATCAATTCTGGATCGAAGAAAACGCCGAGGATACAAAACAAACGGTGATAATGAAGAAAAAGTTCCCGTTCGCCGTCCTCGAAGTTAAACTTCAAAACGAAGAGACACCCGAATGGATTGAGGATATCGTGCGTGAAATCCATGCCACGGAGGTTTACAAGTTCTCAAAGTTTCTTCACGGTACGTGCGTTCTTCGTGGTACTCAAATTCAGCGTTTTCCGCATTGGTGGGACTTAAACGCTGATAACTCGGGTATTGCATTTGATGATAGCATCAAATCGAGTCTGGAGAAGAACTCGACTACTGCTCGTACCGAAAAATCCACGACGCAAGCGACGACATCAATTCAAATAACGTCCACAAACTCTCACACTAGATCTGGAGCAGGTATTCGTGATTTGGCACACGTTCTTGCATCTGCAATATCGCTGCATCGATTTCGAAACTATACCAAAAACTCGAGAACTCGCGAAAACGACGATGTCGAAAATCAAAGAAGAGACGAAGATGCGATGCCTCCGTCTTCTCAAATTTTGAAGAGAGGTGGGAGATATATGCCTATAAAAATCGAGCCAAAAACGTTTTTTGCAAACGAGCGCACGTTACTGCAATGGTTATCGATGTCGACACTTCTCCTCTTCTTATCGCTCGGATTACTCGCGTTTGAGGCTGGGTCTCCCTCGGATACGATAAATCTCTTTCGCGGAGATAATACCGGCATAGTTACGGAAGGATCATCGGCAATCAGCAAACGCAAGATTACCGCCGCAGATATGGTTGGACTTGCTCTTGCTCCTGTCGCTATCTTGTTCATGGTATATGCGCTCGTCACATACCTTATTCGTGCCAATCGCATAGCTAGACGCGAACCGTCGACGAGATACGACGATATCTTTGGACCCTCGGCTTTGGTTTCTGTTCTCGTCCTCGTCTCGATCGCTTCGATTATCCTGGTCGCTAAACAGCTCTCGTGGAAGGCGTAATCAATCAGTTCTTGCGCAAAAGGTGCACGGTGACGATGAGATAAAGAGCAGAGCTTGTATTGCGTTTTGAATTTGTTATTTGTTATATATTTGTACATTTTCGAAATTCTTTGTCATAAATAAAACGCGCTTTTACACGCACGCGCGCATCGAACATACGCACGAGATCGTCTTATCGGCAAGATCGACGACGGGTATCGCTTTTTGAGCTTCTTTTGTTCGGATCGTCGTCGACGATGTCGAAGAAAAGAAAAAGCCGCAAGAATGTGGAAGCACGACCAGCAACAGCTAAGCGGGTAAAGAGTGATGACAGATTATTATGGCGACTTGTGACGGATCATCCCGATATATTTGATACGCACGTCGTGCCGAAGCTGAACGGGAACGATGTGAAGTTCTTTTACGACGTGAACAGGGAAAGTCGAAGGGCGGTGAAACGGTCGGGTGTTCAATTGCGTAAAGCATTCAAGATTGGAGATTTTGCAACGAAGTCGACCATATCATGGGCTTTGGAGAAGTGTTCTGGATGGAAGGAACGATTTTGTTGGAGAATGGCTCGGAAAGGAAA
>MDSZ01145943.1_pt1 | contig 15451 bp, 19 predicted proteins | sample 811201 | NCBI WGS metagenome assembly MDSZ01 (sample SAMN05326647, study PRJNA326480) | marine metagenome | isolation source: seawater | place: Indian Ocean: North | collected 2010
TCTTCCTCTTCCTCTTCCTCTTCATCTTCATCTTCCTCTTCATCTTCATCTTCCTCTTCATCTTCATCTTCATCTTCCTCTTCATCTTCATCTTCCTCTTCTTGTTCACTATATTCTATTTCAGTAGGTACAACTGCAGCTACAGCTTCAAGTTTAGCAATTGTTTTATTCATTTTATTTCCCAAAATAGAACTCCAGTCTGAATCCACAACTGTGATTACAGTTTCACTGTTATCTAAGGCATTCTCACCAAAGATTAGATCAAACTCATCTTTCAAATTATGAAAGTCGTCATATAATTGATTATCTACAGTAACTAGGTTAGCAAACTCATCAAGTTTTAACGCCCACGATCTAATTTTGCCACTTAGATAATCATTCTTTTTTGGTTCAACAGTAACTTTATCATTGTTTGTCAAAGTAGTTTTTACGGTTTTTACATCACTAACAATATTATCTGATTCTGGAATACCATACTCCTCTCGCAATGAATCGATGCTATTTACAGATTCTGAAGATGTCATTTTCTCATTTATATGAATCTTTACTCCTGCATTGCCGGTAATTTCTCTAAGGCGAGTATTTTCAGCGAGAAGCAATTTATACTCCGGTAGTCCTCGCAATACTTCAGTAATCAAAGAATCCCTTTTCTTTGATGCATTTATAATATCAACAAAGGGGTCAACTACCTCAGAAACATTACTGAGAATAGTTCTATTAAGCTTACTTATAATATCTTGGGTAGTTACGCCTTGGCTCATTGTTGGATTATTAGTAGATGCAAACATTATTAAGCACAATCAATTTTTACGTTTAATACGATTTAGAAAACATTTATCAGAATATATCATAGAATGCCAACTTATCAAGAGGTCCGTGAGCTTTTTGAAAAACAAGATAAACTAGAGTTTTTTGAACAAGGTATTAAAGATGCATGTGAAAAGATTATGAGACAAACAGACTATAATTATGATACATCTTTGGAAAAACTTAAACAACATAACATGGATGTTATGTCCGTTGTTAGAGATTGGATGGGTGTAGAAACAGTTCAACCAAAGAATCGATCCACTAACCAAATGGTATTTGATGAGTTTCGAACATTTCTTGATGATGCATCAAGTAATTATTATAAAAAAAAGGAGATTCAAAAAGCCAAAGAAGAATACATGCAACATATGCGACAACTAGCAAGTGCTGAATTAGAAAGAAGAAAAAAAGCCGCTGAAGAAAATAAACAAAACCAACTAGAAAATTAGTATTTTAATTTATACGTTTAAAACGAAAACTAACATGAAATATTGTATTTTTGTAACTTATTTCATGTTAAAATTATTCATTAATATCTCGCTTTTACTTTTGGGCTTAGTAGAACGGCGTAATTTATATTTACCAGTTCCACCTTTATTGTTAATGATAAAATCATCATTATCTTCGTGAAGTTCAGGAAGCGATCTAGTTAATGGTTTGTCAACAATAAGCAATAGTCGTTCATTTTTTAACATCTGTCTATATTCTTGTATAGACAAGTTGCCATAAAACTTATCAAGTGTATAATGTGGATCGGGAGCAGGTTTAATATTTTTCTCATAATTGTAAATCTTACAATAAATGTGATTGAGTAGTGAGTATCTTTCAAACTTTGAAGATGGATCAACATCTGTTTGTTTCATTAAATGACCAGCAGCACATTCCGGGCTGCAAAAACATCCATATACATGGTATGTGCCATCAATACTATATTTTGGTATGTAAATAGGTGGATTATCAAAATCGCAAGTACAATAAAAACAGGCTGATTTTTTATCCGATATGTTGTTATTGTGAAGGTCATGTGCTAATTGTTTAAGCTTATGACTAATCACATCATTAGAAGTTGTTTGTTTAATTTCATTATTATCCGAAATTGTGCTTGGTTCTGGTGTAACACTTTCAAATAAAGCATTATCAGTTTGTTCATCAAATTGATATGCATCAATTTTTCCTGATACATCTGATGGGTCATATTCATAACATTTATTGGAAAAAAATCCATTATTTTTAAGGTCATTAGCACCGCATTTCAAATGGAGGATGACGTTGGGCGTAGGCACAACGATATTCTCCTCAGGAGATGCTACTGTAACAATCTTACCACCTTTAGGTTTACGACCACGTTTCTTAGGTGTTTTTGATGAGCTATCACTGCTCTCTGTTTTCTTGGCTCTAGGCGCTCTTCTAGGCTTAGCAGGTTGCTCACTGCTCTTATTAGTCATTTACTTTGATTCATAAAAATAATTTAAGTGGTTTTTTTATATTCTATGGCGTTTTAGTTGAAACTTTTCCGTTCTTCATAACAATAACGGCACAAAGGAATATATGAACTGCTGCCAATTACCTTTTGTGCTTTTTCATCAGTTAGACGATAACTAAATATAGCGTCAGTTTTTCTACAGTCACAACATATAGAACGCAACTTGGTCACTGAATCACTATATGCGATTAAAGATAGCCAATCACCAAATGTATTTCTCTCAAAATCTCCATCTAAACCACAAATATAAACTTTTTTGTTGTAAGGCCTTGAAATTGCTTTTTTTGTCCATTCAATAATATCTGGAAAGAATTGACCTTCATTAATAAGATAAACTTGGGTTGATTCATTTTCTTGTGTAAGCTCAACTTCGGACATAGAATTAGCCATTGTACAGGGTATCATTGCTTTATCATGAGTTGCTAGCTCTGGGTTTTGGGTGTATCTAGTGTCTTCAGCATAATTAACTACCAGAGTGGGTACATTACAAAACTTGAACTGTTTGTATAGTTCATGAAGCTTGCTTGTTTTACCTGAATACATTGGCCCAATAAACATATGGAGCACACCGCATTCATTAATCGCCATGTTGTTTAATGTTATATCTGACGGATTCATAATACATTATTGTATGATCAATTTTTAGATAATAATACACATTTATTCAGTTATAAACAAGCTAAAAGGAATAGTATACTTAAAACACATATGGCTGATAACGACACAATACCATGGGTTGAAAAGTATAGACCTACTAGCTTTGATCAAATTGTATTAGATGAAATTAATCATAGGATTTTAAAAAATATAGTTGATACTAATCGTTTTCCGAACTTACTATTATATGGCCCCCCAGGAACTGGAAAAACTACCACTATAATGAATCTAATTCATAGTTATCAAAAGAAATATAATCAACTTGGTAAGGGACTAACAATACATCTTAATGCATCGGATGAAAGAGGTATTGACATTATTAGAAACCAGATTTCACAATTTGTTAATTCACAAGCTTTATTTACGAATGGATTAAAAATAGTCGTATTAGATGAAGTAGATTATATGACTAAAAATGCACAAAATGCTTTAAAATATCTATTACAAGATAGATCTAGTAATGTAAGATTTTGTTTAATTTGCAACTATATAAGTCGAATTGATGATTCTTTACAAAATGAATTATTGCATCTCAGATTTAATCAACTACCATCTGATAAAATTACAGATTTTCTAAGTACAATTGCTAATAAAGAAAAGGTCAATGTATCTAATTCTACGTTAAAAGCAGTTCAACGTTTATTTAAATCTGATATTCGAAGTATGATAAATTATTTGCAGTCTAATCAATATGACATGAATGCAATGTCCGTGTTAGATGATTCTGTGTGGAACTCATTTACTGAATCAATTAAACTTGGTAAAGAACAGGCTAAGAAAAAATTATATGAAATACAAAATGGGTATCACATTGATGTCCGTAACATAATTAAGGATTACCTAAATTATATTATAGCTTATAAATTGGTGGTTATCAATTCAGACTTTCTTAACTTTTCCGAGTTCATAATGCACCTATCCGAGCCTAACGCAGTGTATTTGATAGATTATTTTTTAGAGAAAATTGTAACATGGGACATAAATACATTTTTGTCATAAGATTCTCCCAGTCTTTGCATTAATCTTTCATTCCATGGGTTGGGAGGTGATCCTTTATTTGGATTAAAAAAGTTTTGCTTCAAACAATACTCAACGTCTTCATCTAAGGTTGATTTCTTAGATTTAATTGGAATCGGTGCTGAACGCTCGTACTTGCTGTTATTTTGCTGAATAGACAACATAATTTATTATGGGATTAGAAAATAAATTGAAGTAGATATACTTAAAGAAACAGTGTCAACTAACGATAGCATGCTAGATTTGGATGATGCCTGGGAAAGTTTCTGCGATGGTGAATATAAGCTAAACGCAGTCGTTAATAAACAGAAGCCATTGACAATGGAAGATGTTCCTAAATGCACACCCATCTATATTTCAACCAAGACCAAGATATCATATCTGAATAATCCTATCAATTTGAAAGATACATTTTGGAAAGTACCTATTACGCAATATCATATACCTAAAGAAGGTGTTATCAAAAAACAAATGAAGTTTAATAGCACCAGTCAAGAAGAGCTGGATGAAGTTCTTAGTCATTGTGATGACACAGTATTTACTGATCATCATATATTGTCTAGGATTATAAAGCCGGAAGGTAGAATTACATTCCGGGATATAAGAAAAATCAGTCAAGGACTTTGTAAAAAGGATATTACATCCTATCGATGTAAGCGGAAAGGTGCGTTCTATAACTGCTTTGCCTTGATACTTAGGATTGACTTCGAAGGATCTTTCAAAGAGATTCATGTCAAGGTATTCAATACGGGTAAACTGGAGATTCCGGGCATTCAAGATGATGCAGTTCTAGTTAAAACACTTGATCTTCTAATCAAGACGCTACAGCCTATTGTACCTGAAAAAAATAAATTACAATGGTTGAAGAATAAGAGTGAAACTGTTCTTATCAATTCTAACTTCTCATGTGGATTCTATATTAACCGAGATAAGCTCTATAATCGTCTAAAATATCATTATCGGATCAATAGTGCATATGACCCTTGCTCATATCCTGGTATCCAATGTGAGTTCTATTATGATCCAAAAGCTGAAATCCAAACTGGACAGCATCCTTCAAGTGGAATATCGGATAAAGAGCGTTCGCGGTTTATTAAAATGTCCTTCATGGTTTTTAGAACGGGTAGTGTTCTTATAGTTGGTAAGTGTAAAGAAGATGTACTGCAGAACATATATGAGTTTCTAAAACAGCTTCTTGAAAATGAATATCAAAATGTTGGTGGAGGACTTATCAGCATTGATGATAAAGCTAAAGATGATAAGTCCAAGAAGGTTAGAAAGAAAACAATTCTTGTATCTTAAGAACAATTTGCAAACAAACTATTAATATATTTTCTTAAAGTGAGCTCTTCTCTATTAATTTCTGAAGAACTAACTGATGAACATATATCTTCAATAGATACCTTGACTTTGGGTATTTTTTTTACAATCGCTGTTAATAAATCTTGAACATCACTAATATCATATACAGAAAGCGCATCGTTAAACTTTAACACAGCTTTTAAATGCTTATTATAAAGCTCATCACTATCTTTATAATCCATATTTAATAATGCTGTTGTATAATCCGTTAATGATCTTAAAGTATTAGTTAAATCTTCAGTACTATTATTAACTCTTTTAGGTACCTCTCTTTTAAAAATGCTCAAAAATAACTCTGTTAATGTAAATAAATTATCAGTAGTTAGTTTTTCAATTTCATCATATTCCTTCCGATATGATTGATTAACAGAGAAAACTGTTTTTTTGTATACAAATAATGAAGCGTCATTTGAAGTCAATTTTAAAAACTCATGATTATCTTCTCCAATTTGACCAATAAACTCTAGATAGTAATATAGTGCTTTCTTACAATTGTAAAATGTAATATCTAGATTCTTGCTGTACAATAACAGCATTCTAAAAACATGTGTTAGTGTCTCAAGGCCTTTGACACATACATAGGCAAAATAGTCAAGCCTACTAACTTTAATGGATTCTTCAGCTTGTACACAAAACTCAGATACTAAGGCCATATACCTTGAAAACATTTCTCGCTCATTACAATCATATTGAGATCGATAATTGTCGATTAAAGAGAGATCATATTGTGACATCTTGTAATCTAATATCAGATGACATTTTAAATGTTTTTTGCGAGTATAAGTATTTAAAGCTTTTTATGGCGTTAGAGTATATACAATGGCCGAAGCTGAACAGCAATATAGAATGCCTGGAGCACAAAGTATGCAGCACGCATGCAAAATTGCAGTAGCAGATGATAAACCTATTATGCTTGATTATTGGACTGATTCATGTGATGAAAAGGTTGTAATTGGCGTTCGTGAAAACGGAGAAAAACTTCTTGTAAAAAGTGAGGAAGAGTACACCTCTCCTATTGCAAAGATTTACCGTGTAGACCAAGAGTATCTTATTATCACTGAAAACTCAATTTATCTTACATCTGATCAAATTGCTACACGAAGAATCTCTTAAGTAGGTGACATTTTTAAAAACTACTTAAAAATATTACTTACATTAATGTAAACATGTTAAGAACAGTTATATGTTTTATATTTTTATTTACCAATAATCATTCAGACGGTTTTAATTTTAATTTATTCCGACAAATCGCACATAAACCACACGTATATTGTAATCCTAATAGTGATGCAAAGATTTATATTATTGATATAGATGGAACTATTTGTAGCAAAACAAAAAGTGAATATAATAATTGTGAACCAATCTATGAAAATATACAGGTGTTTAATGAATTATATATGAAAGGAAATCAAATACATTACTGGACTGCTAGAGGAGCAAACTCTGGTAAGAATTGGGATCATCTGACTATTAAACAGTTAGATGAATGGCATGTTCACTATTGTTCAATTAATATGGGAAAGCCTCATTATGATGTTTGGATAGATGATAAAGCTCACAATGCTGATATTTTTTGTAATCCAAATAAATCTTATTTTGATGATAATAACAAATAATATAGTTATCAATATTGTTTACTATATTATACTAATTGTCTTGTTCATTGCCTTGATCAGACGATGGACTTTCTAGTGTACTAGGTTCATTTAAATCTTCAACTCCATCAACTCCGTCACTTAGTCTTGGTGCTAACTGAATAGGAGTTTGAGGATCTGTACTAACCATATCTTGTCGGCGACTTTCCGGGCTTTCAGGAGGCTGGAAGTCACCGAAAGAAGCGAGACTTTCATTATCAGATTGATTTTCATCAATTGTGCTGACCTCACTAAGTGGTGAACTAGTATTTAAATCTTCCATTGTCAATGGTCCTCCATCTTCATATCTTTCTGAATCAGCAATAAATCCTAGGTTATTTGCAACTTGTTCTGCTCTACTATTGAACTCATCATCTGAATCATCAAATAAGCCTACACCCTGCGGTTCATCTTCATCTGAAAACATACCTAATGATCTTACTACAATGTGATAGTTATTTGGATCATTTTTCACTCCATCAACACTTATTGATAATGAATTACATAAGTCATCTGCAGCAAAAAGACTCCCATCATCTATTGTCGAGTTAATCTTTTCTACTTCATAATTTAAATAGTCTGCCAGATCGCTAAAGCCAGGGGGATTTTCTCTAATGTTAAACGCATTAGCTACTGCTTCAAAAGAATCCAAATCAGCCGAACTATACTGATTTATAGTATCTAGATTTTGAGCTATAAAGCATCTTAATTGTGATACACCTCTTCCTTCTCCAATAGCAGCATATCTTTGATTTTCATCAATATCGGTCATTTCAACAGACTCTTCATCACTGTCATATAGTTGATCAAATGGTGGTGCAGTATATTCGGGAATAATAATATCATTAACATCAAAATTATTTGGGTCACTTATATCCATTCCTTTCATCACACCCTCGTTCTCCATATATAAATCTTTCATTATATCTAGTACTTTACTTCTCAAGTCTTGGATTGTAATTGGCTTGTATTCTGCTATTGCATACATTTCCATCACTTTTTGCATTGCAGCCTCTTCCTCCTCCTTAGAAACATCGACTGAACCTGCTGGTGCTATATTCCAAACAGTAGTTTCTTGTCCTATTTGACAATGTGATGCACTTTGTGCATTTGTTACAGCAGAAACATCGCTTCTGGCTTCTTGAATTGACCTAGCTGATTCACTAGCGACTCTCTTGACTTTATCTTCACCTTTATAAACTGGATTTATATCATTTATTCTATCGATAATCCAGTTATTAATCGTCTCGGGTGTATCACTATCAAAGCCTGGCGTTGTTTCATCGACAAGATTAGATACCACATCATTTATTGCCTGAGTAAGATTTGGATTAAAATCTTCATATGTTCTAGCTACATCCATACTGACAGAAAGACCATTAGAAAGCATAATGAATGTTTCAGGACTTTCCTGTGTTATAACAAAACGCTTTATCTCTGGAAAACCAATTACTTGATACAAAAAATCTTTTAGATTAATCACTCCTCCAACATCTAAACCGAAAAAACGCAATTTTACATATAGTTCATTTGAGCCAGCAGGTCCTTGCCTTACATGCCCGGTATCAAAATATATAAGATTTCCAGGCGATACTGGATTTACACCCTCTTCTTCTTCATCAGCTGCAAGCCTATCTACTGCAAATTGATATTCCTCTTCTAATTGTATTGCTCTACTTAGATCTTCATCATTATTACCATCATCTTCTTTTTCCTCCTGAGATGCATTATATCTCTCCAATGCATTTCGTGTCCTTTCAACATTTTCCATTAATTCAGTCAAATAAAGTGGCTCGCTATATTTATCAGTGTGAGATGGAAGCTCTACCTCCATTGTACCAATTGAACCATCTGCTTCTGGCACATCTATAATTACTGTATCGCCAACTTTATCAGATGGCTTCACTACATATTTGATATCTCGTGTAGATACATAATTATTTGCGTAACTATATCTCATTTCTGAATTAGTGGTAGCTGCAAGTGGAGTACATAATCGCACAGTTTGCCCTCTTAGGCGTGATGCATTTTCCACCATTGATCTATTAAAGCATACATATTTTTTCAAAGCTTCAGTTGCTTGATATTCAACAACTATTGTTCCATCATTTGCGTCCAATCTTTTTTGCACTTCAGACTCTTCAGCTTCATAAACATCGGAACAACATTGCAAATCAGGAGGTGGATTACGTGACATACATCGGTTTTCAGAAGATTCATTTTGAGAAACACTTGCATCTTGAATACTATTTCTAACCGTAATAGCTGTTCTTATTAAACCGTTATTTCGTGCTGTCATGGCTTTTTGAACTGCCGTATTAATTTTTAATCTAGCTTCTACATAATTTTCAGCATCCCTTAACTGTTCTGCTTCATTTATAAGGCTTTGAATCTCTTCAACGTCAGACATAATATAGTATGATTTTAGATTATATTATTACTATGTAATCTAAAAATAATTATCCGTATCTAAGCTTTGTTATAAAAATATAAACATAAACACAAAAAGCAATACCAGCTGAAAATCCAAGCGAAATACTTTTTCTCATAATTGAGTATATTATCCATAATATTGTTGATGTAAATGCAAAAAGTAATGTTCCATATGTAAAATTATTGGTCTTTTTTGACCTATAAACTTCTGCGACCAAAGGTATAAATCGCAATGCTCCAATAATAGTTGCACTTAAACCAATAATGTCTAAGTATTTGAAATATTCTTCTTCATTAACATAATTTTGCATATATATTGTTATATCATTATTCTCCTGTAGCAAACATCAATGTATGATTTCTGGCATTATCATCATGTTTCTGTTTATCATTCTTTAACAAATCAGCAATTTCAGGTACTAGAGGATCATCTGGATTTGGATCATCCATTAAACTACAAATTGAAAGTAACACTTTTGAAATAGTTAGAGCAGGACTCCATTGATCTTTCAAAATATCAAGACAAATACCACCTGCCGAGTTTATATTACAATGATAGATCCTAGTTATAAATGCAACTTTTGGTGGTTTGAATGGATAGTCACTTGGAAAATCTATCCTAAGATAAAAAACTCCACCTTGATAAGGTGAACCTTCCGGACCCATTATCATTGCTTGCCACTTAAACATATCATCTCCTACTGGGCCTCCCGAGCAATTTGCAGGTGGATCTTCAATTAGTTTTTTTAGTTCGGATTGGATTCGTTTGATTGTGCTCATAATTTGGTATATATGAAAACAATCGCTGTTTTTATATCTCTTTTAAAAAATCTTATGCCTTTGCTCTTCTAGTTTTTTTTCCTTTAGATTGACGCTTTTTACCAGTTTTAATATGTTTACGCTTAGAGCATACAAAAGTGGTCCATGGTTGATATGGTCTATCTACAACATAAGGTGCCTGATGTTTCCATTGAATATTTCTTTCAAAAAACTCTTTCGCATAAAATGGTAGTCCACATGATGAACCCCATCTAGCTGATAAACCCATTCTCTTTGCTAGTGCAGTACTTGAAACAATTCCATCAAGTGCTCCTCTAGGCTGATATGGGAGTGGACGATCAGACTGTGACATATATTCTCTCTGATCTAATTCATAATGACTGCAACACGTACGAGAACACGGATTTATCTTATTAAGATAAACATCATAGTGATCACCTAATATTTCTTGTCCAATCTCAACAGTGATTTTACCTTTATTCTCATTCATAAGTTGTTCTAATCGTACCTTTCTTGCACCTTGATGCCTTCTAATATCATTGAATCCTGTATTCACACATTCTAGATTTCGGATACGCCCATCATATGGCGCATTAAACCCTATAAAATATCCATTCTTTTTTCTCTCTACATTAACGAAGTTTAAACCTAGTTCAATTCGCATAATTTCATTATTCCTTGTATCTCCTATCAACCATGAGTTTGCATAATCACCACTATTACCATCTTTTAAAAACTTTACAAAATCGTCAAGTGATTTACTATATTGAACTGCAGTGCGAATACGACAAAATACTGGATTCAATAGTTTAAATTGATTAAAACCACCAATAGTTGTTTCAGAAACAATAAACCCATTATCTGTTACATAATAGTCCGTTCCACTAGCCACTTGCCCAGGAGCACATTGCATTAAGAAACTATTGCCTTTATTTGGCTTAACACAAAGTAATACGTTAACAAATTGTGAATCAATAAAATTATCAAATGTATTGTGTGCACAAACTATTTTCTTATCTGCTGTCCAATCTCCGACTGCAATAAAAGCACTACATTTATCCTTTGCACCTCCCTCAGAAGCACCACCTTTTACTCCCTCAGGAAATACATCTCCATACTTAGAAGAAAGATTAGGATCAGTCTTTATAATCTCAGGAAGCTTACCAAATACATAGCCAAGTGTATAATAACAATTCCAAAAAAATACAAACTTAACATCAATTTCTGATTTATTAATACCTTTGGTTATGGACTCAATCTCTTCCATCAATTCTGGATAATTATTAGATACAATTGGAGAGAATATGTCAAAAATGATATTTTTCACTGTATTTAAAGTAATACCATAGTCATCCATCATTACAAAATCCATTGTTTTTAAGATATCAGGCATCAGATCTTTTATAAGTTGCCCATATGCAACTCCTCTTTGGACTGGATTACCTTTAATATTTATTCTTATCCATCCATTTTCTTCGTATCTTGAACCATTTGGTACATGTATGATATTTTTCATTATACATAAACCTTATATTTATTTTAGTAATAATTTTGAAATAAACATAAAAAAATTGATGATTATTTATGATAATGGCTTTGTCCCAAAGAGGGAAAATGATATATGTTTCGGCCACATGTCTAAGTGGTGTTGTAGGCTTAAATACTGGATTTAATATTGCTACAAAAACTAGATGTCCTCATTACAATAAGTTAAGTACATCAAGTAAAATACTAGAAAATATATGTTCTATTTCAATTATTGGAGCTTCTACTATGATGGGTGCTTTTTTTATACCTCCAATTGTATTGTCAAGCCCTATATGGTATACATTTGGATCACCAAACACGCGTAGTTTTTTAGAGTTTTGGAAATGGTAAATTAATTATCAACAGCTTTATGAAGATGATTATCACACTCTCTTAATCTAGAATCACGATTCAGTTTGCTTTCACATTTATCTTTTTTATCATCTTTCTTATCTCCATCTTTCTTAGGAACCTTAATTCCAAGCTTTTTAGAAACAACATTAGAAAAACTAATGTAAAATGCTAATAGAATAATAAAGAAGCAGAAAATATCACTTTTACTTACTGCTTGACCTAACCATAAAGAATTGATTACTAGGATAGATACAAATTGTATAATAATTAACAATAATGTGTCTTGTGTAGGAGTAACTAACTTATATCTGTCTCCAATATAAACAGCAACACTCATAAACGCCCAATCTAACCATGCAAATGGAATTGCGCGTAAAAAAGCTTCTACCATTCCCATATTGGGATATTTAAGTGTGAAATATTGACCCCACATTGAACTTCCTTGTGCGAGAATAAACATAGCTAGAAAGCTTATATATTGCACCGGCTTAGAATAAGAGTCTAGGTTCATTTTAATATAGTCATATAATAAAATGAAAACCGACATCAAGACAATGTTTATTTGGTTCATCCTAAATATCGGAATTATGGTTTTTATGGATTTAGCGCTTTTTATGCAAACCACGCCTTCCATGAAAAATAGCAGCTTTCTTAAAAAGCTTGGAGTAGCAGAGATTCTTGCTACTATTGAATGGATGTTTATAATTCCAGCAAATCGTATTGGCAATAAGTTTATGAGTGCAGCACAAATATCACTTTGGTCTTATATATTTGATTTCCTAGGACAAATATTATCAAACAAGTTTTGGTTAAAATTACCAACTACTCTAGATGATTATATTGCTATGGTTCTTATTTTCACTGGAATGTATGTTTCTGTTTACAAGATTTTAGGTTAAGTAAATATGATCAATATTATTGTAATATAACAATATTGATTACATTTTAGTAAACTCCCATTTCTATTAAGGTATCAACTACATACTTGGAAAGAACACCGTCACTCGGGTAATGTATTCCTCCATTTACACGTACTTCATCACAATGTTTTGCTATGTTATTAAATAAGCCACTTTTTTCAGGATATCTTTGAGATAATATATGTGCTAAATAGTATGCTTGAAATGCATGTCCTGCTGGCATTGAAGGTGTGTCACCAGTATTAGAATGCAGTGGATTAATATTCGAAATAATTTGATAAGGTCTAGGACGATTAATTAAATACTTTAAAAACAAGATAGGCATTAGGACATTTATAGAAGTTATCATTTTCTCCAATTCATTGTAACTTTCATTGACATGATCAATAAAAGCATTTGTAATTGTTTCATCAGTTAATTTAAAAAAATCAATATCCTTTGAAGTTATATTTTGCCGTTTTTTTAATACTGTAGTTGCTTCAGTGTTATCATAAACAGGCAGTGTTGGAAGGAAAGAAATATACCTAGGAAGCGTGTATAAGAAGACTAATATAATAAAAACTATATAATTTCTGTAAATCATAATATACAATTTACTACATAATTTTTTTTATAGTATTTATTTGTTCTATATTCAGCTTGTCAGGAAAAAGGATATTAAACTCAATTAGCATATTTCCAGTATGATTTTCGCGTTGTAGTCCAAGCCCTGTAACAATCTTTCTATAATTAGGATGTATTACATTTTGACCATTACTATTATTTATTTTGTATAGTTTGCCAGAGAGATGTACAAACTCAAAATCTACTCCACATAAAGCCTCTTTAAGACTGATATCGTGTGTAAAAATTAAGTCTAATCCTGATCTTTTAAATAATTCATGTTCTTTTACTTTAACGAACACTTTAATATCTCCTGATGGCATATCATCTATGGCATGGCCCTTTTCACGGAATATAATAATTTCATTTGTATCTATTCCCTTAGGTATGTTAACATACAAAGTCTCAATCTCTTCTCTAGTATTGTTATTTTGTTTAATTGTTCTTTTTATCTCTATTGGCACCATACAGCCTGAATAAACTTGTTCAAGAGTAATTTCTACATTAATTATTATTGGCATCGGTTTTTGCATTTGTTTATTAATGTGCTGCGCAAAACTTGGATGACTTCCCATATCAGTAAACATCTTCATAAATGTATCTATATTCATTGCGCCATCACCAAATATATTATTATCAACTTGTCCCGCTTTTTTTTGACTAATAATTTCATAAGCTTCATTAATTTTTTTAAATAACTCTGTAGACTCAGAACTATTATTATTTCTATCTGGATGATGTGTTAGAGACTTTCTACGGTAAGCCTTTTTTATTTCTTCTTCAGTGGCTCCCGATTTTATTCCAAGTATTTCATAACATTCATCTAATCTCATTATTATAGTAACATTAAACGACATAAACTTATATGGATAATTACGAATACATATTATGGAGGTATCTAGCCCATTTACATTTAAATACAGACCTAGGATCTTAGACGACTTCCAAATGAATCCTGACCTTAGGAATGTTCTACATACATTCATTTGTTTAGAGAAGCTTAACATCCTCTTAGTAGGGAACTCTGGATCAGGGAAAACTTCACTTATACATGCAATTATTAATCACTATTACGGTTTCGACGTTCCAAACAGCTGCGAGAATATCTTGTCAATCAACACATTGAAGGATCAAGGTATATCTTACTACCGCAACGAGGTGCGTGTATTTTGCCAGACCAGTTCAGTTATTCCTGGGAAAAAGAAGATACTTCTTCTGGATGATATTGATATGATCAATGAACAAAGCCAGCAGGTCTTCAGAAACTGCATTGATAAGTACAGCCACAACGTAGCGTTTATAGCGTCATGTTGTAACTCGCAGAAAGTTATTGATAGTCTGCAATCAAGAATGGATATCGTAAAGATCTTTCCATATGGAAAGAATGAACTAACTAGTATCGCAAACACAATATCACAGCTGGAAGGCATTGAGATGAGTGAAGATGTGGTTAATTTTATAACAACAGTTTGCAATGGGTCGGTAAGAATATTGGTAAATTATCTGGAAAAGTTCAAACTGGTCAATATGCCGATTAGCACCGAGCTGGCGAGTGAGTTATGTACCAACATCTCTTTCAAAGAGCTTGCAAGATATACTGAGTCGTGTAAGTCTGGTAATTTGAAGTCCGCTCTATACGTCATGAACAAACTCATAGACAAAGGGTACTCTGTGACAGATATTCTCGATAACTATTTCACATTTGTCAAGATTACCGATCTTCTTAATGAAGAAGAGAAATACAAGATAATTCCATTCATCTGTAAGTATATAACCATTTTCCATAACCTTCACGAGGATGAGATCGAACTACTTTTCTTTACAAACAACATCGTAAACGCCATCTGTGGTTGTAGCTGATCCAAAAA
>MDSZ01010957.1_pt1 | contig 15450 bp, 16 predicted proteins | sample 811201 | NCBI WGS metagenome assembly MDSZ01 (sample SAMN05326647, study PRJNA326480) | marine metagenome | isolation source: seawater | place: Indian Ocean: North | collected 2010
ATGGTAATGGTAGTGCAGGGAAAAAAATTTTGAAAATAATAAATAAAGAAAAATTGACTTTTTCAAAAATACTTAGAGTTTGATAGTTTTGTAGCTAAATTTTTTATATTTTCTTGCAACCAAATTTTTGGTGTCAAAAATAATTTTTGAATTTTTAAAAATAAAATCATAATCAACGTTATCGTGATCAGTGGTAATTAAAACTCCATCAAAGCTTAATAAATTTTTCTTGTTGATATTTATTGATGTATTTTGAATATTAGAATTATTTTTTAACTTTATTTTATTAAAAAATATATCATAATATCTGAAATTTATTCTATTTTTTCTAAATAAATTCATTATTCTTAAAGCAGCACTTTCTCTCAAATCATTTACATTTTTTTTATAAGAAAGACCTAAAATTAAAATAGAAAGTTTCTTTTTTTTTATTTCTTTTTTAATGATTTTAACAATTATATATGGAATTGATTCATTGATATTAGTTGTTAATTCTATAACATTAGACGATAATTTCTCTTTTTTTAATTTCCAAAGCAGATAAAGAGGATCGATAGGTATACAATGTCCTCCTATACCAGCGCCTGGATAAAACGGCATGAAACCAAATGGTTTAGTATTACAAATATCTATTACTTCCCAAATATCAATTTCCAAATCTCTTAAAATATATTTAAGCTCATTTGCAAAAGATATATTTATTGATCTAAATATATTCTCATAGAGTTTACATGCTTCAGCTACTGAACTACTTGAAGCTAAAACAACTTTTTTAAAAATTTTTTTGTAAAATATTAAACCTTTTTTTAAAGAGACTTTATCATCTGCGCCCACTACTTTTGGAGTTTTAAAATATTGATTATAGTCATCACCAGGATTAATTCTTTCTGGGGAAAAACAAACAAAGAAGTCTTTGCCACATATAAGATTTTTTTTATTAAGTTTATTTATTATTAGTTCTTTAGTTGTTCCTGGCCAACTTGTAGACTCAAGTATAATTGTTTTCTTTTTATAATCAATTTTATATATTTCATTTACTGTCTTTTTTATAAAACTTAAGTCAGGAGTTTTATTGTCACTTTTCAGGGGTGTTGGAACACAAATAATTAGATAGTCACATAATTCAAGTTTTCTTAAATCATTGGTCGGAAAAAAAGTCTTATTTAAATAAAATTTATTTCTTTTGAAATTTAGATCATTAATGTAGCTACTACTGTTTTTCAATTTTTTTATTTTTGTACTATCAATGTCAAATCCATACGTAATAAATTTTTTTTGCGATAGATATGCTAACGAAAGACCCACGTAACCAAGTCCAATTATTCCAACAGTTTTGTTTTTTATTGACAAATGAAAATGTTTTATTAATCAATTCATATATATAAATTATATTTAAATCAATGATTTATGAATAATATATTGAAAAAAAAAGCATTCATTTATTTTGCTAAACATGGAAAAATTTATTCTTTAATTAGTTATGTAATTTCCTTTATACTAAATTTTAAAATACATTTAAAAAAAAAAAATTATTTGGTAATTATATTAAACAAAAAAAAATTAAAAAATCTTTATCTGATATTATTAATGAACTTAATGAAAAGGGTTATTATAAATCAAGTTTAGAAAATCTCAATTTAAGTAATAAAATATTAGATGTGTCAAAAAAATTAGTGAACAATAATGGTCAAAAAACTAATAAAAGTTTTTTTGAAAATTTATATGAATTTGATAAAGAGGATGAAATTACAAATTTTGCTCTTCAAGAAAACTTATTAAACATAATTTCTGGATATTTGAAAACATGTCCTACTATAAATTCAATACAATTCATTAGTAGTAATTCAAACAATGAAAATTACTATTCATCAATGAATTGGCATTTGGATAGTCATCATAAAAAACTGATAAAAATAATCTTTTTACCTTTTGATTTGACTATCGAAAATGGACCAACACACTTTTTGGATAAAATAACAACTCAAAAAATCATTAAAAAGGACAATTATTTTTCAGCACCTAATTATTTTACTGATGATGAATTTAAAAATATTTATCCAAATTATGAAAACCAAATAAGCAAATTAATCGGGAAAAAAGGTGATTTTTTAATAATCGATACCTCAAAATGTTTTCATATGGGTTCCAGAAATGCAAAAAATCGATATCAAATGTTTTTTACCTACACGCCCGTTCTTACTTTTGATCTTAAATCAAATAAAAATTTAAAAAAATATGATAAATTGAATAGTAAGATAGAAAAATTTTTACTAACTTAATCTTTTAAAAATTTATTTAATCTTAATAATCCCTTTTCTAAAGAAATTATAGGCCTAAATTTTATTTTATTATTTGAAATCTTAGATGAAACTTTTCTTATACTGGGGTTTCTTGGATTAGTTTCTATAACTTTTACTTTTTTGTTTAAAATTTTTTCTGAAGAATTAATGATATCCTTTAATGTAAATAATTTCATACCTTGTAAATTAATAATGTTATATTTTTTTAATTTAATTGATTTCACTATTCCATTGCATATATCATTAATGTGAATGAAACCTCTTGCAGTTTTAAGAGAGCCAACTTTTAAATTGTCATTTTTTTTTACATTATTAAATAATGCTTCTACAGCTGACCAATTTGTTTTTCTTTCACCGTAAATTATGCCAAATCTTAAAACCGTTATATCAATTTTGAATTGATCAGAAAAAAATTTACAATGATTTTCTGAAATTAATTTAGATTTTGCATAATCACTTTCAAGCATGTCTAAATCAAGCTTAGAGTTTTCATTTACTCCCTTTTTAGCTAAATCGTTATGATAGACCCACTCTGATGATGCAAAAATAACTTTTTTAATTTTTAACTTTTTTGCTGCCTCTAATACGTTTAAAGTGCCATTTACATTTGTATTATAACATTCGTATAAATCTTTTGAACAATCTTTATCTCTAGAAATAGCTGCAAGATGGATTATCACGTCAATATTTTTTGGTATTTTTTTGTATAAATTTTTTTTTCTTATATCCACTTTTATAAAATTTTTTTTTTTATTTATATTAAGATCACATCCATAAATCTCGTTTTGAGGATATTTTTTAAATATTTTTATTAATTCTTTTCCAACGAAACTCTCAACACCTGTAATGAATACTTTCATTTTTTTATAGAATTATACTCCCTTCCCCTTCTAATTTAATATCAATATATTTATAGTTTTTTAAATAATTAGTTATCTTTTTTTTTTCTGTTAATTTAGTAAATACTAAAATGAAACCACCATTGCCAGCACCCAATAATTTTCCCCCATAAACTCCCTTATTTTTAATTTTTTTAAAAATATTATCTATTTGCTTATTAGTAATAAACTTAGAGAATTTTTTTTTAAGTTCCCAAGTTTGAGAAACAATTCGAGCTAAGCTCGATACATCTATTATATCTTTTTGAATTTCTTTTTTAAATTTATATGTGCATTTTTTTAATAATTGTAAATTTTTATAATTTTTAGATAAATTTTTTTTTTGATCTTTTAAAACATTATAAGATAAACGATTTTTTCCTGTCCAGATTAAAAGCAAACTATCAAAAAAACTTTTGAAATTTTTTTTTTTCAATTTCAAAGGAGATACTGTAATTTTGTCTTTGTTATATTTTATTGATTTAAAACCACCGAAAGCAGCTATATAGTGATCTTGTTTTCCAAGTGAATTCTTTGTTATTGAAGACTCGATTTTAAACGCCATCTCAGCTAATTCTTTTTTTGAAAATTCTTCATTTTTTAATTTTCCTAAAGCTTTAATAAGCCCTACTGTAAACGAACTTGATGAACCTAATCCAGAATTAGCAGGAATATCTGCAAATGTATTAATATAAAGTGGTTTTTTTATTTTAAGCATTTTTATTGCTTTTTTAATTCTTAAATTTTTAATTTTATCTAATTGATTCGTGTTTTCTGTTTCTGAATAATTTAATCTGTATTTCTCTTGATAATTATTATGATACTTTGCTGTAACATATATATACCTATTTATTGCGCAACTTACTGTTGCTCCACCAAACTTATTATAAAAGTAAGGCATGTCTGTACCACCACCTACAAAAGAGACTCTTAAAGGAGTTCTGGTAATTATGACTTTATCATCTTTCATCTTTTAAATTTAAATTAAAGTGTTTATATATTTTTTTTTCAATTTAACATTTAATTTTTCTTTGCCTATATAAATGCATTTAGTTTTTGACCTATACGCTGCCTCAATATCTCTTAAATCATCGCCAATATAAAATGTACGGTCTAGAACAAAATTATACTTTTTTGCTGCTTTTAAAAATAAACCATGATTTGGTTTTCGAAAAAAATGATTTGAATTAAAATGATGATAACTTATGAAATAATCTTTCAGATAAATATTTCTTTTTTTTAATTCAATTTTGATTTTTTTATTTATTTGATTTAGATCCTTATGTTTCAGGTCACCAGTAGAAATTCCTGCTTGATTAGATATACATATGAGTTTTTTACCTTTGGCTATTTTTTTCAATTTTTTAATAAAATCATAATTAATCTTTAATTCATTTAGGCTTCTTACGTAATAATGATTTTTGTTTTTTAAGTTTAGAACTCCGTCTCTATCTATTAAAATATATTTTTCGTTAAAAAATTTTTTTGAGTTATTGTATCGTTTTAAATCTGATATACTCAAATAGCCTGTATCATTAATATAACTACATGCTTTATTTTGTTTTACTAACAAATCTATAAAATAACCAAATGTTATATTTTTATTTGGAAAATTTTTTATAAGAGTTTTTTTATCTGTTATCATATATCCTATATCAACATATTTAGCCTTTTTATTTTTTTTAAGAAAATATTTTCTAATCATTTGGTTTGATTTACTAAGACTTATATTTGCATTTTTTTTTTCACAAATTGAGATTGTGAGTTTTGATTTATTTTTTTTGTGATGATAGAATAAATCTAATAGATTTAATGATGAATAATTGTCTGCATACATCAGTAAAAATTGAGAATAAAGTTTTCTTCTAGCTTCGAAAATTCTTTTATAAGTTTCTATATTTGGAGGATTATAATGATGCTTTATATTTACTCCAAATTTTTTTCCATCACCAAAGAAATTTTTTATAATTTCATGTTTATATCCGCTTAAAAGCAAAAAATTTTTTATCCCATTTGATTTACATTGTTCTATTAAATATTGTAGAAATGGTTTTTTTTTTATTAGAACCATAGGCTTGGGTAATTTTTTTGTAAGTGGCATTAATCTTGTTCCTAATCCACCACATAAAATAACCGCTTGATTTATTACTGACATATTTCTTTTAGCGCTCGTTCTAAACTAAACTTTTGGGTCCAGCCTAATTTTTTTAATTTTTTATTCGAACCTACTACAGTTTTTTTTAAATTATTTGATAATTTTTTTTTTAATATTGAGATTTTATTAATTTTTTCAAATTTTTTAACAAAATTCAAATTACTAATTGCGTTTGATGAGCATATATTAATTATTTGTGAATCTTTAAGTTTTCTCAATTTTAAAATACCATCAATTACATCTTTAATATAAATATAATCATTTGAAATATTGGGAAATTTTAAACTTATTTTAGTGTTATTTTCTTTAGCACTAATTAAATTTTTGAGAAGTGAGCCATCTCTTTGATTTTTACCATATACAAAAAAAATTCTTGCCCAAATTATAGTCGTTTTTTTTTTTATATTCTTAAAAAATAAATCTTTAATAAAATTTTTTTGTTTGCCTAAAGGAGTAATTTTTTTACTGGGTGTTAAGTTTTCTGAACATACTCCATTATTAGAGCCATATTCAGCACATGTACCAGAGATGACTAATTTCTTACAATTAATTTCATTTATTCCTTCTATTAAATTTTTAGATATCTTTTTGTTTATTAAAAAATTTTTTTTATTAAATTTTGGAATTCCATGCCAAGCAAAATGGTAAATTTCTGAAGGATTTATCTTTTTTAATATTTTGATAAGCTTGTTTTTATTTTGTAAATCACAAGATATTATTTTGTATTTTACATTTTTTTTCAATTTTTTCTTTGAAATTAAATAAACATTTTTTTTTTTTATTTTTTTTAAAAATTCTGTAGCTAGAAATCCTGAACCTCCTGTTATAACAACATTAGCCATCTAATACAAAATCTCTAATGTTTAAATCTTTTTTTGAAATTATTTTAGGTTTATGTGGCCACTTGATCGAAAAAAACTTATCATTGTACCTAATACCTTTGGCTTTAGACGGTTTATAAAATTCTGACATGTAATAAAGTATTTTTGTATTATCTTTCAATGTTAGATATGCATTTGCAAATCCTTTAGGCACAAGGATAGATTGAAAATTTTTTTCAGATAATTTTATTTTAAATATTTTTAAATATGTTTTTGACTTTTTTCTTAGATCGATAGAAACATTATATATTTCACCAGATAAACAGGTTATTATTTTTTTTTCTTGATTAGGTTTAGTTTGATAGTGAAAACCTCTTAATGTAAATTTCTTATGGTTAAAAGATATGTTAGTTTGTTTAATTTCAAAATTAAGATTTTTTAACTCTTTTTTACAAAAATCTCTGTAAAAAAAACCTCTGTTATCCTTAAACTTATTTTTTTTTACTAAATAAAGATCCTCAAATTTTGTTTTTTTAATTAACATTCAGTATTCTAATTTTTGGTAAAACAATTATCAATTTTCCTTTGAAGCCGCATTTTTTAATAAAGCTAATTATCTCTTTCTCAAAATTCCAAGCTAAAATTAAAATGCAACCAAATTTTTTAATCAATTTTTTTGTTGGATTAATTATTCGAATATTTGAACCAGCTGTATATAAATTGTGTTTAAGATGATTTTTGTCAAAAATAATTTTTAAATAATCATTATTTATTTTACAAAAGTTCAAGAGAGTCGAACTTCTTGCAGATGCGCCGTAACCTGCGATATTAAACATTTTATTACTGGTAATTCTATTAAGTAATAATCTTTTATGATTTAAACATTTGCGACTAAAATTATTCCAGTAGCTTAATGTATTTATTTTTGTCTTATCTTCTTTTATTCTAAGTTTTTTCAATTTTTTATTCTCCTTAATATTTTTTTTTGAAATTTCTAATACAATTGATCCGCCACTAATAGGACTATTAAAATAATCAATAGGATACAATTTATGTTTATTTAATAATTTTTTAATTGAGAGATATGTAAAATAAAATATATGCTCGTGATATATATAATCATAATGTAAATTTTTAGAGAGATTTTCAGCATAGTGAAATTCAATATAAGCCTTCCCGTTTTTATTTAAAATTGTCGAAACTCCACCTATAACACTATTAATATTTTCAACATGAGGTATGACATTTCTACAAATTATTATATCTGGAGAAAAATAATTTTTTTTAATCTTTAAAGCATTAATTTTATTAAAAAATAAAGGTAATGTCTTGATTCCATTTTTATTTGCTTTCCTTGCAATATTTTTTGCTGGGTCCACCCCTAGAACATTATATTTATTTTTTTTTAGTTCTTTTAAAAAAAAACCATCGTTGCTGGCCACTTCCAACACATTTTTTCCTATTTTATGTTTTGATTTAATTTTTTTTACAAAAAAATCTCTATATTTCTTCACTCCATCAGAGGTTCCTGTTACCCAAAGATATTTTGAAAACAAATATTTTGGATTTACTGTAGCATTTAACTGCAATGTGGTGCATTTTGAACATCTAACAACATTTAATGGGATTTGTGTTTGTTTAAAAATTTTTTTTTGAAGTGAATTAGCTAGAGGCTGTTTACCCAAATCAATCACTGAATTTAAGTTTTTATTTGAACATATTCTGCATTTTTTAATAATTTTATACATTTAATTAATATACTCTATTTCTTTATTTGATAATAAGAACCTTTTAAATTTATTTAAATTTTTATTCTTGTGAAAGTTTTTATTTAATTCGAATTCAACATCAGACCATTTAAATAATTTTTTTCTGCTTTTTATTTTTAAAAAATCACAGTCAAAACCTTTTCTTTCAAACACATAATTATAAAATATATTTGCCCGCATGAAATGTTTTTTATTGATTTTTTTAATCTTTGGCAAATTTAGTAGCATTTTTTCATAATCTTTTTTATTTTTAGGATCTATTGTAAAGCCTTTATTTTCATATCTATTTTTTCCACAAGTTATTACTGGTTTTCCCAAAACTGCCATCTCCAATCCTGATGTTCCTCTTATTGTGATACCAACATCTGCAAAATTCATCCATGATAACGGATTTATTTTAGTGTCTGGATAAATAAATTGTATGTGTGAAGGAATATATTTTATTTCTTGGCGTATAATATCTTCTTCTTTACTAAACCCTTTTTTAAATTCGCCTCTATATAAGTTCGATGGATGAATTTTTATAAACCAATTTACATTTGTATTTTTGCATGCAAGCTTAATAGTTGAAACTAACCAATGACTATAAGAATCATAGAATTCTTTACCAAAAAAATACAAAGTATCGTGAAGTATATGTGAAAAGATAATGCAATTTTTTTTATTATTTTTTTTTTTTATTTTAAAATTTGAGTCTTTTCTACACTCTAGCAAGTTAATGGAAAATGGTGCATATTCTCCTGAAAATCTTTTTCTAAAAATTTCTTTATTACGTTTAATAACTCTTTTGGATCGTACGTTTTTAACCTTTGCCCATAGCTTATCTGAAATTGAAGAGTGATGAGAGTAAATATTATTTTTTGAATATTTCTTAATTACAAAGGTTTTTTCATCTAAGTTTGCTCCACTCCAGTGTACTAGATCAAAATTCTTTTTTATTGCTAAAATAAAAAAATGTAAATAATAAAAAAGATTTTTTTCAAATGTAAAGGTTATCTCCGTATCTTGAAAAAACTGATTGTTTTTAATGACCTCATATTCTCTAATAAATTTTGTTAAAGTTTTTTTTAAAATATATTTTTGTATTTTCGATTTATAATTTACAAATCCAACTTTATGAATTCTACAAAAATTAGATATTATCATCATACCAATATCAAAACTATCGTACTTAAAATTATAAAAATCTTCAAAATCATTAAGATTATTAATCTTTGCTTGTAATTTACTATCTAAATCTTTGGTCTTATTAATTAAGACTTCAATTTCTTTATATTCAATTTTTAATTTTTTAATTATTAAATTTAAAGCAATATTTTTTTTGGAGGTAACCACTTTAAGTTTTAAATTTTTGTTTCTAAGGGAGTAAAAAACTATCAACCAAACGTAAAAGAAGTATGTTTCAAAGTTTTCCAAGCATATAAACAAAACAGTTTTATAATTTTTAGTCTCAGAATGTATTTTTTTTTTATCAAGTTTTATTAAATCAAATTTAAAAGTTGAGTTTTGACGAGACGCAAATGGTAAAAATTTTTTGATAATCTTTTTTAAATAAAAAATAAAAAAATAAAATAAACCTAATCTATTATCTAGCATTTTTTTTGTTATAAACTATGATAGATTTTATAGCTTAAAAAAGTTCAAGGAAAAGAAAATTCAATGTCTAAAAGTAATATTTTTTTTAACATTATAGTTCCTACTAAAAACAGAAAAAACACTTTGGAATTTACTTTAAAAACTATCTTAAATCAAAATTATGAAGATTATAAAATAATAATTCTAGATAACAATAGCACCGATGGAACAGATAAATTTATTAAATCTCTAAATAATCAGTCTATTATTTATGAAAAATCTAATTTTGATTTACCAATGCATGTTAATTGGGAGCGAGGAATTAAATTCTGCGAAAAAGGTTTTGTAACTATTTTAGGTGATGACGATGGCTTATGTCCAAATGCATTAAATGAATTAAATATTTTTTTGAGTGGCAATGAGACTCAAATCGTATCTTGGTCTCCAAATTGTTATCATTGGTTAAATATTGGTAATGAAAAGAAAAATGAAGTAGAAATTTATTTTGCCTCTAATAAAAAAAATAAATTTTCTAAATTTGATAGTGATACAATTTTAAAAAGAGTTATAGACATGAGTTTACTTTATTTAGAAAGCCCAATGATTTACAATAGCTTTGTTGATATAAATTTAATAAAAAAGATTAAGCAAAAAAAAAAGGATAATATTTTTTTTTCTAATGGTATCCCTGATATATATTCAGGTTTAATATTACTTTTAAATTCTAGAGAATTTTATAAAGCAAATTTTCCTATAGGTGTGGCTGGTGTTTCAAAATCAAGTATTGGTGCACTTATATCAAAGAAAACAAAAACTATAAATGACATAAAAAAAAATATGGAATATTTCAAAATAAATAGAGTTCCTCCGATTCCATCATATTATTTAAGTGTTTTGGAGCCTTTTAAAGAAATTTGTGAAGAATTTGAGGAGGCTAAAAGATATCTTGTTAATTTCTACAGACTAAAAATTAGAGTTGAGCAAGAAATTTCAAATGAGTTGCCTGAAAATAAAAAGTTTTATAAAGAAAAATTAAATTTTTTTATAAAAGATTTAAAAAAAAATTATGATTTTATACAAAAATTTCGGATATTTTACAATTTATTTGAAATTTCTTTTCCAACTACCTACGACAAAATAATTTTGAAATTAAATGACGATATTGAAAATATTAATGATGCATCTAAAGAAATTTTAAATAAATTTATTTATTATTCTAATAATAGGAATGAAAAAATAAGGTTTTTAGACAAAAAATTATACTGTGTAAATTTTCTCAAAAGACTTGGCATGTATAATATTTTTCTATTTATTTTTAAAATGAATAAAATTTTTAATTAATAATTCTAAAATTTTGATCAATTTCCTTTTTTTTAATCAGTCTTTTTAGTTGATTTAATCTATTGGTAATCTCACCTCTAAATTGAGCTTCATTGAAATTAATTTTTTTGAAATAATTTATCATTTCTATTCCACCTCTTTCGAGATCCCATTTAGGTTTATAGAAATCTTTTAACTCAGTTAAAATTCTTTTAAAACTTACCTTATACGTTCGAGCATCATTACCATGTTCATTTGTGAAAATAATTTTACTTTCAGGAATTATTTTTTTTACTGTCATGGCTAATTCTTTAACTGTATAATTTCCATTATCCATACCAATATTATAAGATTTTCCTGAGATAATTTTTTTTGGTGCTTTTAAGCCTGCTATAAATGCAGAACAAACATCTTTTACGTGAATTACTGGTCTAAAAGGGCTTCCGTCACTCTTAATTTCGATTTTGCCAGTTGTATATGCACAAGCTAAAAAATAATTATAAACGATGTCACATCTAAGTCTCGGACTGGCTCCAAAAACTGTGGACGGTCTGAAACTAACAACTGTAAAGTTATTTGAATTCAGTTTGTTAAGTTCAACTTCTGCATCCCATTTTGTTTTTGCGTATTCAGTTAAGGGTTTTTTATCACTATTATATTCATCAAGCTCTGCGGTTGTGTCAGAAATACCATACATGCTTTGTGAGGATGCGTATACAAACCTTTTAATACCAATATCCTTAGATAGTTTTGCTAGTCTTATTGTTGCATCAAAATTAATTTCTCGAGTGATTTTTTTATCAAACTCTCCCAATGGATCATTTGACAAACCACTTAAATGAACAATTGCTTCCACTTCTTTAAGATCTTCTTTATTGATTTCCCTAATATCTTTATTTATTTGTAAAAAATTTTCTTTAAATGGAGTTAATAAACAATTTTTAAAATAACCAACATCAAAACCAATTACTTGAAAATTTTCATTTAAAAGTTCAGATGTTAAAACAGTTCCAATATATCCTTGATTACCAGTTACTAATATTTTCATTTACTTATATATTTTTTTAATTATAAGTTATTTTGATTTTCTAATTTATTTTATGGAAAAAATAAACTTTATAAATAGTGTAAAGAATAATTTATCCCATGTAGATTTTAACTTAATTAATCTTGCAACAAAAAAAATTTTGAAAGTAAAAGATAAAAATAAAGTAATTTTAGCTGGTAATGGCGCAAGCTCATCAATTTCTAGTCATGCTTCAATTGATTTGACAAAAGCAGCTGGAACTAGAGCCATAAATTTTAATGAGGCAAATTTATTGACATGTTTTTCTAATGATTATGGTTATGAAAACTGGGTATCAAAAGCTTTAGAATTTTATTCAATACCAGGTGATTTATTAATATTGATCAGCTCAAGCGGAAAATCAAAAAATATACTTAAAGCTGCAAAAATTGCAAAAAAATTAAAACTTGGATTGATAACTTTTTCAGGATTCTCAAAGTTAAATCCTCTCTTAAAGCTTGGTGAAATTAATTTTCATGTAAACTCTAAAAATTATAATGTGGTGGAGTCAACGCATCTTGTAATTATTTTACAAATAATCGAAAATATAATTAATTTGAAAAAAAAATGAAATACTTTTCAAATAAAATTAAAAAAGATTTTGAGAGAAATGGATATGTAATTATTAAAAATTTTTTTTCAAAAAAAATTATTTTAAATGCCAAAAAAGAGATTTATCTTTGTTCAAAAGCCCTGATAAATAACAAAAACAAAATTAAATTTAGCCCAAAAAATTTTGATTTCTTCATAAAACAGTCGTTAAATATCAATCCAAAATTTTCTTCGAAATTTTACGATATTTCAAAAAAGTTTTTATCTATGCATGATTTTGTTTTTAATAAAAAAACTGTTCTTTTAGCAAAATTTTTATTAAAAACAAAAAATGTTGGAATTTTAAATAGAGCATATGGCTATAGGATGGACAAGCCAAATGATAAAAAGTTTTTAACACAATTGCATCAAGATTATATTCAAAACTTAGGTTCCCCAGAGGGTCTTGTTTTTTATAATTCCTTAAAAAAAGTAAAAAATATTAATGGACCAGTTATAATTTATGAAGGTTCTCATAAACTTGGGTTACTAAATACAAAAATAAGCAAAAGCAAGTTTGGTAAGAGTAGATCTTACATTTTAGATATTTCTAAATCAAATCTTAAAAAATTTAAAAAAGTAAAACTTTTGATCAAAGAGGGTGATTTGGCTGTTTTTGATTTTTTACTCTTACATCATAGTTCTTTTAATTATTCTAAGGATATAAGGTGGTCAATGGTTTCAAGATTTTTTAGTTTTGACTCAAAAATAGGAAAACAAAAAATGTTCCCGGGGGGGTTGCAGGAGTCAAACAACTTTGAAGATATTCATCCAGAAAAGACTATATTGTACTAAATGATGCAAGTTACTAAATATATAATTGAATTTTTAATAAGTAAAAAGATAAAAACTATACCAGTCTACCAAGGTGGAGCTGTAATGAATTTTATTGATGAAATAGGAAGACATCCTAAATTGGATTATGTTGTTCCTTATCATGAACAAGCATTATCCATGCAAGTTGATACTATAGCGAGACTCGATGGTTTTGCTGCTGGATTTGCGACAAGTGGCCCAGGAGCCACAAATCTTTTAACAGGAGTGTGTTCAGCATTTTATGATTCCATCCCATGTTTTTATTTTACTGGTCAAGTTGGCCAAATTCATTTGAAAAAAAACAGAGGTGTTAGGCAGCTTGGATTTCAAGAAACTGATGTAGTTGAGGTATTTAAACCAATAACCAAATATGCAACTCAAATTAATGATGCTTCAAAAGTAAGATATGAACTTGAAAAAGGATACGAACTTGCGATGTCTGGGAGACCTGGTCCTGTAATTTTTGATATCCCTTTTAACATTCAAAGAACAATGGTTAATCCAAAAAAACTTTTAAGTTTTAAATCAAACAAAAAAAAAATTTCTCAATTAAATATTAACAAGATTAAAAATTTAAAAAAAGAGATTAACAAAGCAAAAAAACCACTTATTTTAGTTGGTGGTGGAGTTAAAAGGGCAAATCAGGAGAAGCAGTTTTTACAGTTTGTAAGGAAATATAAAATTCCTTTTGTTACCACATGGATGTCTCAACACCTAACCTCATATGACGATAAACTTTATTTTGGGTCAATTGGAAAAAACGGGCATAGATCTGCTAATCATTTAACATCAAAATGTGATCTGCTTATATGTATCGGGCAAAGATTTGGTGTAAAAAATATTTTTGGTGAATTTGGGAAAAAAGCCAAAATAATTGCAATCGATATTGATAAGAATGAACTAAACAATGGCCTGGTAAAACCAAATATTACTATTGAAATTTTAATTCAAGATTTATTTTTAAAATTAGATAAAAATCTGAAGATCAACAGAGTTAGCAAACATTGGATCAACGAATGTAAAAAAGCTAAAGAAAATTTATTTAAAATTTTAATATTTAATAAAAATACTTCGGAAAGAAAAAAATTCATAAGTGTTTATAAATTTTTTGATATTATTTCAAAAACTATAAATAAAAACAGTTTAATTTTTCCTGATGCAGGTGCTAATCAAGTTTGGTTTTTTCAGTCTTTTTTACAGAAAAAAGAGCAGATAATTATAAACCATACAGGTCATTCACCGATGGGACACTCGATAGCAGCTTCAATAGGAGGTTATTACTCAAAAAAATCAAAAAATAAAAAATTAATTGCTTTTACTGGTGATGGTGGTTTTATGATGAATGTGCAAGAGTTAGAGCATATCAAAAATCATAAAATTCCAGTTAAAATAATAGTTTTAGATAACAGATCGTTAGGTAATACAAAATTGGGGACCTTACTTGCTTTTAATGGTAGAACTCATGGGAATGACAAAAAAAATGGATATTTTCCACCAAACATAAAAAAAATTTCTGAAGGATTTGGTATTAGTTATCATGAATTTTATAATGGTACGGATATTAAGCTAATTAAAAAATTTAAAAAATTTCTGAGAGAAAAAGGGCCTAGTATCTTTAGAGTTCATCTTTCTGAAACTCAAAATGTTGCTGAACTCCATGTTTTAACAGATAATAATAAGAAGGATTATTTTATTTAATCCAGAAAAATTTTTTACTTTTACTTTTTTTTAATCTTAAATCAAAATCATTTTTTCTTCTGGGGATTAAATGAAAATGACAATGATTTATAGTTTGACCCGCACATTTACCTAAATTTACACCTAAGTTGAAACCTTTTATCGATTTATCTTTGGCTAAGAATTTCTTTTTTAGTTTTAGTATTAATAAAAATAATTCTTTTAGTTCAATATTACTTATTTCAAAAAAGGATTTAAAATGTCTAACAGGAATTACAATTGTATGATATTTTGTAACTGGATTTTGGTCATAAATTGCAAAAACAGTTTTTGATTTCTTAATAATTCTTTTGAAAATTTTTTTTTTACAAAATTCACAATGCATATCAAATTTTTAAAAATTTTTTTCAGTGCATAAATCAAGCCAATTGAGCTATTAGTACTGGTCAGCTGCACGCATTACTGCGCTTCCACATCCAGCC
>MDSZ01118221.1_pt1 | contig 15450 bp, 13 predicted proteins | sample 811201 | NCBI WGS metagenome assembly MDSZ01 (sample SAMN05326647, study PRJNA326480) | marine metagenome | isolation source: seawater | place: Indian Ocean: North | collected 2010
GTGATACTGTTTTTCCTATTCTATCAGCCATTATATTGTCCTTTCTTTAGATGTAACACTAAAAGCCTCAATTGTATCGTTTTTTTGAAAATCCATATAATCCTTAACAGTGATACCACATTCTTGACCACTGCTGACCTGTTTTACCTGATTTTTTTCTCTAAAAAGAGTTCCTACTTTGCCAGTATAAATTATTGTTCCATCTCTAATTATTCTTACCTCAGAAACACTTGTAATCTCTCCATCTAAAACTTTTGACCCAGCAACTTTTCCAGCTCCTGAAACTTTAAATATTTCTAATATCTGAGCTGACCCTATGATTGTTTCTTTGACATCAGGCATTAATAATCCAGACATTTTTTGTTTAATAAAATCTAAAACTTCGTAAATTATATTATAAGAAGATATTTTAATACCTTCATTTTCAGCAAGTTTTTTTGCTTCCTTACTTGGCTTTACATTGAATGCAATTAGGACCGCATTCGAAGCCTTAGCAAGAGTTATATCCGTTTCTGTAACCATTCCTATATCAGACAAAATAATTTTTGGTTTAACTTCTTCATGTTTAATTTGACCAATTGCATTTTTAATTGCCTCTGATGATCCGTGCACATCAGATTTTATAATCAAATTTAATTCTTCTGATGATTTATCTGTAAAAGCTGATTCTTGTGTTACGAAAGATAATGGATTTTTTCCATCTTTACTCTCTTGGGCTCTGCTTTCGCTAAGTTTTTTTGCTTCCTTCTCACTATCTAAAACTATAAAATCATCTCCTGACTTAGCTGCACCATTTATACCTAATATTTCTACAGGAGTAGAAGGTAAAGCCTCCTCAATAATTTTTCCTTTGTCATCAATTATTGCTCTTACTTTACCCCATCTTAAACCACTAACAAAAAAATCACCTTTTCTAAGTTTTCCAGTTGTTACAATAATTGATGCAACAGGACCTCTTCCAACATCAATTTTTGACTCTATTACAATTCCAGTTGCTTTAGACTCAAAGTTAGTTTTTAAATCTAAAATTTCTGCTTGAAGAGTAATTGCCTCTAATAATTTATCTAAATTTGTTTTTGTTTTTGCTGATATTTCAACCATTAAAGTATCACCCGAAAGATCCTCAGCTATTAACTCATGTTCAAGAAGTTGATTCTTAATTCTTTGCGGATCAGAGCCAGGTAAATCACATTTATTAATTGCAACTACAATAGGGACATTTGCTGCTTTAGCATGTTTAATAGATTCGATTGTCTGAGGTTTTACTCCATCATCTGCTGCAACTACAAGAACTACCACATCAGTCAACTTAGACCCTCTTGCTCGCATTTCAGTAAACGCGGCATGACCCGGAGTGTCAATAAATGTTAGTTTGTTTGATTTGCTCTCAATTTGATAAGCACCTATGTGTTGCGTAATTCCACCAAACTCACCCGATACAACATTTGAGCTCCTTAAAACATCGAGAACTGATGTTTTTCCATGATCAACATGCCCCATTACAGTGACAATTGGAGGTCTGTTTTTAAGATTCTCCGTTCTAGACTCTTTGATTTTTTGAATTATCTCCTCTGCCTTTTGTTCTCTTATTGGAATATGACCAAATTCTTTAACTAAAAATTCTGCAGTATCTGCTGCGAGCGTTTGATTAATTGTGACAGTAACTCCCATACCAAATAAGTATTTTATAACATTACTTGATTGTTCGGCCATCTTATTGGCTAACTCTCTAACTGTTATTGCCTCAGGTATATTAATTTCTCTCTTTATAGGTTTAATATTTTCTTTATCATCTTTTTTTAAAGAATTTTTAAGTTCTTTTTGCCTTGCTCTTTTTATTGAAGCCAAACTCCTTTCACGAGACTCAATTTCATCACTAAGAGCCCTAGAAACAGTTAATTTTAATTCTCTTTTTTTTGAACCTGTTTTTGATTTTTTATCACTAGATTCATTATCATCTTTTAATCTTTTTCTTGCTCTTTGTTCTGCTAATTTACGTCTCTCGAAATCACTTGTGGAGGGTGAAATTTTGGATGGAAAATTTATTTTAGGTGACACTCCTCTCTTAAAATTTGAGGATCTGTTATATCCAGAATTTCCAAAAGACCTATTTGGTTTTTTATCTATTATGACTGTTTTTTTTCCCTGTATTTTGGAAGTTTCAAAGTTTTTTATTGTTTTTTTGACTTTGCCAGAAATTGTTAGTTTTGTTTTTTTGTTCTCCATTTTTCATCTCTCAATCTTTATAAACAATTTTTCTTGCCGACATAATTAAATTATCTGCTTCATCTTTTGATAATGCAAAATCCTCAAGATAACCTTGAATTTTTACTCTTTCACCTTTAATTACGTCATATCCACCTGTCAATTCATCAGAAGCAAGATCTGCAAAATCTTGGAGATTTAAAATTTTTTGTTCTCCTAAAGTTAATAACATCCCAGGTGTCAGGCCTTTGAGATTTATCAAGTCCTCAGAAATTCCTAAGTCTTTTATCCTTTGTGAAATATCCTCTTGATCTTTTTCATAAAACTCTTTTGCTCTCTCGATAAGTGCCTTGGCAGTGTCCTCCTCAATACCCTCGATTTTAGTTAAATTTTCAGCAGAACTTTCTTTTATATCATCTATAGTAGAAAAACCTTCTGCAACTAACAATTGACCCAAAGTCTCGTCAAGTTCTAGATTTTTGACAAAATTATCAGTTTTTTCTTTAAACTCTAATTGCCTTCTCTCTGAGTCTTCTTGATCAGTCATAATGTTGATTTCAAAATTTAAAAGTTTTGTTGCAAGTCTAACATTTTGACCTCTTCTTCCAATTGCTTTACTTAAGTTTTCTTCAGTTAAAATAACGTCTAACTTTTTTCTTTCCAAATCAACATTAACTCTTTGAACTTCTGCTGGAGATAAGGCATTTGATACTAAAGTTGCTTGGTCCTCAGAAAAATTTACAATATCTATTTTTTCCCCTTGAAGTTCGTTTACTACTGCTTGAACTCTCGAGCCTCTCATTCCAACACAAGCTCCAACTGGATCTAATGAGGTGTCTACTGCTTTAACACATATTTTTGCTCTACTTCCTGGGTCTCTAGCTGATGATTTTATTTCTATTAATCCATCATATATTTCTGGAACTTCCTGAACAAAAAGCTTCTCCATAAACTTTGGGTGTGCTCTTGATAAAAAAATTTGTTGACCTCTCGGCTCTCGTCTTACATCATAACAATACGCTTTTACTCTATCACCTGCTTTTATGTTTTCTCTTGGTATTAATTCATTTTTTTGAATTATTGCCTCCGTTCTTCCTAGATCTACTATTACGTTTCCAAATTCTAATCGCTTTACGATTCCACTTAATATCGAGTCTTTTTTATTTATAAAATCGTTAAATTGTCTCTCTCTTTCAGCCTCTCTTACGTTAAAATTAATAACTTGTTTTGCGGTTTGAGCTGCAATTCTCCCAAAATCAAATGAAGGAAGAGGTTGTAGAATTTCATCTCCAATAGATTTATCTCTATTTGCCTCGTTTAGATTAATAGCTTCTTCAAGTTTTATCTCAGTGTTAGAGTTCTCAGGTTTATCAACAATCACAAGTTTTCTAAATATTTCTATGTCTCCGTTTTCTCTATTAATAAGAACTTTAATTTCATTGTCTTGACCAAACTTTGATTTTGCCGCCTTCGCAATTCCAGTCTCCATGGAATTAATTATAAGCTCTTTATCTATAGACTTTTCTAAAGCTACAGCTTCAGCTATTCTTAATAATTCAAGTTTATCAGCTCTTTTATTTAACATTTTTTATTTGCCCAAAAAAAAATGGGCCAAAGCCCATTTTGATAATTCAACAATGTAAAAGAAATATATTAAAGTTTTTTAATTATTCAATAGCAACTATTTAAAAAAAATGTTTGTTTTATCTATATTTTCCCATGAAAATGATCCTCCCTTTTCTGGACTTCTACCAAAATGGCCATATGACGACGTTTTCTCATAAATGGGCTTGTTTAAATTCAGCATTTCTCTTATTCCTCTTGGGCTTAAATCAAAATTATTTTTGATTTTATCAACAACAAATTTATTTTTTTTTAAGTCATCATCAAAAAGATTTACATAAATTGATAATGGTTTAGAAATCCCAATCGCATAAGCTAATTGAATTAAACACTTATTTGAAATTTTTGAAGCCACAATATTTTTTGCTATATACCTTGCTGCGTATGCAGCAGATCTGTCAACTTTAGTTGGATCTTTTCCAGAAAAAGCTCCACCTCCATGAGGTGCTGCTCCTCCATATGTATCAACTATTATCTTTCTACCTGTTAGCCCACAATCTCCATCTGGACCACCAATGACAAAATTTCCCGTAGGATTAACATAAAAATCATCCTCATTAAAATTTTCTAAAAATTTTTCAGGTATTGACTTTTTAAGATATGGTCTAAGTAAATCTCTAACATCATTTTGATTTACATCAGGTGTATGTTGAGAGGAAATAACTACAGATTTTACTTGCTTTGGCCTTCCATTTTCATACTCAAAAGTGACCTGACTTTTACTATCAGGTTCAATTTTTTTTAATTTTCCAGATTTTCTATCTTCAGCCATTAATCTAAGAATTTTATGAGAATAATGAATTGGCGCCGGCATTAACACATCTGTTTCGTTACAAGCATAACCAAACATAATTCCCTGATCTCCAGCTCCTTCATCTTTATTGCCAGAAGAGTCAACACCCATAGCTATATCTTTAGATTGCGAATGAAGATGAATTTCAATTTTTGTGGCCTCTTTCCAAGTAAAGCCATCTTGATCGTAACCAATATCTTTAATGCAATCCCTGACTTTTTGAGTTAATATTTCTTTTCTTATCTCTGGACCTCTTACCTCTCCAGCCAAAACAACTTTATTAGTCGTAGTTAGAGTTTCGCATGCAACTCTTGAATAGGGATCACCAGACAAATAAGTATCAACAACCATATCAGAAATCCTATCTGAAACTTTATCAGGATGGCCTTCTGAGACCGACTCACTAGTAAAAAGATAGTTTTTAAGATTACTCATTAATTATTTCTATTAAATGAAAATATAAAAGAAATATACAATAAAATTAAAAATCCAAAAATTTTATTTCCAATTTTTGAAAAAAAAGGTTGTTCTACTTCCTTATATTCTATGAAATCAAGATATCCTGAATTACCAAAACTTACTTTTTTTTCAATACCTCCTATTGGATTAACAATTGCAGCAATTCCATTATTTGATGAGCGTAAGAGATATTTTCCACTCTCTATAGCCCTAAAGATACTATGAGCAAAATGTTGTTTTGGTCCGATAGACCTACCAAACCATCCATCTTCAGAAATATTTATAATTAAATCAAAATTTGAGTCTTTAAAAAGTTTACCAGAGTAAATAATTTCATAACAGATAAGAGGTAATACCTTCAAAGAAAAGTTTTTAATCTTTATTTCAATAATATCTCTCTGTTCGCCACTGGTGTATGATTGATAATTATTTGTAAGAGATCTTAAGCCAATTTTCTTTAGGATGCCTTCAATTGGAAGAAACTCCCCGAAAGGGACTAGATTGATCTTATTATATGAGTCAATTAAGTCTAGATTATTATCAAAAATAGACAATGAATTAAAATATTTTATTGGATTATTAGTTTTATCTTCTTTATTTATACCTAGTATAAGTATGTGATTTTTATTAAATCTTTTTTTGAAATTTTCTTCATAATACTGCAAATTTTCTTGTGAAATATTTGGTAAAATTCCTTCAGGCCATAAAAAAATAGTCTTTTCTGAAGTTTTTGGATTACTTAAATTTATCAAATCATCAATAATTTGGGCGGTATCTAATTTTTTATAAAATCTATCTAAACTTATATTTGATCCAACTACTCTTAATTTGTAGTCAAGTTTTTTTGAATCAAGTTCATTAAATTTTTCCTTGTTGAATGATCCATAAATAAATGAAAAAAGAAAAATTAATGGGAACAATAAGCAAATAAAAATATCTTTTTTACCCTCTCTTAAAAATATAACTCCTGGTGTGATAAATAAGGAAATACAAAGTAAATTGAAACCATATGTTCCTATTAAAGACGTTAAAATTAAAATTTCTGACTCATTTGAAAAACTGTAAGCAAATAAATTCCAAGGAAATCCTGTTAAAATAGACCCTCTAATGAATTCTAAAATTCCAAAAATTACCGAAAAAATTAAAAAAGAACTTAAAATGTTATTTGTTCTAAAAAATAAAAACAATAGTGTTATCAAACCATAAAATAATGCGAAAAAAGCTGGTAATAAAAAAACTATTATTTTTGATAAAAATCTAAAATCTTCATCAAAAGTTAGAGAAATAGATATCCAATAAAGATTAGATAAAAAGTAACCAAACCCAAATAACCATCCGTAAAAAAAGAAAAGTTTATGATTTTTTTGAAAATTTCTTTTTTTTACAATAAAAATAAAAAACAAGGAAAGAGTAATAAAATTTATTACGTAAAAATTCAGCGGAGGTAAACTTAAGGAAGTAATTGCCCCAAGACAAATTAAAAATATAAATTCAATGTATTTTTTTTTTATCAATCTATTCTAATTTTTGAGATTACTGATTTATATATTTTTTTCTCTTCTTTTATCATTTTTATATATTCTTTATTATTAATATGATTAAAATTTAATAGATGTAAAAAACCGTGAATAAATATCTTAACTAATTTTTGTTTAAAAAATTTTAATTTTTGAGATTTAGGCTTATCAATAAAATTATAACTTATTATAATATCTCCAAGATAAGTATTATCTAATATTCTTAATGAATTTTTAAAAGGAAATGAAAGTATGTCTGTTGATTTATTTTTATTTCTAAATTTTTTGTTTAACCTTTTAATTTGTTTGTTATTCGAAAGCATCAAAGTCAAAATCACTCTTTTATTGATGAATCTGTATTTTTTCGGAAAAGCTTTGCAGATTTTACTGAAAAAAGAATTTTTATCCTTAAGTCTTTGAGACCAAGCCCTCTCCTCACAGAGGACGTTAATTTCAATCATTTTCGGAATAAGCTTTTACTATTTTTGAAACAAGCGGATGCCTGACTACATCTGAATGATCAAAATCAACAATTGAAATTTCTTTTAAATGACCAAGTAATTTTTTAGATCTTACTAAACCTGACATTTGCTTATTTGGTAAGTCAATTTGAGTTGGGTCTCCATTAACAATAATTTTTGAATTTTCTCCAATTCTTGTTAAAAACATTTTTATTTGAATATCCGTTGCATTTTGAGCTTCATCTAAAATTGCAAATGAATTCTTTAAAGTTCTTCCTCTCATGAAGGCAAGTGGTGCAATCTCAATATCACCAATTTCAATCATTCTTTGAATTTTTTCAAAGTGAAATAAATCATAAAGAGAGTCATATAATGGTCTTAGATATGGATCTACTTTTTCTTTCATATCTCCTGGCAGAAATCCAAGGCGCTCTCCTGCTTCTACTGCAGGTCTAGATAAAATTATTCGCTCAATTTTTTTTTCTAATAACATTGTAAGGCCAACTGCAACTGCTAAGAAAGTTTTTCCAGTACCAGCAGGTCCTGCTGAAATTACAATCTCACTTTGTCTTAGAGCTCTCACATATTCTTTTTGATTTTCAGATCTTGGAATAATTGATTTTTTTGGGGTCTTAATAATGTCTGTTACATTATTATTTTTTATTTTTTCATTAATCATAAAATTATCAACTGATGAAACTATATCTTTATTTTCAATTACTCCATTATTAATAAATTGTTCAGCTAAAAACTTTATTGCATTCTTCAAAACTTCGTTTTTTTCCGCATCTGACTTAATTAATATTGAATTTCCTCTTGAATATAAGCTTGAATTAGTTATTTTTTCCAATTCTTTCAAATTACAATTAAATTCACCCACCACACCCATTAATAAATCGTTATTTTGAAATATCACACTTAAAGTCTCATTGTCAGAATAGACAAACTTTAAACTTTGATCAGCCTTTTTTTTAATTGAGTTACTCAATATTAAGCTACCTTCACATTTGAAAATGTATTAATTTCACCAAACAAAGTATTTTGATTGCTGCGATTTATTCTTACTTTAACAACTTTACCAATTTCTTCTTTTTGACCATTTAAAACTACAGAAGTCATATGTTCTGATCTACCAAACAATCCAGCGTTATCCTTAGTTTGATTCTCTACTAAAACTTCGATTGTCTGATTTTCCAAGGATTTATTTTTGTTTAATTGATTTTTAAATAATTCTTTTTGTATTGTATCCAATCTACGAGTTGATATTTTTTTATCAATAAGCTTCAAATTTTCAGCGACTGTTCCTGGTCTTGGACTAAATATAAAAGAATAAGAATTAATAAATTTAATTTTTTTGATTAAATCCAGAGTATCATTAAAATCCTTTTCCTCTTCACCCGGGTAGCCAATAATAAAATCACTTGAAAATTCAATTTCAGGGTTAATTTTTTTTAATTTTTCAAAAACGTAAAGATATTCTTTAATTGTATGTTTTCTATTCATTAGTTTTAAAACTTTATTAGATCCACTTTGAATTGGTAAATGAACTAAAGGCATGAGTTTTTTTGAGTTCTTATAAACATCTATCAAATCCTCGCTCATATCCTTTGGATGAGAAGTTGTATATCTTATTCTCCTAATTTGAGTAAGCTTTTCTATTTCTAAAATTAAATTTGATAATCTGAAATTTCCATCACTATAAGCATTTACATTTTGACCTAATAAAATAATTTCTTTTGTACCTTGATCAGCTAAATTTCTCGCTTCATTCAAAATTTGCTCAAAAGGTCTAGAATATTCTGGTCCTCTTGTGTAAGGCACTACACAAAAATGGCAAAATTTATCACATCCTTCTTGAACAGTAAGAAATGAAGAGGATTTAGATGATTGATTTTTTATTCTACTTAAATATTCAAATTTGCTAACAGCGTCAAATTCTGTTTCCTCAATCTTTTTCTTTTGAGAATAATTTAATATTTTTTCATTTATTTTATGATAAGACTGTGGACCAATTACAAAATCAATGTATGGCTCTCTTTTTAACATTTCCTGATTTTCAGCTTGTGCAACACATCCTGTAATAATTACTAGAGGCTTTTTTTTAAATCTAAAAATTTTTTTTACTCTTCCAATCTCATGATAAACTTTTTCTTTTGCTTTATCTCTTATATGACAAGTGTTTAAAAGGTAACAATTTGCATCTTCATATTGATCGGTTTTTGTGAAACCAATTTTTTTTACAGAATCATAAATTCTACCAGAGTCGTACTCGTTCATTTGACAACCAAAAGTTTTTATAAAGATTTTTTTATTCATTTTACTGAGGTTTTTTTTTTACCCCGTAAAGCTCTAATTTGTGATCTACTAATTCGTAACCATATTTTTCTGCAACCTTTTTTTGAAGTTTTTCTATTTCTTCATCTACAAATTCAATTATATCTCCAGTCTTAATGTCAATTAAATGATCATGATGACTTTCGATCATTGCTTCATATCTTGCCTTGCCACCTTTAAAATCATGTTTTGTTAAAATTCCAGCTTCCTCAAAGAGTTTCACTGTTCTATAAACTGTTGCAATACTAATTTTTGGATCAATTTTTGAGACCCTGCTATATAATTCATCTACATCAGGATGATCTGACTCACCATATTCTGCTTTTGACTCTGAAATTACCTTAGCAATTATTTTTCTTTGGTCAGTTAATTTCACGCCTTTTGATAAACATTTTTGTTCTATAGTATCTGGCATAAGCAATTTTAACTTAAATAAAGTGGTTTAATCAAATTTTTTTTTACTTTAAATTTGACGCATAGATTGGGGATATTTGCATTTTTTAAGTCATCAATCTCTTTAAAATCTTTTAAACTGTAACAGTAATATTCAATTTTAAAGGCTAAATGAATTGCTTTAACTAAAGTTAAAGAGTTCCTTATTCCTGCGAAGCTTCCAGGGCCTCTGTTCACGTATATCGATGAAATATCATTAATTTTAAGACCTTTTGAATTCAAAAAATTATTAATTAAAACTATTAATTTATCATAATTAGTTTTGCTATTTTCATGACTAATATTATAAACATCTTTATTAGTAATGATCGTTAAAAAAATATTTTCTTTTGCGGCATCAAGTATAAATTTAATCATTTTTATTATTTTTATTAACCTTAATTCTAATGCAGCAGAAAACAATAAAAAATCTTACTCGGAAGATGAAGGTGTGGTTGCAATTATGTACCATCGTTTTAATGAAAATAAGTATCCATCGACCAATATTAGAATTGAAGTTTTTAGAAAACACCTTGAATTAATTGAACAATCTGGTTACGATTTTTATAATCCAAATGAATTCGAAAATGAAATTCAAAAACCAAAAGCAAACAAAAAGATACTTCTAACAATTGATGATGGATTTCAATCATTTTATGATAATGCCTGGCCGATATTAAAAGAAAAAAAAATACCTTTTATACTTTTTATTTCAACCGAACCTGTCGGTAAAAGTGGTTATATGAGTTGGGAACAAATCAAAGAAATTGAGAATGAAAATTTTACTATGATAGGTCATCATTCACACTCACATGAATATATGATAAACATGACTAATGAAGAATTTATTTCAGATATTAAGCTAGCTAATAAAATCTTTCAAAAAAATTTAGGTTATATTCCATCAATATTTTCATATCCATTTGGTGAATATTCGAAATTTATGAAAGATTTTATTTCTAAAAACTTCCAAATTTCATTCGGCCAACATTCAGGTATTATAGATGTAAATAAAGAAATCTTTGAACTTCCAAGATTTCCAATTAATGAAAAATATGGTGAAATAAAAAGATTTAGTTCAATAATTAATTACTTTCCTTTAGAGTATAAAAAGCTAGAACCAGAGGAAAAAAAATTATCAAATAATAACCCTCCATTGTTTAATGTAGAATTTTTTCAAAATCAAAAAAATCTAGAAAAAATTACTTGTTATTCTAATGAAGGGGGAGTTTGGGAAAAATCTAAAACTAATTTTTCAAACAACACTTTAACAATTAAATTTAGAGAACCTTTCAAACCAAGAAGAGGTAGAATAAATTGTTCACTTAATGATGATGGGAAATGGCGTTGGTTTGGAGTACAGTTTGTTATTGTTAAAAATTAAATTAGACTTTCCAACTCTATACTTGATGGAAGTAACTTAGCATCATCAAAATCTTTAAGATCGTTTTGTTTTATAATTTTTTTTAAAACATCAACATACTTTTCTCCAGTTTCAGCATATTCATCTAGAAATTCTACTAAAATAAGACTATCAATTTTTTTTCCTTCATCCCTAAGCTTTGCTCTAGCTTGCCTAAAGTCTTTGTAAGATGAATGAGTATTTAAATTTCTTTGATAAGCTCTTACAGAGGCTTGAAGAACATTGAATTTCATAACCTTGTGACCTTCATTCTTATCAGAGTCTTTTGGTTTTAAACCTTCGCCTGACCAAGTCCATTGTCCAAATAATGCATTTCCCTCTTGAGCGAATCTAGATGTACCCCATCCTGTTTCTTTTGCAGCTTGTGCAAGCGCTAAGGATACTGGTATCTCATCCATTCTGATTTTAAGAGTTGATAAATCCTTTGAAGGGACTCCATACTGTTTATATTTTTTATCTAACCATTTTTTCTCTAAGTTAGTATTGTTACTTTTATTAATGATTGAAAAAAGTCTCATTCTATCAAGCTTAATATTATTATTTTCCTTTAAAATAAGAGGTAAAACAATTTGAATAAAAAATTCTTTTCTTTTTTTTGTATTCTCAATTTTTTTTATTTCTTCTGGTAAAAGAGTGAGAGCAACAGGTTTAACAAGTTTATTTTCTCTTACATCTTTTAACTTATAGTCAGTATCCTCAAATAGTTGTTCTATTGTCGATGCATTCAATCTTACAGTATCTGTTTCAAGATCATTAAGACTAAAAATATCTACTAAAAGATCTCTCTCATCTAATATTTCATTTCCAGCTGATTTTTCGTTTAAAGTGTATGCTAATATTTTCTTTGAATTATTCTTGAATTCCGAGTCCCCTTTATTAAAACTAATAAAAAGAGGCATTGAATAAAAGAAAAACATCACAATAATTGAGCATATAAAGATCCTAGGTATAGATCCCAAATCTCTTTGATCAAAAAATCTTAGAGATTTTATATTATGTCTATAAGCACGTCTTTTCATAATTATTTTTAAATGGCTTCAACCTCTTTTACTTCTGGTATATAGTGACAAAGCAGGTTTTTAACACCTTGTTTTAAAGTTAAAGTTGAACTAGGGCATCCTGAACAACTTCCCTGAAGTTGAACCTTCACTATTCCATTGGAAAAATTTTTAAATTCAATATTTCCACCATCTCTTGCCACAGCCGGAGTTATTTTTTCTTTTAATATTTTTATTATTTTTCTTTCAACTTCCTTTAGATCTTTGATTTCAGAGTTTTTTTCATTTTCTATTACGCAATCTTTTCCACTTGAATAAAAATCGTTTATTAATGATATTACTATATGTTTAATTTCTCCCCATGAAATCTCATTATTTTTATTTATAGATATAAAATCTTTTCCCAAAAAAATTCCTTCCACACCATTAACAGAAAGTAAATTTCTTACCAATTCATTACTTGAATCTTCTTTTTTAATTATTTCAAATGAGCCATTATTTGAAACAGTTTTGCCTGGTAAAAATTTTAGTGAGTTTGGATTTGGAGTTTCTTCAGTTTGGACGAACATTATTTATATATAATCAATAATTAAAAAAATGAAACTTGTTAATAAAATTTTTCTTAAAAACCCACAATTTCGTGAATTTTTTTCACTTTTTCAGAGGTAATCTTCCTAGCTTTTTTACAACCTTCAATAAGAATATCATCTAAATAATTTTTTTCATTTAATAACTTTTTAATTTCAACAGAAATTGGATAAATTTTTTCTACTAAAACATTAGCCAATCTTTCTTTAAAAGCAGAAAAATTTTTTCCTGAAAATTCCTTTAAAGAACTTTCTAATGTGCTTTCAGTTAAACTGGAGTAAATATTCAATAAGTTTTTTGCCTCTGGTCTTTCACTAAGTTCGTCTACAGTGGATGGAATAGGTAAAGTATCTGTTTTGGCTTTTTTTACTTTATTTACTAAAACATCTTTATCATCGGTTAAATTTATTCTACTAAAGTCAGATATCTCTGACTTACTCATCTTTTTCAAGCCGTCTTTTAAACTCATAATTCTTGAAAAATTTTTTTGAATAAGAGGCTCAGGTAATTTAAAAAAATCGTTTGCATTAAAATCATTATTAAACTTTTGTGCAATATCTCTACAAAGCTCAAGATGTTGTTTTTGATCGTCACCTACTGGGACATGGGTGGTATCATATAATAGTATATCAGCGGCCATCAAAATTGGATAAGAATAAAGTCCAACACTCGCTTTCTCTTTATCTTTACCTGCTTTTTCTTTAAATTGGGTCATTCTATTTAACCAGCCCATTCTAGCAACACAACTCAATATCCAAGCAGCCTCAGCGTGCGCACTGATTTGAGATTGATTAAAAATAATACTTTTTCTATGATCTATTCCACTTGCTATAAATGTTGCAACTGTTTCTAAGATATTGTTTTTAAGTTCAATTGGATCTTGACTTACTGTTATGGCATGCAAGTCAACAACACAAAAAACACAATCATTTTCCTTTTCATTATTAAGTTGTACAAAATTTTTAATAGCACCTAAATAATTTCCTAAGTGGAGATTTCCTGTTGGCTGAACTCCTGAAAAAATTTTTTTACCCATATTTAATACCTTAATTTAATATCATTATATTTAAAAGCTTTGATGATAAACGAAAATAAGAAGTAAAAAATACAACCTAGAAAAACGGATAGTATTAAATATACTGACTTATAATTAAAATTATAAACTAATTTATCACTGAAAAATAACATCACATAATTAAAAAATATTCCCATAGAAATAGAAGCAAACACAATTTTTGAAAATCTTATTAAAAAAGAAGAGTTAAATTTAAATAAATTACTCTTTGATAAATAGATAAATAAAACTATTGAATTAAACCAAGACGAGATAGTTGTTGCAATTGGAATAATTATAAAACCAAAGTCTCTGAAATAAAATAAGCTTATAAAAATATTTAAGATTACGGAAATTAAGGATATATAAAAAGGTGTTTTAGTATCATTATTTGCAAAGAAAAAAGTTGAGAAGACTTTAATTAAAGCAAATGCAGGTAGACCAATGGCAAAATAATAAAGTGCTTTTGCAGAATTTGAAACTGAAACTTCATCAAATGAACCGTAACCAAATAAAGCTGATATAATTTCTTCCGAACCAACTATTAATGCAACAGACGCTGGTAAACTTAGAAACATACTTAATTCGAGAGCTTTATTTTGAATTTTCAAAATTTTATCTTTTTTTTTTAAATAAACATATTTTGAAAGTTGAGGTAAAACAACAACACCTATCGCAATTCCAGCAATAGCTAAATTAATTTGATAAATTCTATCTGCATAATATAAATACGATACAGCACTAGCTTGAAAAGAAGCAATTATTGTACCAATTAAAACATTGATTTGCGTTACACCTGAAGAAAAAATACTTGGTAAAAGTTTTCTAAAAAAAGTTTTTACTTTTTTGCTCATTACAAAATTAAAATCAAATTCTAATAGATAAAACTTTTTTACAAATACAAACAAAAAAATTAACTGAATAAATCCAGCTAGTGAGACTCCATATGAAAGATAAAAAATAAGTTTATCATTTAAATAATTTCCCAATAGTAATACTCCAATTAATATTAAATTTAAAATTATTGGTGCTGCTGATGCAGCTGCAAATTTATTATGAGAATTTAATATTGCTGAAAAGAATGACGAGAGACAAACGAAAATTAGAAAAGGGAAAGTAATTCTTGTAAGTTCAATTGCAAGTGTAATTTTTTCTGTATTTTCTACAAAGCCAGGGGCAATTAAACTAACAAAAGCTGGCATAAAAATTTCTGCCAATAAGACTAAAAAAAATAAACTAATCAGAAGTAAATTAAACACATTATTTGCAAATTTATTCGATCTTGTTTTATTCTTTACTAGTTCAGATGTATAACTTGGAACAAATGCAGCATTAAAAGTTCCCTCTGCAAATAATCTCCTAAATGTATTAGGGATCCTAAAAGCTACAAAAAAAACATCTGCTAAAAAACCTGTACCCAGAAAAATTGCAATTAACACGTCTCTAAAATAACCAAGTAATCTACTGATTATAGTATAAAAACCAAAAGTCCCTGTTGACTTAACTAAATTCATAAATCATATTAGTCTTAATTTTACCCCATTTGTACACCTAATTAACATA